>ERZ827156.2052-NODE-2052-length-21794-cov-4.995630_pt1 | contig 21794 bp, 30 predicted proteins | sample MGYA00519919_ERZ827156 | MGnify/ENA primary metagenome ERZ827156 (study PRJEB31778, sample SAMEA3449269) | human gut metagenome | biome: human gut; feature: human-associated habitat; material: faeces | place: United Kingdom | collected 2010/2012 ...
AAAGCTCATGATTTGAAAGATTGAAATGAAATAAATAATGAGGATGGGTTGGGAGTCGAAGTGTTGGATTGTTCTGGATTGTTCTGGAAGCGTGTTCCATTTGCAGATGGATGGGTTGTATGGGATGAGAAGAAGTCCATGGGATGGAGATTGAGTGAACTGGGTTGATTCGGAGTGTGGAAGGATTGAATGTGCCATCTTCTTTGAATCATCATCTACAGTCCATTACGGATGGATTTGGAGAAGGGAGGGTGATTGATGATTTCGCACTTCTACCCTGTGCAATGGTTTTGTCATGATAGAGAAAAGCACACCGACGATTCAGAATGTCGAGAGAACACATGGAACTATCCAGCCTTCCATTCTCTTCTTTCCCTCCATTCCTTCCATTCTCAACGAGTCCCTTTCATTTCAATCAACCGCAACCCCATTTCCTCTTTCGAATCACCATTTCACTCCTTTCACTTCCTTCCACACCAATACCATCCTTCCATCCTTCTATATCCATTCCACTGCATTTCAATCCACATCCATTCCAATCCATCTACAACTCCCCCACCATTCATCCACTCATTCACACACCACAGCAACAACCCAATTCCGCAGCAACACTTACAATCCCTTTTGTGTGGAGTTAGGCACGCCTAACATCAACAATTCCCGGAAACCTCTTGATCTTTGTGTCTGCCTTTTCAAAGCCCATACTTTCTTTTAATCAACATGTCTGGTATTTCTAACTTCAACTTCGCGAATCCTACTCGCATCGTGTTCGGCAAAGGCCAAATCGCTCAGCTTCCTAACCTCATTCCGAAGGACAAGATTGTGTACATGACGTATGGCGGAGGCAGCATCAAGCGCAATGGAGTGTATGATCAGGTGATGGAAGCCCTGAAGGGTTACGAAGTCCACGAGTTTGGTGGAATCGAAGCCAATCCCGATTTCGACACACTGAAGAAGGCGGTGTACGAGATCCGCAAGCTGGATATGAGCCGAGTGTTCCTGCTGTCTGTGGGTGGTGGTTCGATTTGCGATGGAACGAAGTTCATCGCTGGAGCGTGTCTGTACAAGGACTCTGAGGATCTGTGGGACATGGTGATGACTCACGCGGCGACTTGCAAGGAGGCTCTGCCGATGGGTGTTGTGTTGACTCTTCCTGCTGTAGGGAATGAAGGAGGAGATGAGGAGTAGACGGGCTCTGAGAGTGATAACTGTGGCATGATTTCGAGAAGAGCGACGACTGTGGGAGTGGTTGTGGGTGGTGACGTGTAGCACAAGGAGCCGATCGGCAACGACCTGTTCTACCCCGTGTTCTCTGTGCTGGATCCACTGACGACCCTGTCGCTTCCTGAGCGTCAGACGATCAACGGCGTGGTGGATTCGTTCGTGCACGTGTGCGAGCAGTACATCACAGTGTGTTCTCGTGGGGTCATTGGAAGGGAGTGATAGGTAGACGCGGATGTGCAGGACCGTTACGCGGAGGCGTTGTTGAAGGTGTTGCTGGAGAATGGTCCGAAGGTGCTGAAGGAGCCGAACAACTACGCGGTGCGCGCGAACATCATGTGGGCGTCGACGCAGGCGCTGAACCACTGGCTGTGTCAGGGCGTGAAGGAGGACTGGGCGACGCACATGATCGCGCACGAGCTGACGGCGTTCCTGGGCATGGACCACGCGCGCACGCTGGCGTGCATCCAGCCGCGTGTGTTGGAGTACAAGTTCGAGGCGAAGAAGGGCAAGCTGGCGCAGATGGCGCGTCGTGTGTTTGGTGAGGAGGGCGACGACGAGGATGCGTTGGCGCACAAGGCGATTGAGCGCATTGTGGAGTTCTACGAGAAGGAGATGAAGATGCCGACGCACATTTCTGCGTTCGTGGACACGACGGATCGGAGCTGGGTGGACAAGGTGTACGAGAAGTTCGAGTCCCGTCATTTGGTGTGGGGTGAGGACCACGACATCACGGCTGAAGTGAGTCGGCAGATCATTAATGGTAGTTTCTAATGGGGTTTGTTTTACAAGATTGACATGGGGGTGAGAAAGTATTGTTCTGCTAATCAGGTAATGCAATTTGTTAGCTACCTTTCCTCCATCCCGTTGAAGGTTGTTTCCCTTGCCGTCTCTGTTCCCATCGCTGTTTTGGGTACATGCTACGATGCGCTGTTCAAGAAACTCCCCGACGAGCCGCACAAGATCCTAATCACGGGAGCTAGCTCAGGAATCTGTAAGGAGGTTGCCCTCCAGTATGCGAAGCCCGTTGCCCATTTCGCCTTCTTTTACCCACAGGGAAACTCCCTCTTCTTGATTGCAAGAAACGTGAAACGCTTGAATGAGGTGGCGGACGCTATTCGGAAAGCAGGGGCGACCGTTGAAGTGGCCTCAATTGATGCATGCGACGAGCAAAAGATGAAGGACTACATTCAGGAAAAGGACAGAGAATACAAGGTTCGTGTTTTGGGCAGGAATGACACGTAGTTGGATTTGGTCATTGCGGGTGTTGGTGCCGTGGCTCCGGCCAACGCGAATGACATGGAACTCAGCGAGGTGCTTCCTTCTCCGTTGGATTCACTCCTAGTTGTATGATTACATTATCAAGACGAACATTCTCACATGCAAGAACACGGTGTTGCCTGTAATCGACTCGATGAGAGAGCGTCGCCACGGCCAGATTTGCATTCTCTCTTCCGTTGCGGGTCTCGGAATGAACTTCATCAGCCCAATGTACTCCTCCTGCAAGGTTGCTGTATACTCGTTCGGAGAGGGTTCGCTCCTGTCTTCTGGGTGATGCGTAGCCCTGCGCACTATGCTGACGCCGTATGGTGTGTATGTGAACATTGTCTGTCCTGGTTGCAGTGGTCTGCTGTGCTCACGCGTAGGATACACAGACACTCCCATTCTGGACACGAACACGGGAAAGAACATCCAGTATAAGCTGTCGCCGAAACATGTTGCAACGATGATCGTAGATGGACTGAAGAGAGATGACGCTGTGATCGAGTGCAACATGCTGTGAGGTCAGGGAATAGGTATGATTCTTAGATACAACCTTGGAACGTCCTTCATTGTGCGTGATATGCCGAAGTTGGCGAGAGACTACCTTTACCAGATGGTGATTCCTGTGGCGAAGCGTCACGGGATGTTCGTCAACGAGTATCCCGCCTTGGAGCGTATCTATAACAAAGAAAAGAGTGAATGGAATGTTTATTTGAAACGGAACAGCACATTTCCCTTCAATCGCGATTTCAGGGATGTCTTTGTCTTTTTCTTGTCTTCTTTGTTGTTTACTCTCTCCTTTTCTTCCTTGTTTGCGTTTTCCTTGTCTTCCTTCATGATGCTTACATTCTCCTTGTTTTCCTTCATGATCACTCTCTCCTTGTCTTCCTTCATGATGCTTACATTCTCCTTGTCTTCCTTCATGATCACTCTCTCCTTGTCTTCCTTCATGATCACTCTCTCCTTGTTTTCCTTCATGATCACTCTCTCCTTCTTTTCCTTCATGATCACTCTCTCCTTGTCTTCCTTCATGATCACTCTCTCCTTGTCTTCTTTCTTGTTGTCCACACTCTCACGGATAGCAGACTCGGAGGGAACAACCAATGGAGAGACAATCGCACCCTGATGCGTCGCCTCCTTCTGCTGCTCATTCCTACTCCGCTTCATGCTCCCTTCTTTCACACTCTGCAACAACCTCTCCTCCTTCCCATTTGCATTAATCACAAATGCATCTACAACACTCCTCTTCTCCCTCTGAGCAATCTTCCGCTCCTTAGAAACTTGGACTGACACCAGCGGCGCACTCCTTGTCCATTCCGACACACTCATCACAGGATAGCCAATCTCCAGCTTGCCTTGCCGATCATGCACTGGTGCATTTCTCCTCCTGCTTGTCGCCTCCTTTCCCTTGGAATAGGCAATCTTTGCAGGCAAGGAAAAGGGAATCAGAACATGCTGGTTGGTGCGGTAGTAATCCTCAAGGATAATGAGCGAGCTGAGGAGACTGCGCGATGGAGGCTCCTTCTACAATATGAGCGAGTGCGTATCACGACTTACCGTTGTAATGCCCAAGCAGCAAGTCCGAATCGAAAGCGGGAAATGGTTTGGGGTCGTAAAAGAGCTGAGGAAGGATTGCTTGCATTTCATAGGAATAATCGGAACATGGTTTTGAACACACTGGACAAGAAGACTGTTGATGAGTTTGAATGACCTACGGATGATGCAATGCATGAAAAGCCACCTTATGTTGTTATTGACGAATAAAAGACGAAGCCGATTCTTTGACACAGCGCGGGAGCATTCATTCAATCCCATAATGGCAAACGGTTGTGCCTTCCGTTCGTAGTTCAAACCATACTTGTTTTGGAACCAGGAAGGAGCCTAGTGTGAATCCAGCACCCTTTCCGTACGAAACTTGTGTCTCGCTTCTGCTTTCTCTTCGCACCCCTTTCTCGCCATCGCGTTTCTTCAATGTCTGCCACGATTGCGGGAATCACGTCACTACCCATTACTAGCCTTGTATAAATGGAACTCGTATAGTAGTTTGTTCAGCTCGTCATTCTCCGCGTTTGAAACACTCGATCTACACCATGACTCTAGGGACGCAAAAGCAAACGTCTTCACTGCCAACCGGTTTGAAACAATGGACTCATCCAGTCGTTCCAACTTTAGCATTGTGGAAGAAACACACAAGTATTATTGTGGAGCGAAACGACCTCATTCTGTTTGCATGAATCAAGCATTCGCGAACAAACTCAATGAGGAGGGCGCTATCCTGCTGGTTCTCGACATGCCCAAGGGAGCGGAAATTGGTATTGACTACAATTCCTGGCTTGTGGGAGAGTCGTTTTTGGGGTTCAAAATGATCAATCCCGGATTCCATTGCCTGTTCTATAGGTGGTGACTCTTTTCCACTGTAACCATCTAGTTCTGTCAGCAAAGAGCACGAATTTTCTCCCAGAACCATCATTCCTCTCTTTCTACAATCGCAGGAAGTGATGGTCCTTCAGTACGACAAAAGGGAAGAATGCCTGCTACGAGAGGAGCAAATGGATGCAAGCCTTGTTGCGAAGTGCAAAGCGGGTGGTCCATGTGGGTTGCTTTCACTCCTAGCTGGAAAATCCTTTGCATACGATGCTCAGACAGCGCCTTATCCCTTTGAAACGATCGGGAAGTGGATGAACATGACGAATGTCATTACGAAGGAGCTTTTCGACCGACTAACGGATGCGAGCAGCATTTCGTTCATCCTGGATAGCAATTCGCCTCATCGCTTCAACTACTCTTCGACTGTCAACATCACAGAGCTGCTGCAGCATCCAAACCCTTCTCTCATGGCGCGCCTCTATGTCGATACTACGCAAGAGGTGGTAAAGCTGGCTGCGTTGGTAAATCGCCCTCAATTTCAACTCTAGATCGTATCCCTTTCGCTTCAAGTATCCCTCACTCCATGGAGAGTTTCAATTTGCGTTTGTGATGTTCCATCTGGGAGAGGACTACGAGGTGGTGAATGGATTGGGACATCACTCCGTAGAGTCTGTTGCAGTGGAAGAATCTCCTCTTTCTGCTGACTGGAGCGTATTCCCTCGTGACGAATCAGGAGGACCTCTCTGTGGGAGTCTTCTACGAGGCCTTCATGAAGACGCTGTATTTCCAAATCTCGGAACTGGAAGAGGACTTCTTTACGCTCTCCGAGGGAGGAAAGCGATCCCCCGCCATTAACCGGAAGAACTTTGTCCTCCGCTGCTTGGAAGTATGCATGCTCTTTCCCTGTTACGTATAGTCCTTGAAGGATATTGTAGCAGAGGAGCCCCAGTCTGTCATTCCCGCTGTGGTGAGAGAATTGGCGAGGATAGAGAGTCTGTTGTCAAAGCGTTTCCATATCACGCTGGAGCGCACTTCGGATACACCAACAATTGTAAACTAGTGTTGTTTCTTTTCATTCCCTCCATCTTGCTTTTGTTCTATTTGGGTTCATATAGTGTCTCTTAGTTTGCTTTACAACAAGAAATCCATCCCATCGCTTGGATCGCACTGTCATTCTTCTCCACACAACTGGTACAATTCCTATACTGACTGCACTGCGCATCGCTCTCCTCCTGGAATCATGATATGGAACGCGGAAGACGGGCCATCTCTGCAGTTATCAAAGAAGCGCGGTTCGGGTCATCAGCCTCGTAAAGTGCACCGTCCAATTGCTGATATGCTAGGAAAGGGGATGGAAGAAGACAGAGAAGCCGTGTTTGTGTCGGAGTTGTCGTTGCCTGCCCTGTACTCACATTCTAGTAGTTCATCTTCGTCTGAGGAGTTCTCCTTTGATGTGGATACGATCAAGGAAACCGGAAAGAGCGAAAACACAATGGAGACGCCTCCTTTGTTTCAAGAGGATGCCGGAAGGAACGACAGCTTCAGCTCGTCCTCCAGTGATGACAGTCTCGTGACAAAGAAGAATCCCATTCAAATGATAAAGCGGAAGGAAAGGAGACCAGTTTCACGGAAGCGGCCTGCTCCATCCGAATCCATATTCGATTCGGACGAGTTTGATGTATTACGTGTGGCTTTGTCGCGAAGGTGACATCTAGACAAGCCAGAACAGAAGGGTGGGGTTGCTAGTACGGAAAAGCCTGCTGCAGCACACGCGATGGAGGAATCGCAGCCTATCCGTTCCTCCGCGTCCAGCCAGCCAGCAAATCGATCACAGCAGCTGGATGATCAGCAGATATCCCCATCGCGCGTTTCTCTCGACACATCATCGATTCCACTGGCATCGAGCCCTACGGAGTATGGTCATCGTGAGAAGAGGTTGTCTTCCCCCACAAGCAATTCTCTGCGAGATGGCAAACAGCTATTGTCTCCTGGTGATGATTCAATTCAGGATGGCAAGCAGCCGTTTTCTCCCACTGTCAATTCCATTCAAAGCGACAAGCAACCGGCTTCTCCTGCTGCCAATTCTCTGCGAGATGGAAAGGAGCCACCCTCTCCCACTAGCAGTAGTCCTCGTGAAGAACCATTCTCTCCTGCTGCCAGTAGTCCTCGTGAAGAACCATTCTCTCCCCCTGCCAATCCTCTGCGAGATGGAAAGGAGCCACCCTCTCCCCCTGCCAATTCCCTCCAAGACGACAACCAACCACCATTTCCCACGGAGTGCACCGTGAACGAGGTGCACCTGGTGGAGGACTCCATCACCATCGAGCCGGCTGCGCCTCCCCACGGCGACGCGGAGGACGCGGTGACCGAATTCGGGACGATTTTCCTCTACGACAAGATCGTGGAGGAGGCGTCGGCGCACGACCCGTCGCTGGTGAGTGCGTACAAGTGCGACTGCCAGCTCGTCGGCCACAACCAGTGCGTCCCGCTGCGCGCGCTCTACGCGGAGACGCCGGCCATCCGCGGCGGCGGTGGGTGCGGCGTGGGGCGGTGAGGTGTAGCGTCGCTGGAGGCGGAGAACCTGTTCATCGCGGGCCTGCTGGTGCTGCCGGCGCGCGAGACGAAGGTGATGGAGAACTGCGGGAACAACTGCCTGGTGATGGTGATGCTGGAGGGGGAGGACGCGAAGGTGCGCGTGGACATCAACGCGAACCAGTTCTTCGTGAGCCGCACGGACGTGTTCTGGGTGCCGAAGCAGAACGAGTACTCGATCGTGAACCTATCCAGCCGGCAGGACGCCAAGTTTGTCTTTGTGAACATTCGCAGTGATATGTGATGTGTTTGTTGGGCAGTCCTCATTTGCAGTTATTGGGGTTAACTGCTAGTTGTCCAGTCATTGTTATTCATCTCTCGCTGTAGTGACACGCGACGATTCACCGCCACTCAAGCAGTCCACACCTCCCAAACAGGACTGTTCTGTACGAAGGATACACATAGCAAACAAACACCCCACATCACAGTTCATTCCCGATGGTAACCCAGTTGTCGCGGAGGTTGTTCCAGCGCCCGAAGATCTCGAGATAGAACCCTACGCCTCACAGCGCCGCCCTGCGCCCACCCTCCGGCACCAGGGATTCGATAAGAGTATACAGCTCGTTCGGCTTCTGACTCTGCCCCTTCCGCTTCGCGAAGATCACGTCGCTCAGCCTCCCCACCTGCGAGGGATCCACGTACGGGCAGTCGCCCTTCTTTGCCACCAGACACGTCTCCTTCGAGTGCTGCAGGTAGTGCCCGTTGCCGGGGCCCAGGAAGCCGCGCGTCGTCATCTTCACCCAGGTGATGTCCCCCGCCAGCCTACGCCTCAGCCGCGCGCCCGACCAGCACGTGTAGCCCCACTCGCGCAGCATGTTCAGCGCCACGCGGTACTTGCTGTTGATCACCCACATGAAGAGGAGACCCGCCTCCTGCACGCGGTGCAGCGGCAGCGCCGCGATCGTCTCGTCGTCCAGACAGTCGTACGCGATCCTCACCTGCGCCTCACTCGCGCCTCACGCACCCACGCCGCGCACCGGGTTGTCGGTGGCCAGCTGCCACGGTGGGTCCATCACCACCACGTCGAACAGTCTCCCCGCGAGGCGTCGCTGCGTCTGGGCGAAGGCCTAGCCGTCAGTCCGCACGTCGAGCCGCACCGCCCAGTCGAAGGTGCGGACGTCCGCGCGGATGCAGACGCTCCCCTTCTCGTAGCAGCAGTCGCCGCACAGCAGCCGCGTGCGCGCCATCCCTTGGAGTCACGGGTAGAACCGAGAAGTACATAGCTCCTCTCTTAAGGGTGTCGGCTTGCTGATCCGGGAGGGGGAGTCCTTGTACGCAAAGTAGGCAGGGGAGAAGACACAGTTCTGAAGGCCCAGATCCTGTGCGATGAGACACAGGTCCCTCAGATCTTTGTTGCCATCGAGGTGGTCCTTCCGCTCCTTTTTCTACGCCTCACAGGGAAGGCAAGGACCGACTTGGAAAGCCAATTGGGATTGGTGAATTGCTTTTGAGCTGAGGAGATCCGTATGGATGGAATAGGAGGTGTCGCTCAGGAGAAGCATCTGCTCGATGCAGCAGATGGAACGGGCGATCTCCCGCTCATCCAGACTGGCAACACTCTTCGTGGAGAAAGTCCGATCTTGCACTACATGACAGCAGGGCATGGGTACGTACACATTGTCCGGACTCTCTTTCGCGTATCCTTATTCATTTGCCTCCGTTTCAACACGTCCTCTTCATAACTGTAGTCTATATCGTCGTCTAAACGTCAAAGGACGGACGGAGCAGTACCTGAGGGCGGTTTGAAATCAGTACACTCAAAACAATACCAATGCGCCACATCCTCCACGTTCTTCAGTTTCACACCAACACTACCCATGAATACCATTCCCGAGACTATCATACCAAGCACAGTGATACCAGCGCTTGCAATGACAACAGCGGATCATGGGCATGACATAGCCCAAATTACAGTAACACTTGTTCGGATCGCGTGGTTCCATACCTAATGAACCCTACAGTGCGCAAACAATCCTGCTGGATTGAGCAGAATACAAACACGAAGGAAAGGGCGAAGACGAATGGAATGACTGAGATGAATGGAATGACAGCCAAATGTGTTGGGGTGGCTCCTCTATGGAGATCCTTCCATTCCTTCACTCCTACTCCTCCTCGTAGGTGACAACCATAATCTCCCCGATTTCGGTATCATCCTAAAGAACAGGTAGACTTACGACACAAACAGGATATGGGTATTATCTTCTCCAGGTTGTTCAATCAGTACTTTGGAAACAAGGATGTGCGCATCCTCGTCCTTGGTCTCGATAATGCGGGAAAGACGACGATTCTGTGTAGGATTTGGTCAGCGAGCGAGGATCATGCGTAGACCGCATGCAGCTGGACGAGATTGTGTCCACAGTGCCTACTATTGGTTTCAACATTGAGACGCTGAAGTATAAGAATCTGACATTCCAGGTGTGGGATTTGGGAGGCCAGACGAGTATCCGCCCCTTTTGGAGATGCTACTTCCCGAATACGGGTGGGTGTGAACGAGGCCGTGTTATCCCGTAGACGCGGTGATCTTTGTCGTCGACAGCGCCGATATAGACCGTCTGAATGTTGCAAAGGCTGAGCTGTCTGCCATTCTGAAGGTGGGCGTGGTGTTTGCTGCTAACGAATAGGAAGACGAGCTGAAGGGTACAACGCTGCTGGTATTTGCGAACAAGCAGGATATTCCCGGAGCTTTGAACGGAGCAAAGATTTCCGAAGCCCTTGGCCTCACCGAGATTCGCGATAGAAAGTGGACGATTATCGAGAGTTCCGCCTCCAATGGAAAGGGATTGGTTGATGGATTTGACTGGCTGTGCGATGAGCTCACGGACAAGGAGTAATCGTTTTTGGTTTATTTGTATCTCGCTGGGGTGTTTATTATTCACGTTCTCTCCTTCTTGATTCGCAGTGTCTCTATTCTGTATACGCCTTTTCTCCTTCCTCCTTCCTCTTTCTCTCTTCCCCGCTTCCACTACCCCTCTTCCCTACTCAATTCGCAATGCCAAACAAACAGAACAACCCAGCAATCCCATTACCGTCTTAATCAGCTTCATATTCTCCGCGGCCTCTTCCATGGTCTCCTCCGCTCCCTGCTGCATGATTTCCCTCACATAGGAGGGATCATCCCGCAATTCCATGTATCGCTCGCGGATGGGCGCCAAACAGGCGATCAGAGCATCCGCCAGCGCGGGCTTGAACACCGACATGGTGGAGTCCTACATGTGAGGTGATTGCCGTCCATGCACCTTGTACGCGTCGTACACCTTCTGGACCGACTCGCCGGTGGCCGCCGCCATCAGCGTTAGCAGGTTGACGATCTCGGGGCGCTTTTCGCGGTCCAGCCTACTCTTCATCCGCGCGGGCTGCGCTACGAGAAGCCGGAGAGACTGTCCGTCTTGGCGCGCTTGATGCACTGTTGGATGCGCTCGGGGGAGTCTACGCGTCAGACATACGCCGAACGGCGCACCGATGATGGTGATGTTGCTGTACTGCGTCTGCGCCGACTTGCTCATCTTCTTCGTGCCGTCCCCCAGCGACATGATGCGGCTTCCCTCGCAGATCTCCGCCTGCGGCAGGTTGAAGTTGACGTTGTAGCGCTGGTTGAAGCGGTTGATAATGTCGCGGGCGATTTCGACGTGCTGCAGCTGATCATCTCCCACGGGAACATCTAGTCGTCAGTAGCAGGATCAACGCAAACGCGTGGCATTGTACAGCATAATGTCGGCCGTCATGAGCACGGGGTAGGAAAGCAAGCCCAGAGTGCTGGCAAATGCATCCTCCTTCCTTCCATTCTTCGCAGCGCGCGCCGCCTTGTCCTTGAACTGGTGCATACGCATGAGGCGGTTTATATTCACGTTGTTCTCCAGAATCCACGACAACTCACAGTGGTAGGGATTCTAATACTGAAAGGGAAGGATGATGATACATCGGACTGAATGAAGAGAGTTGTCTTCTCATTGGGCTCAAGGCCGCACGCCAAAAGGGCCGTAAAGGCATCACTGAGCATTAGGCTATGATAGATAGAGCTGCTTTATGTTGCTTCGCAGGATGTTCGGGTCTTCCACGGAGGTGAGAGCGTGGTAGCTCATAATGCCGAAGTAGCTCCTCTTGAAGTCTACACTTAATCCAAAAGAAAATGAGTACTCCCCTCTTTCTGTTCCTGGACCCAATTCTTCAAGGCCCCGAAGTAATTGCCAATATGAGGAATACCGCTAGGTTGGATTCCGGAAAAGACGATCTTCGAGGATGTAGCCATGAAACGCGCAAAAGGACGGGATGATTTACGAACAGCGAGCATGGGAAAAAGAAAAGTGTCTTTCCTCACCCCAATTTTGATATCTCTGTGAAGTGAAACGGAATGGGAAAGGGTTCCATCTGGTTTCGAGTCTTGTACTCTGCTCGTCTCGACCATTCCCTTGTAGCACACACATCGTCATTGCATTGATCGGATATTTCATGGTAACGGTGGTACTCTTTTCACACACTGTTCAAATGGTCATCCTAGAGTGAGGCGTAGTTTTTCTTCCACAGTGCGCTATTGAGCAACAAGGACGTTGCGTTGACGGAGGCAGCATCGGATCAGCAACATCGAAAGATCCAAATGAAGGAGAGTGGGAGTGCGTGTGGAGGGACATAAAGAATAGACTTTGTGCAGCGGTTTGTGGATGCAGAGATGCCGTCTGACTCCTCCGTATCCGATACGTACAGAACGGATGATTACCCGTTCACTGTCATCAACAACTTCGAGCGTGGCCATAATGGAAAGGGACTGAATGGTAGTTTTCCCAGAAGATGTGTTTGACATCACGCTTGTCACCTATGCTGGGTAGTTGCCTGTTTCCTCTTTTCAGCGTAGGTTGGACTCGCGGCAGTTCATTGCAGAGTATGCCGGCCACTGGGATGGGTACACATTCTCGGTTTTCTCCACTCTAGTCCCATTTCGCTCGTCATCTATTACTCCCCCGCTGCAGAGTCGGAAATGGAAGCCCTGAAGCATGAGCTGGGCAGATTCAACAAGCTCACCTTCACGCCCTACCGATTGGAGAGTGATGTGATTCCGATCAACAAGCTGAAGAACCTGGGCATCCAGGCGGTCTCGACCACGCACTACCTCTTCGCGGAGCTGAACCTGGTCCCCTCCAGTTCCCTCTCCCCACTTCTCTCACCCGCAGAGAGTCTGTACCGCGTGCTGAAGGCCACGCCCGGCTACCTCTGGCGCGACCCCTACTTCGTCGGCGTCGTGCCCGTCTTCGAGTGGGCGCACGACGCCTACCCCGAGGCCGTGCGCAACTACCAGCACTGTTATTCCTGTGCGGTGAGGCGTAGGAACTACCACGCGTACCCGCAGACGCTGCCGGCGCTGAAGGAGTGCTTGGACCAGTACCACTGCCGGCCGCTGCAGACCGCGACGATCCCGATGGTGCCAACGCGGCGGCGGCGTGAGGCGTAGCAGTTCGTGACCTTCTCCTTCCTGCACTACCGCAACATGAACTGCATCGACGCGCTGACGGAGCTGTAGTCGCGCGCGCGCCGCCTGAGCCGTAGCTACATGGTGCTGCGCAAGTCGGAGGTCATTCCGCGGTACTACGAGGTCATCACCGAGCGTGGCTACGACAACATGGAGCTCGTGGAGCGACTGCGGTACTCCAGTGCGGGCGTGCCGGCGGCGTGAGGTGTAGCAACGAAGTTCGGAATGCTGGCCGACGAGTTTCTGTTCCGTGTTCCGGGCATCGGGTGCGCCGTAGGGAGGTGGGTGATGCGTAGCGTGCATTCCAACGTCGTTCTGGAGAACCAGAAGAACGCGACGCTTCGTCATCAGTATGACGTGATTTGCATGGAGTACTATTCGCATGTTGAGGGAATCAACCCCACGACCCAATGCAGCGATATTGAGGAGTCCATGTACAGTTGGATTGGATTCAAGAAGTACGTGTGGATGGAGGAGGAGGTTGTGAATGGTACGGTGTTCCCGAAGATTGCCGTACTGCGGGGGAAAAAGCTGTAGCCTTGTGAGTCTGTTTGTTGTTTGAGTATTGAGAATAGGGTTGATTCGAAGGGATGACAGTAATGAGCTCTGTTCGATGAGTGAAGGGATTTGTTCGGAATTTGAATCGTGGAGTGATTTGAATAGTGAAGGAAACTACTATAACTCTGAACACTTGAAATAATTGTTATGAACTAGAATGACCGAAAGGAGACAACAAGGTGCGGAGAATAAGGGGATATAGGTGGGATTGGGTCCTTTGAAACAGAAAACACACGTGCTTTCGCGCATTTTTGTAGAAATCAATGATCGATTCTCTCTTTATTCTCGGGGAGGACAAACAAATCGTTATCGAAAAGCACTGGAAGAGTATCGTGGATCGAAGCGTTCTCGAGCCCTTTTTCGCCGCCTTGTCCGAATCCGTCGATAGCATGGTATCTATCCTTCTCGCACAAAACTCACCAAGTAGAATGTTCCGCCCGTGCTCGAAAGCGGCGATTACACGCTCATTCCCGTGAAGGAGGACAATCTCTTTTTTGTTTCTGCAATGAGGAGCGAGAACTCGCCTCTCATGGTGGTTGAGTTCACGAACAAGATTATCGCCCTCATCAAGGCGTACATCGGGAGCGTGACCGAGGTGAAGATCCGCAGCAACTTCTCGTTGGTGTACCAAGTCGATTTGGACGAAACAAGCTCATCTGTAGCTTCTCGACGAGGTGGCGGATTTCGGTGTTCCTGTGATCACGGAGCCCTCCATCATGACGTCCCTGATCATGATGCCGACGATGATGAACAAGGCGCTGAACTTTGTGACGAAGGTGGCTGTAGTCCTGCGAAGATGAAATGACGGGTAGGGCCTCAATGAGGAGGACACGTGGCTGCCGGGCACCACGAACAACAACGTGAATTGGCGTCGTCCCGATCTGAAGTACGGTCACAACGAAATCAAATTCTTCATCATCGAATACATAAACGCGACGGTGTCCTCGTCCCCCTTCCCTTATCACGTCATCTCTAGAAAGGGCAAGATCTGCGATTGCTCCGCCTACGGCACGCTTCGCGTCCAAAGCCACCTGTCGGGCATGCCGCAGGTGGTGGCGGCCTTCACGGGCCTGGAGGGCATCGACGGCGTCTTCCTGCACAGCTGCGTGGACCGCGTGCGCTACCGCACGAGCCGCACGTTGCAGTTCGTGCCGCTGGACGGCGTGTTCGACGTGATGAAGTACTCGGTGAAGGGCGTGAAGGCGCCGGAGCTGAACTTCTACTGCCGCCCGTCGATGAGCTGGACGCGCGGCGAGAACGGCGTGTGGGGCACGCTGGAGGTGACGGTGGGCGGCCGCCCCAAGAAGAACAGCGAGGGCAACCCGGTGGTGGCGGAGGATGTGCGCGTGGAGATTCTGCTGCCGGCAAGCGCGACGGGCGCGAACATCACGACCAGCGCGGGCAAGATGGTGTTCAACCAGGAGGAGAAGAAGATCACCTGGGTGCTGGGCAACGTGCGCAAGGAGGACATGGCGACGATGAAGGGGCCCGTGTACCTGGCGCCAGGTGCGACGGTGCCGAGTGGGCGAGGCGTGGATGGCTGATGCGTAGAGGCGAGTCTGATGACGAAGCTGCACTTTGTCCAGCTGGAGAGCAACCTGTCGGGACTGAGCGTGAGCAAGGTGACGGCGGAGCGGGTGAAGGGCGACTATAACATGTCCTCGAAGGTGTTTAAGCAGCTGGAGGCGGGGGACTACGACATTCAAATGTAGTTTTTCTGCGGTGTTTGTTGGGAACATCCACACGATTTGGATGCACCGTATTCCGCACCGTATCCCTGATCATTCCAAAAACAGGAGACAATTTGGTTTGTTAATCGCAGCCACAAAATCTTTGATGTTCTCTCTATTTGCTAGTACTCTTATCGTATCCTTGTGTTTCATCGCCGGTAATGCCACTAATCCCCTGGATGACCAAATCCAGGTTCTGGACTGGACTGGCAAGTCCATCACCTCGTACACTGTTTGGCGTTATGCAGAGGAGAAGTTGCTGCGCCTTAAGGCCCCTAGTGAGGTTGATTACTGGTATGTCACCCCAATTATGGATTGTGTGGACGTGTACGATGATGGCAGGATGAGGATTTTCACGAGTAAGATAGTTCCCCGCACTACCTTAACGATCACGGCTGTCCTTTTCGGCAGGAACCTAACCCTTCCCTTTGACATTGAGGTGAAGGAGTGTTCGTATGGCTCGTACACGAAGTTACGTGGCGAAATGAGAGTCACCCTGTATCATCAAGGCGAGCAGGTTTATGATGGACGTGTGAGCAATACTCTCGTTTGTATTCCGCACGGCTTCATTCAGTACAAGGTTACCAGCATTGATTCAAATCAGTTCTACGTGGCGGATGAAAGCGGGGTTACCTTTTTCGTCCGTAACTTCTACGGCTTTAATACAACATATGAAGGCGCTTTCCGAAACGTCTTGGATGATCCTGTTGAATTCAGTTTCCCCTCCTTCATCACCGTGACTCCCGGGGTTGAAAAGCTTTTCCTGATGCCTCTCGAGGGACCTGTCAGCCGCATCGTGTACGATCCGCCTATTGAGGGTGGTGGCTACTTTATCAGTATTCTTCGCAACGAGCCGGGCGTCACACAGCAGAAGCTCATCGTCACAACCAACGGCAAGAACAAAACCTTCTCCTTCGACGTGTACGCCGGTTCCTGCCCCGAGGGCAAGACGCTGATTCGCCTCGGCAATAAAGGCGGAGCTGCCTTTTCGCTCAAGGACTCTTTCCACAACCAGATGAACACGGGCCTCCAGCCCTATTGCATGGACGACAACGATGTGTTCGACGTTGTCGTGTACACGTCCAATTATGCCTCCCTCTTCGTCTTCAATGGCGACAACCTGTTCTACGAGAAGGGCATCCAGAGCTCTCTTCAGCTGCAGTACATCCCCGTCACTCTGGCCTATCTCCTTTCCTTCTCTTCCCAACTCGCTTTCGCCACCGGCGCTCCTGCCAGCCAGTGGGCCACTCCCGACTTCAACGAGAAGGGCTGGAAGCACGCCAGCGAGGGCAGTTGGGGTTCCTTCGACGCCTCCAAGACCGCTGCTTTCCGCGGCCATTTCGCCGTGGACAACGTCTACGTGGTCTCGACCTTCTCGCTGTACCTGCGCGGCGAGGGACACGCCGAAGTGTTCATCAACGGCAATGCCTTCAGCAGCGCGAAACTGGGCGACGCCTTCGTCGTTCTGACCCTTCCCTCCTCCTTCTGCCGCACGGGCAACAACGTGGTTGCCGTCAAGCTGACCCAGGGGGCCTCCAGCACCATTCGCTTCGGTCTTGCCCTCCAAATCAACCTGAGCAGCGAGCTGCCTCTGGCGAATGGCGTGGCGTCGGCCATCCAGGAACACCCCGACCCCAAGTACCCGCCGGAGAACGCGTTCAAAGTGATGAATTGCGGTGACTCGACGTGGATGATTACGAGCTTCCCCGCGGAACTGATCTACACCTTCAACAACACGCAGCAGGTGGTGAACAAGGTGTCGATGCAATTGTCGTCCAACGAGGCGTCGGTCGAGATGGTGGGCATGACGGGCGACGAGCGAGTGACGCTGCTGTTTGTGAACGGCACGCTGCGCAACCAGCTCCTGTGGGGAATCACCTTCTCCAACACCCGCGCGTTCCACTCCATTCACTTGATATTCCGAAGCACGGAAACGGAACCAGTGAAAGTGCGCTGCGTCCTTCTCACGAGCGTGCCCAAGTTCACCTGCCCGAAGAAGTACCGCATTTCCAACGCGGTGGAGGGCTCTTCCTTCTACAGACGGTGCCCGCTGTTCTCGACCGGCCGCAAGATCGTGACCTGCTCGCGAGACAAGTACGAGCCCTACTGGAAGGAGACGAATCAGTGCTACACGAAGAACCCGGAGAAGGGCTACGAGTTCATCGACTGGACGTTCACCATCCGCGGAATCGAATTGAGCGATTGGTACAGGAAGATGGGTGCCATGACGCAGGTGCTGGTGGACAACACGTACCTGCGAGCTGGGGACGTGCGGTATTTGTTCGCGGATTTCACGGTGGATAACGGCGTGAGCGTGATGACGGCGTTTTCGCGCTGCGAGGTTGACACGGCCTTCGGCGAGGTGATTCAGCGCAACTTCAAGAAGCTGACGCCGCGTTTCAACGAGCTGGTGAAGAGCAAGCTGGGAGGTTCGATCCAGAGCGCGGCGATCGACAGCGTGGTGCTGCGCCACTACGTGAACTGGGTGCTGGTGATCACCGTGTCCGTGGTGGTTCTTATCGTGGTGCTGCTGCTGTCCGTGTACCTCGTGTCGCGGATGAAGAAGGGGCAGATGAAGAGTTTGAGAAGAAAGAGAAGCGGCGAGAACAAGGCACTGTTGGAGTAGTTGCTTGGCATTGTACATACCCTGTTGATGCTGATTGTTTCAACAAACACGCAATTGGAAGAGGTATCGCAACAGTTCCGCCACAACGCTCACGCTGAGACTGTTTCCGACCAGCTTCGCTCGCTGATTCTCGTTCACCTCATCGGGGAAGCCGAACGACTCGGGGAACCCGTGCAAGCGCTTCATTTCATTGCTCGTGAAATACCGCAGCCCCAGCTTCAGCAGATTGTCCACATCACGGCAAATCGGCGCCTGCTGGTAGGGCTCTTCCGTTTGCAGCACAGAACCCGTTCCCGTTTGGTACTTTCTGTACGCCTTTGTGAAGCAGCACGAATAGTGGTCCGTAGGAGACACGATGTCCAGAATGCGTCCTGACTTCTCCAGCACGCGGCGAGGAACACGGTACTGTGTAATGTCCTTTCCTAGCACGACCTCGTTGTCCAAAAACGATGAAAGAGGAGCGCAATTGGCATTCATGGAATTCCACAGCTCTTGTGATTCCTTCGTCCCCATCTCAGCCGTGCCGTTCTTGTATTCAATGTAGTGGCAACTACAAGTCAATCGCAGTTGCGATTCGCACTTCTTGTTTCCAGGAATCACACGCAGGCAGTTGTGAATGCGAGGAAGCGTGTTCTCCACTTCAGGGAAGGCGCGAAGACGCGCAATCAGGAAGTAGCGATCCCGCTGGTTTGGAACGCCGAACTGGTTGGGCGACAGGATGAACTCCTGCACGTGGTAGTCCCGCTCCTTCAGCACGGTCATCAATCGCTCGCGACTCTCGCTCTTCTCGAAGCCCTCCACGTTTTCGAGGAGGAGGTACTGCGGGATGTGGGAAATCGCGCCGAGCAGAGAGACGATGTGCAGGAAGCCATCCGAACGCGAATCGGAGCAGTCCTTTTGCATTCCCTGCCGTGTGTGAGGTTGGCAAGGAGGACTGAGCAGCCAAATGTCCGCCTTGTACTCGTTAATCTCCTTGGCCCTATTCCATTAGGATGTTGCAGAAGCCATGCGTTATTCCGGTGATGTCCTTTTGAATGTAGGGCACGGTTGGGTAGTTGTGATGATAGCTGAGCATCAACGTAAAACAGAATAATTACACGAGATATGCATTGGGATTGATGTCAAAAGAGGCAAGAATATGACTTTCAGGCTGCACTTGGGTCAGAGCCGCATGAAGACCGCCGATGCCGCTAAAGAACTCTAAAGCATCCATAGTAAGGAAGCGACGTAGTGTCTTCTCAAACGGATGCAGAATAGTGGAGAAAACGCGAATAGTGAAACGCCCATTCGGGAGTGGAGGAAAAAGAGGGTTTCGGACGAGCCCATCGACTCATCGTAGTGATTAACCGTGCCACCCGTGCAAGTCGATTCCACAAATGCGTTTGTTTAGTGCTTTGTTCTGTTGGTTCTGTTGATCGCTAGTTGGTGGGTTAAATCCGAATGTGACGGAGGCAGAGATAAAGAACCGTTTTTCAGCGGTGAAGGGGATTGGAGTGAGCTGTGTTGACATAATCGTTCGTGAAGATGGCGTGTGTAAGGGTTTTGCGTAGCTGTTTTGCTTGGCCATCATGCGTAGATATATTAACACAGACAATGACGATGAGAAGAGCGTCGAGAAGTTGATCAAGCTTTACAACGGTGCAAAGTGGAAGGGCAAAATCCTAAAGTCGTAATAAACTCGGGCAATAACGAGTAGAGTGGAAAAGGCGAAGCCCTCCTATTTGGACCGTTTGAAGGAGAAGGATGTTCCCAAGGAGGAGCCCGTTGTAAAGGAAGAAGAGGCGCCCCAGCCGCCCTCCAGTGACTCGTTGATGATTCGAAAGACGAAGCGCAAGTATCTGGTCGTGTCGTTGCATACCATCTGCCGCAACGAATACGGAGACGTCATCTCGAGCGCGCCCGAGGGGAAATCGGTTCCAGAGCCGAACAGTCTGATTCAAGTGCAGAAAGACGGAGAGGAAGGCATCCATGTGTCTACACGAAAGTGGTATCCTCTGTTACTCTTCATTTCTAGACATCGTTTCATTCAGCCGCAAATCACCGTCTTTGAGCACGAGGACGTGATCGACACCGACCGCAATCTGTGGGACCCCCTGAAGACGCCCGAGCGGAGACTGCCCACTCTCCCCCAAATCACGCCTTCTTTCACCACAAGTTCCATTCAAATTGTTGGGGAGCCCCAACCCGCCCCAACGCCGTCTCCATCCTTTGCGAAGAGCACCATTCAAATCGACGGCGACGCGCCCGCCTCGCCAAAACAGGAGCGTTTTGTGGACCTGAGCGGAAGCGACGGAGAAGGCGAAGAAGCGCCGATTCCCGCGGAAGCGTCTCTGCCGTCGTGGTTGGAGGAGTCAGAGGAGTCGGAGGAGGCGAAGGAGGCGGGCGTGGTGAAGAGTGTAGACTGCTGTGTGGTGGAGGACGCGGCGACGAGCGCGAAGCGAGAGTGGTCGGAGAAGCACAAGGAGATTGAGGAGAAGCGACGGAGGATGGAGGCGGAGCAGCCCGAGGAGGAGGAGGAGATGGCGGGTGATGTGGACATTGCCACGGAGAACGAGAAGAGCGTGGCCATCCTTCACTCCATGCTCGGCAACCCTCCGGTGAGCACATCTGCAAGCAACCCTCCAGTGAGCCTTTCGGATGATGATTCTGCGAGTAACCCTCCTATGAGCACGCCAGTAAGCAACCCTCCTGTAAGCACGCCAGTGAACAGTGTGCAGGTAAACACGTCGTCACAGCCCATTTCTTCGCTCTTCGAGGATTCCAACGTGGCCTCCTTCTCTCTGTTCAACTTCATGCCCGAAACGGCGGCTCCCACGACAGATTCCGTGGTGGATTTGGAGGCAGAGTCCGCGAAGGGAGGCAACGAGGACAAGAAGAAGTGGGGGCCCCAAGGGTTTGTGAGGAGTAGTGTTCTGGACATGTTGGCGCCGACGGCGTGGTACAACGAGAAGAAGACAAGCCAGAAGGCGAAGGTGGGCGAGGGAAGAGGAGGTGAGGAATAGATGCTACAGGTGCCGATCCTGGCGGGCAAGGAGAAGAAGAAGGTGCCGCGCGTGTTCGATCACTACTTCTTCCGCACGGTGGGCGTACGAGGCGGGCGTGAGGCGTAGCGGTCGATGGAGGACGTGCAGGCGGAATGGGAGAAGCTGCGACCGAGTCTGATCAACGACTACGAGAAGAAGAAGAAGGAGTCCAAGCGCGCGTGGAAGCAGAAGCCGGGAGACAAGAACTACCGTCGGCAGTACAAGTGATCTTTCCTCTGTTTCCAACAAACACTCGATTCTGAACTATCCGTGTCTTCCGTGTCCTCCACCGCCTGATCGTCCATCACCTTCTCCACCTCCGCGCGAACTCGCTTCGAGCCCCGGTTTGTCCGCTTCTCCCGCTTCTGCTGCAGCTCCTCGTCTCCCTCCTCCGTCACCTCCTTCCCGTCCAGATACCGGTTCTTCAGGTTCCCGAGCCAGAAAGCGTCCTCCGCGCCCTCCTTCTTCAGCGTCTCCTTGATCACGTAGATCATCTGTTCCAACTGCTTCTTGATCTTCGGCACATAAGTCAGAATCGACGAGTCCTTCGTCACCTTCGCGTGGGCGCACAGACTTTGGATCTGGCGCGTGCAGCGCTGCACAATCTTGATCAACACCATGATCTCCGATGTGAATCGCACCAACAGCTGTTTCAGCACGCCCCAGCAGGGACCCAAGAAGAAGGTCATGAACTGCCCGAAGCACTTCACCGTGTAAACAAGCACCGCCTGCCGGTCGTTCTTCTTGGTGATGGTCACAACCACCTCCAGCAAAACAAACAGGTGTTTCAACTCGGACAACAGAGCCTTGCAGGCGTCGTCGTCCACCAACAACACTTCCTCCACTCTCACACTCTCGATCATGCGCAACAACTCGTCGCACACCGCCGTGAAGAAGTACACGAAGTCCTCCTTCGTCAGCGTTTTGAAATCTTGGGATTGCCCCCGCACGAGATC
>ERZ827156.2054-NODE-2054-length-21766-cov-17.274239_pt1 | contig 21766 bp, 19 predicted proteins | sample MGYA00519919_ERZ827156 | MGnify/ENA primary metagenome ERZ827156 (study PRJEB31778, sample SAMEA3449269) | human gut metagenome | biome: human gut; feature: human-associated habitat; material: faeces | place: United Kingdom | collected 2010/2012 ...
CCGCGCCGGTGGGCGCCATGCAGCTGCACTACGGCGACAAGTACGACGATCTGACGTATAACGACATTCTGGTGACCGCCTGCGCCGCCGCAGGTATCGCCGCCTTCACCGGCGACGGCATCAATCCCGCCGTCATGGAGGGCGCGGCCGAGGCTCTGAAGAAAAACAACGGCTGCGGCGTGCCCACGGTAAAGCCCTGGAATATGGCGCTGGTGGAGGAAAAAATGGCGCTGGCCAAGGCCGCCGATCCCATCGCCATCGCCATGGACATCGACGCGGCGGGCCTGCCGTTCCTGAAAAACATGACGCCTCCCGCCGGCAGCAAGACTGTGGACGAGCTGCGGCAGATCGCGGAAAAGGCCGGTAAGCCTTTCATCCTCAAGGGCATCATGACGGTGAACGGCGCGAAAAAGGCATTGGAGGCCGGCGCCAGCGGCATCGTGGTCAGCAACCACGGCGGTCGTGTGCTGGACCAGTGCCCCGCCACGGCGGAGGTGCTGCCCGCCATCGCAGACGCTGTGGGCGGCAAAATGACCATTCTGGTGGACGGCGGCATCCGCTCCGGCATGGACGTGTTCAAGGCGCTGGCGCTGGGTGCGGACGCGGTCCTCATCGGCCGTCCCTTCGTGAACATGGTGTACGGCGGCGGCTTCGAGGGCGTGCAGGTCTACGTGGACAAGCTGAAGGCCGAGCTGGCCGACACCATGGCCATGTGCGGCGCTCACTGTCCGGCGGATATCAAGCGCTCCATGCTCTACGGCTATTGAGCCGGCACAACAACGATGAAGGACGGGAGCCTGCGGCCCCCATCCTTTCCTGACGAGGAGTTTTTATGTATCGGGACATGACCCGCGGCGGCATCACCCGCAGCCTGCTGCTGTTCGCGCTGCCCATGATGGCGGGAAGCCTTCTCCAGCAGCTGTATAATGTAGCGGACACTCTCATCGTGGGGCGTGCGCTGGGCCGCGACGCCCTGGCAGCGGTGGGCTCCGCCTTCACGCTGATGACGTTCCTGACCTCCGTGTTTCTGGGACTGGCCATGGGCGCAGGGGCACTGTTCTCCATCTATCTGGGCCGGAAGGACATGGCGTCTCTGCATCGGGCGGCGGCGCTGGCCCTCTGCCTCATCGGCGGAGTGACGGCGGCGGTGACGGCGCTGGTATACGTCCTGCTGGACCCCATCCTGCGGTTTTTGCAGGTGCCCGATTCGCTGTACGGCGACATGGCCGGTTATCTGCGTATCATCTTTGTAGGGCTGGCGGCCACGTTCCTCTATAACTTCTTCGCCTGCCTGCTGCGCTCGGCGGGCAACTCCGCCGCACCGCTGTGGTTTCTGGGCGGCGCGGCCCTGCTGAACGTGGGGCTGGACCTTCTGTTCGTACTGGTGCTGCGGTGGGGCGTGTCCGGCGCGGCAGCGGCCACGGTGATCGCCCAGTACGCTGCGGGGCTGGGGCTGACGATCTATGCCCTGCTGCGCTGCCGCCACATGCTGCCGCGGCGGGCGGACTTCCGGTTCGACCGGCATATCCTGCGGGAGCTGATGGATCTGTCGCTGCTGACCTGCGCGCAGCAGTCGGCCATGAACTTCGGCATCCTGCTGATACAGCGTCTGGTGGACAGCTTCGGACCGGTGGTGATGGCGGCCTTTGCCGCCGCCGTGAAGATCGACGCTTTTGCCTACCTGCCGGTGCAGGAGTTCGGCAACGCCTTCTCCACCTTCTCGGCCCAGAACTACGGCGCGGGGCAGTCCGACCGGCTGCGGCAGGGCCTGCGGCAGGCCACGGCGGTGAGCGCCGCCTTTTCCTGCGCCGTAGCGGCGCTGGTGGTGGTATTCGCCCGGCCGCTGATGGGTCTTTTCGTTCAGGCAGGCGATACGGAGGTCATCGCCTGCGGCGTCCGCTACCTCCGCATTGAGGGCACGTTTTACGCCGGTATCGGCTGCCTGTTCCTGTTGTACGGCTTTTACCGCGCCGTGCAGCGGCCCGGCATGAGCGTGGTGCTGACAGTCGTCTCCCTGGGCACCCGCGTGGCTCTGGCCTACGCCCTGGCGGGGCCGGTGGGCGAAGTGGGCATCTGGGCCGCCATCCCCATCGGCTGGTTCCTGGCGGACGCCGCCGGATACGGCTATTACCTGCGGCACCGTAAGGCGCTGCTGACTCCGAGAGCGCAATAAAACGAGGCGCATGCCAATGGCATGCGCCCCGTTCGTCTGTTCGCAGCTTATTGCAGCAGCGCGGGGATGTCCCGCAGGTCCTCCGCCGTCACGTCCACGCTGTCATTGGCGGGCGCGGCCCCCGGACGGCGGTAGTATACGGTTTTCAGTCCGCACCCCCTGCCGCCGGCCATGTCGGAGGTCAGAGAGTCGCCGATGATGGCGGTATCCTCCGGCAGGATAGGCGTCTCACGGCCCTCGTTGACCTGCCGGAACGCCTCATCGAAAAAGAGCTTCGACGGCTTGGACGCGCCGATGCGCTCGGAGATGAAGAACCAGTCGAAGAAGTCCTTCATACCCGCCAGAGCCAGCCGGTGGAGCTGCTGCTCATAGGGGCCATTGCTGGCGGCGGCCAGCAGATACCTGCCCCGCAGTGCCTCCAGCAGCTCTCGCGCCCCGTCCACGGGGATGGCGCTCTCGTGCAGGGCGGTGCGGAAATATTTCTCGAACACCACGCCGTCGAAGTCCATGTCCAGCGCGGCGAACACGTTGTTCCACCGGATCTTCTCCAGCTCCGGAAACGTCAGAGTGCCCTCCTCGATCTGCCGCCAGAGCTTGTTGTTCTCGCGGTGGAACACATCGTACATCCACGGCTCGTAGGGCCGCAGGCCGAAGTGGGCGAAGCCCTCCTCCATGGTACGGCGGATGTAGGCGTCAAAATCCAGCAGGGTGTTGTCGATGTCGATCAGAACCAGCTTCATAGCGCTCTCCTTTTCTTTTCGCTGTTTTTAGGATAGCACATCCCGCCCCTCTCTGCAAGACGCAGGCGAAAATTTCAAAAACCGGCACATCAGTGCCTGAAAAATCCACCTCTTTTCCCGTATAGGGGTACATTCTGCACAATCAGCCCCGTTTTTTCATTGGAAAGTCTGTTGGTAAATATGCTTGCTTTGCCCCCGCGCCGGTGATATACTCTGCTCTTGCAGCCATGTAAAGAAACTGTTGCGCTTTATATATAAAAAGGAACATTTGGGAGTGAGGAAAGCCGTATGAAAAGCATTGAGATGACCAGCGGGTCTCTGTGGAAAAATATTCTGCTGTTCAGCCTGCCGCTGATGCTGACCCAGGTGCTGGAGGTGCTGTTCAACCTCAGCGACGTGGCCATCGCCGGTAAATATGCCTATAATACCTATGTTGCGCTGGGCGCCGTGGGCTCCACCACCACGCTGGTGTCCCTGTTCACCGGCCTGCTCATCGGTATGGGCGCCGGTGTCAATGTGTCGGTGGCCCGCTGGCTGGGCATCGGCGACAGTGAGAACGTGGAGCGCACCACCCACTCCTCCCTGCTGATCTGCACGGGCGCAGGCGTGCTGGTGTGCCTGATCTGCGCGTTCTTTGCCGAGCCTATGCTGCGCCTGCTGAACACCAAGGAGGAGTTCCTTCCCGGCGCCGTGCTGTACCTGCGTATTTATGCGCTGGGCCTGCCCGGCATCGGCATCTACAACTGCGGCAACGGTATCCTCAGCGCCACCGGCGATACCAAGCGCCCCCTGATCTACCTGTCCGTGGCCGGTGTGCTGAACGTCATTCTGAATCTGGTATTCGTCATTGGCTGCCGGATGTCCGCCGAGGGCGTAGCCATCGCCAGCGCCATTGCCCAGTGGGTATCCGCCGTTCTGATCGTCGTTCACCTGCTGCGGCGGAAGGACGCCTGCCGCCTGGAGATGCGGAAGCTGCGGCTCCACAAGGCGGCGGTCAAGCGCATCCTGATGATCGGCGTCCCCTCCGGCCTGCAGAACGCCATCTTCGCGCTGGCCAACCTGTTCGTGCAGGCGGGTCTGAACTCCTTCGACGAGATCACTGTCTCCGGCGCGGCTGCCGCCGCCAACGCCGATACTCTGGTGTTCAACATGATGGCGGCGTTCTACACCGCCTGCGCCAGCTTTGTCAGCCGCAACTGGGGCGCGGGCCATAAGGAGCGTATCCTTAAGAGCTATCACATCTGCACGCTGTACGGCATCTTCACCGGCGCCATTTTTGGCGCGATGATGCTGCTGTTCGGCCGGCAGTTCCTGTCCCTGTTCGCCAACGAGCCCGCCGTCATCGACGCCGGCATGGACCGTCTGCGGATCATGGCTTTCTCCTACGCCGTAGCCCCGCTGATGGACAACAGCATCGCCGCCTCCCGCGGCATCGGCCGCAGCGTGGTGCCCACCATCATCGTGATCCTGGGCTCCTGTGTGTTCCGGGTCATCTGGGTGTATACCATCTTCGCCTATTTCAAGACCATTCCGTCTTTGTATCTGCTGTATATCTTCTCCTGGTTCATCACCGGCATAGCGGAGTTCTTCTACTTCCGCATCAGCTACAAAAAGAACATCGTGGCCGCGCAGATCTGGTAAAAAGCGCAAAAAGAATGACCCGCCGAGGCGGGTCATTCTTTTTTGCCTGTTCACGTCAGCCGATGGTGACGCTGGTATTCTTGGGCAGCTGCTTCTTGGCCTCCTTGGGGATGGACAACTGCAGGATGCCGTTTTCAAACTTGGCGGTGACATCCTCGGGCTCCACACCATCGCCCACGTAGAACGTGCGGCTGCATGCGCCTGCATAGCGCTCCTGACGGATGTACTTGCCCTTCTTGTCGGACTGATCCTTGTCCAGACCCTTGGCGGCCTGGATGGTCAGATAGCCGTTCTTCAGCTCCACGTTCACCTCGTCCTTGGTGAAGCCGGGCAGGTCCACATCCAGCTCGTAGGTACCCTCCGTCTCGCGGACATCGGTCTTCATCAGGTTCTTGGCGTGCTTGCCGTACAGCGGGTCGCGGCCCTGGGACACCATCATGCCAAACGGATCAGAAAAGAAATCATCAAACAGGTTCTCACCAAAAATGCTGGGCAACATATGTCATACCTCCATTCGTATCGCGGCGGACCGGGTGGCCGCCGCCCACTATATTACCCTCATTGTATCAACAACTCCGAACCTCTCCGGCGGGGCCGCTTGCTCGCCCCTCTCTCAAGGTTCGGCTTCATTATAGCGCCAATTTTAGCACTGTCAAGAGGAGAGTGCTAATGTTCACAAAAGTAGCAAAGTCTGTTCACAAAATATGCAATAAGTCCCGGATACGCCGGTGTTCAGGAAAAATTTACAGGTTTTTTGCGCTGTGCCCTTTGACTTTACGGTACGGCGCGGCTATAATACTTTGAATAATACGTCTGCAAGGAGGCGCTTGTATGAGAGAGGTCAAGACCCCCAAGAAGCCTTTGCTCTACTACTACATTATCGCGATGCTGGTGCTGCTGCTGTTCAACCTGCTGGCTATGCCCTGGCTGACGGAGCACCAGATCCGTGAGGTGGACTACAACACCTTCGTCACCATGACGGAGCAGAAAGAGATCGGGCAGGTGGAGATACAGGAGCAGAGCAACCGCATCCTGTTCACCGGCAAGGACGACGGCGCGGTGTATAAGACCGCCATCGTCCCCGACGACGAGCTGGTGCAGCGGCTGCTGGACGCCGGTATCTCCACCACCGGCGAGGAGATCGAGCAGACCTCTCTGCTGGTGGATATTCTGGGCTGGGTGCTGCCGCTGGTGCTCTTCATCGCCATCGGGCAGCTGATCTCCCGCAGCATGATGAAGAAAATGGGCGGCGGCAGCAACTCCATGATGTTCAACATGGGCAAGTCCAACGCCAAGGTCTATGTCAAGTCCGCGGAGGGCATCAAGTTCGCCGACGTGGCCGGTGAGGACGAGGCCAAGGAGAATTTGCAGGAGGTGGTCAACTACCTCCACGACCCCACCAAGTATAAGGAGATCGGTGCCTCCATGCCCAAGGGCATCCTGCTGGTAGGCCCTCCGGGCACCGGCAAGACCATGCTGGCCAAGGCCGTGGCCGGCGAGGCCAACGTGCCCTTCTTCTCCATGTCCGGCTCGGAATTCGTGGAGATGTTCGTGGGCATGGGTGCCAGCAAGGTCCGCGACCTGTTCAGCCAGGCCAAGGAGAAGGCACCCTGCATCGTGTTCATCGACGAGATCGACGCCATCGGCCAGAAGCGCAGCGGCGGCCAGTACGGCGGCAACGACGAGCGGGAGCAGACGCTGAATCAGCTGCTGACGGAGATGGACGGCTTTGAGGGCAACAACGGCGTCATCATTCTGGCGGCCACCAACCGCCCCGAGTCCCTTGACCCGGCGCTGACCCGTCCGGGGCGCTTTGACCGCCGGGTGCCGGTGGAGCTGCCGGACCTGAAGGGCCGGGAGGACATCCTGAAGGTTCACGCCCGGAAGATCAAGGTGGCCGAGGACGTGGACTTCAACAAGATCGCCCGGATGGCCAGCGGTGCTTCCGGCGCGGAGCTGGCCAACATCGTCAACGAGGCGGCCCTGCGGGCCGTGCGGGACGGGCGGCGCTTCGCCACCCAGGCGGACCTGGAGGAGAGCATCGAGGTGGTCATCGCCGGGTATCAGAAGAAGAACGCCATCATGACCGACCACGAGAAGAAGATCGTGTCCTACCACGAGATCGGCCACGCGCTGGTGGCGGCCATGCAGAGCCACTCCGCACCGGTGCAGAAGATCACCATCGTGCCCCGGACCTCCGGCGCGCTGGGCTATACCATGCAGGTGGAGGAGGGCAACCACTACCTGATGACCAAGGAGGAGATGGAGAACAAGATCGCCACCCTCACCGGCGGCCGCGCCGCCGAGGAGACGGTGTTCGGCTCCATCACCACCGGCGCCAGCAACGACATCGAGCAGGCCACCAAGCTGGCCCGGGCCATGATCACCCGCTACGGCATGAGCAAGGACTTCGACATGGTGGCCATGGAGACCGTCACCAACCAGTATCTGGGCGGCGACACGTCCCTGGCCTGCTCCGCCGACACCCAGACCCAGATCGACCAGCAGGTGGTGGCGCTGGTGAAGCAGCAGCACGAGAAGGCGCTGCGCATCCTCAGCGAGAACCGCCCCAAGCTGGACGAGCTGGCGGCCTTCCTGTATGAGAAGGAGACCATCACCGGCGAGGAATTCATGGAGATCGTCAACAAGAAGTAAGGCGCAGAGAAGCGCCTGCGGCAAGTGAAAAAACGCTCCCCGGGAGGGGAGCGTTTTTTTTGCGAGGGTCACTTGTTCTGTTCGTAGAGGACGGCCAGGCCGCGGAGGATCAGGTCCGAGGCCATGTGCATCTGGTGGCGGCAGGCCGGGGCGATCACCGGGGCGATGCCGCCGGTGGCCACGATGGTGGCCTGCTGCCCCAGCTCGGATTCCATGCGGTCGATGAGGCCGTCCAGCAGCAGGGCGGAGCCAAGGACGCAGCCGCTCTGCATACAGGTGAGGGTGTCGTCGCCGATGGCCCTCTCCGGCACGGCCAGGGGGATGTCCGGCAGCAGCGCCGTGCCGCCGGACAGGGAGGACAGCGCCAGGTTGGCCCCCGGCAGGATGGCCCCGCCGCGGAAGGCGCCGGTCTCGTCCAGCACGGAGACGGTGGTGGCGGTGCCCATGTCGATCAGCAGCAGCGGCGGGCGGAACAGGTCCAGCGCGCCCACGGCGGCGGACACCAGGTCCGCGGCCAGGGTCTCCGGCTGGCGGATGCGCACCGGGAGATCGCAGCGGACGTTCTGGCCCACCACCAGTGGCGCTTTGCCGGTGAGCAGCTGCGCCGCGCCGGTGAGGGCGCGGGTCACCGGCGGCACCACGGAGGAGATGATGATCTGCTCCAGGGTGCGGCGGTCGATGTCCGCCAGCTCCAGCAGCTGGCTCAGCGCCACGGCGTAGTCGCCGGTGGTGCTTTCCCGCCGGGTGGCCAGACGGAAGGTGCGGCGGACGTCGCGGCCCTCCAGCAGGCCCACAACGATATTGGTGTTGCCCACATCCAATGCCAGCAGCATGCCCTCGCCCCCTGTCTTACGCGTTGGTGCGGCGCACGGCCAGCTTGCCGCGGCTGTACAGCACTGCCTTGGCGATGGCCGCGCCGGCGATCAGGCAGACCACGCCCTCGATGAGGCCATTGATGCCCACGAAGGCCAGGACGAACAGGAAGGGGTTGGCGCTGCCCAGCTGCTGCACGAAGCCCTGGATGAACTCCGTGTGGTAGAAGCACAGGCAGAGGGTGGTCATAAACAGCGCGGTGTTGCACAGGGCGCCGATGAGGCCCGCCGCGCCGAAGGACCAGAGGTTGGACTTATCCAGCTTGTTCAGGCCCTTGAAGGCCACGCCGCACAGCCAGCCCGCCAGAATACGGGTGGGGACGCAGACAAAAAAGGTGCTGACCGGGTTGATGCCCAGCAGCACCGCGCCGAAGGCGCTCTTGCCGAAGCACTCCCAGAAGCTGATGCAGCCGAACACGCCGCCCAGAATGGCACCGCTGGCCGGGCCCATGACGATGGCGCCCACGATGACCGGGACCATCAGGATGGTGATCTCCAGGCCGGCGGTCTTGATCATGCCCAGTCCGGTGATCTCCAGCAGCAGCATGATGGCCACCAGCACCGAAATGCGCACCAGGTCCTGCACGGAATACTTGCCGTGCTTCGTTTCGTTATTCATATTTTTACCTCCTGCTGCCGCCTCCGTCCAGCAGAGTGCGGCGCTTGTGGGTATGATACCATATTCTCGCGATTTTGCAATAGTCAAATGAAAAATAGTGTCCCCCGCCTACGGCGGGGGACACGGGAAGGTTTTTGGGGGGAGGCCCCCGGCGGAGCCGGGGGACACGGGGAGTTTTTTTGGCGGCCCCCCGCCTGCGGCGGGGGACACGAGAAAAAGTCCCCCGGCGGGGAAAACGCGCCGCAGGGCAAAAGCTTTGAGAAAAAGTCCCCCGGCGGAGCCGGGGGACTTTTGGTATTGTGCGCTTGGGGTCAGTGCTTCTTCCTGCCCAGCCAGGCCAGACCGGTGGCGGAGGTCAGGGTCAGGCCCAGATACAGCGCCACACCGGGGTCGAAGGTGGTGGGGCTGTCCTTGGCCGTGGTGGCGGAGGTGGTGTAATAGTAGTAGTGGGAGGGGGAGGATTTTACTTCGGTATCCACAACGAAGGGGGAGAAAGAATTCGTGGTAAACTTCACGCCGTATTCGGTGTATTCTCCCTGAATATCCTCGCGCCAAGTATGATCCTCATAGTAGTGCTTGATGACCGGCTTCTGCGTCCGGGTCTTGGCCTGCTCCCACGTCAAGCCGAAATAAGAGTAGGGGATGTAGACGGTGTAGGAGCCGGTGTGTTCACCGGTCGCACGGAACTGGAAATACTGTATCTCACCGCTGCCGCCTATCTGCGGGTACCGGTCACAGCACAGCTCCATGCCCTGCCCGATAACAAAGGGCTTGTCACTGGTTGCTATCTCGCCTTCCGCAACGCCGGGTGTCCGTACTTTGCTGATAAAGGCGTCATTACGGCCCCAGACATAGGAATACCCCAAAACGGTATATTTCCCGTCAGCCTCCTCCTTCAGCCACTGTACGATCTTGCAGCGATAGCCCTGCGTGGCCGCATAACTGACCTTGATGCCACCGATCTCCTGATAGTCGGTGCTCACGTAGGCGAGAGTCCGCAGACTATTATTGTTGGAATTCTCGATGGCATATGTCTCGTCCTCTCTCATTTCGGCGAAGCCCAGCACCAAGCTCTGCGCGGTCGTCTCTTCCTGTCTGGGAGTATCACCTGTGGACTGCTCCACCTTGCGGAAATGCGTAGCACCATCAAATCCAGTCGGCGTCAGCAGCACGCCCTCCTGCAACTGTTCATACGTGGGCAGCGCCCCATTGGTGAATGTCGTGTAGAAGAACCCGCCATTAGGGTCATACGCCACACTTGTCTGGTCATTCGTCGGATCTGCTATGCTGGCGGGCTTTGTAACCAGCAGCGTAGTCTCGCGCTTGGTCACATTTCCGTCAGCGCCCACTTCATACTTGCCGAGGTCATCCATGCTGTTCTGCATGGCAAACACGTCCAGAGATTCCTGTTTTTTCTCGCCTTTATCATTTTCCCAAGTGAATATGAACGTATTGCGCGAATTGGTCAGCGGAATGGTGCAGGACGTCGCGCCATTTTGAACGTCCTTCATTTGATCATTTTCACCATTTGCTACGTAGCTCTCATCCTTTACCAGCTTGTAGCCATCGGGTGCTTTGACCGTAATATTGCCCGCCAACTGATTGCCACTGCACCAGATTTTCAGCACACCGGCTTCGTTCTTATCGCATGTCCAGTTTTCCGGTAAGCTGCCGACTTCCACACGGGACATATCTACCTTACCGGTGGTGGGAACCCCTGCGCGCTCATAGTGAAAACTCTCTTCCACCTTGACTTCATAGGTGAACATGAACTTGGTCATCTGCGGGAATGGTTCATTCTCGTCGGCCCAGATCATCAACACACGATAGTTGCGATCATCGGCACTGGGATTCATGCTCAGTGTATCATTTTCCCGATTTACCACGGCCAGAATGTCGCCATTGTCAAACTGCGACATCTTCTCTTTCTCCAGCACCATGGTACCGTTCACAAACTGCTCCCAAGTGCCGTCGTCATTGTTGCCATTCCAGAACTGCCAGCAGCTCTTATTGTTTGTGTTCAGCAGCGTCATGTTGAACATAACGCTGTCATTGCTGAAGCTGCTCTGCGCTGCGTTCAGCCAGCGGTCACTGTTACCCTTCTTGACCGTCACCGTCAGGTGGCCGCTGGTCTGGTCGTAGGTATAGTCATATTCTACACCCCGCTGCAACTCCGCAGGAAAGCTTATCTTCAGGTCGCGGCCCAGTACCGGCACAGCATAGCCCGCGTCACGAAGCCGCTTATTCAGAGCATTGGTATCCGTATAGCCGCCGCTGCCGTTGTCCGCCAACTGGCGGAGTTCTTCCATGCGCTCGTAGAACCAGCACTCTTGACCGCTGCTGTTCTTGACATACAAGCTATACAGGCCATCCGCGTTAGGCCCCAAGCTGCAAAAAGCATTATACGCTGCAATGGCTGCTTGCCGTGCCGCTTCATCCTTGTATAGGCCGGTCTTTGCGTCGATCTCCGCATCTTTGATGGTAAACTGACCGCCCGTGCCCTCATAATTGATATAATCAGCAAGATATTTTTTGGTCGTCGCGTTTTCCAGTGTATCGGGGTCAGTAACGGTTCCAGTACGTCTGTCCTCGCCACCGCCGGGGCCATCATCGCCGCCTTGGCCGCCGCCGTTCAGTTGACGGTTGAATGTGTCGATCAAACGCCAGAAGCGGCAGCATACATACGTGTTGCCATCATAAATACGGAAATGCAGCTCATTGAGCAGCAGCATTGCTCCTACATTCGTGTCAAGCGCATTATAGGCTTGGATGGCCTCTCTCATAGCTTGCTCTGTGGGGCCATTCTCGCCGCAATATTCATCTTTGAACGCCACAGTATAATCGTCGTTGTCAATCGCCTTGTATTGGAAATACTTGTTGAAATACTCCTTTGCTGCGGTCACAGCATTTTCATCGACATACGACTTATTCTCTTCTGTTATTCCCAGCTTATCAACGCCAACAATTATTCCGGTATCCGGGCCTTCATTTCCCCAAGTGTCATTGATTTTTATCGCAGGGTACTTCTGCCCATCCCGATACATCTGTATCAGGCTGCCAAAGGTCAAGTCCTGTTTATTACCATATGGAACCGATAACGTATCAAGAACGCCTTTTATCTGGTCATTATAGGCATTTAGCGCACCTTCTGCGGCTTTCTGCATACTGGTACGCTCATAAAAACGGTCATTCCAGAAGCTAACATTTTTCAGCATGAGAAAGCGTCCGTCATCGCTGACCACAAAATTAGCTTTCAGATACTCCTTCGCCGCAGTTTTCGCCTCGTCAGTAACGCCATCAACTCCGTCTACCAGTTGCAGTAACGTATTCAAGGTATAGGGCTGCTCCTCTCCATCCCCGTCGTTGTCACCGGGGGCGGCGAGGACGGGGGTACAGAGGGACAGGGTGAGTACCAGCGCCAGCAGGAGGCTGAGTGCTTTTTTCATAATTCCTCTCTCCTTTTCCGCGGGCAAGGGGGTCGTTTCAGCGGCGCTGAAACGGTTTCGGGGGTATACCCCCTGTCCGCTCCGTATGATACCTAACTTATACCATTTTGTGTCAGGCAAAACAATATGCAGGGAGGGAATACTCCTTTTTTGGCTGAAAAGTGCAAAAACAGCCGGACTTTTTGTGCAAAAGTCCGGCTGTCAGCGACTATTCCGCGGTGGCTTGTGCGCCGTCCGTGGGCAGGATGGGGCGGCTGATGGGCACGCTGCCCAGCATCAGCTGGTACTCGCCGTCCAGCATCAGCTGCACCTGCGTGACCTCCTCCAGAGAGCACAGGGAGTCCACCAAGCCCTGGATCATGCGGGTCTGGGCCTCGGCGCTGTCCGGCAGCAGCGACACCACGCTGCTGGGCAGGTTCAGGTAGCATATCCCCTCGTCCGTGCTGGCGCTGAGGGCCGTGAAGCCCTCCGGCAGCAGGGGGTACAGGTCGGCGTAGCTGTCCAGCGGGCGCTCGGCCAGGGCCTTGACCACGGCCTGGGCCACCGTCTCGCCCTCGTAGACGGTGAGGCGGCGCTCCTCGCCCACCAGCTCGCCGGCGCTGTTGGGGAAATACAGCTGCACCTTGACGGTGCGCACCACATCCTCCGGGCTGGTCAGCAGCACCTCCTCGGAGGTGTAGACCTCGCCGGGGCGGTCCGCCGGCAGCTTGCCGTCCACCGTCAGGCGCACGGCGTAGATGCCGTCCAGCTGCATCAGCGACAGGGTGATGCAGTAGTCGGCGATGGTGCGGTCGATGCCGATCAGCTGGTCGTACTCGCTGCTGAGGTCCACCGACACCGTGCCGCCGGTGACGGTGCAGCTGAGCAGCCGCGTGCCGGTGGGCATGGGGGGACGGAAGTCCTCCGCCGTGCAGGCGCCCAGCAGCAGCTCCATGATGTACTGTGCCTGCTGCTGGCGGCCGCGGTCCTCGGCGGTGATCTCGGTCCAGGGGATGGGGATGCCGATGACGGCGTCGCCGCCGCCCGCGGACTTGTTCTGTTCACTGAGGTCGGCAGGGCAGTAAAGCCGCAGGCTGGCCACGGCGTCCGGCGTCTGGCTGTCGCCGCCGCAGGCGCACAGGGCCAGGCACAGGGCCAGCGCCGCCAGCAGAGCCAATGCGCGCTTTCTCATGCCTCCTCCCCCCTCTCCGCCAGCGGCAGACGCACGGTGAACACCGTGCCCACGCCGTCCGGGCCGTGGTCGGCGGCGATGGTGCCGCCGCGGTTCTCGATGGTATCCTTCACGATGGACAGGCCCAGGCCGGTGCCGCCCACCTCCCGGGAGCGCATTTTATCCACCCGGTAAAAGCGGTCGAAGATATGGGGCAGGTCCTCGTCGGGGATGCCGATGCCGTTGTCGCTGACGGTGAGCACCACCCTGTCCCCATCCACATGGGCCTCCGCCCGGACGAAGCCCTCCGACGGGGCGGAGTACTTGATGGCGTTCTCCATCAGGTTGTAGAGGATCTGATGTACATCGTCGTCGGTGGCCAGGGCCACGGCGTCCTCGTCCGCCGCGCCGGATACGGTGACGCCCTTCTCCTGGGCCACCATGGTGAGCATGCGCTCCACCCGCTCCAGCACCGGCCCCACCGCCACGGGGTAGGGCTGCTGCACCACGCCGCTGTCCAGCCGCGTCAGGCGCAGCAGGTTCTCGGTGATGCGGCTGAGGCGCTCGGCCTCGCGGCCGATGTCGGTGACGAACTCCTTGGTGGTCTCCTGGTCCATGTGGTCGGTCTGGAGGATGGAGTCCGTCAGCAGCCGGATGCCGGCCAGGGGCGTTTTCAGCTCGTGGCTGGCGTCGGAGACAAAGCGCCGCCGGGCGTTCTCGGTGGTCTGCAGCCGGTCGGTAAGGCTGTTGAACTCCGCGGCGATCTGAGCGATCTCGTCGGTGCCGCTGGCGTCTGCCCGGTGGCTGTACGCGCCCTCCCGGACGTTGCGGATGGCCTGCAGCAGGCCGCTGATCTGGCGGGTGAGCATGCGGCTGAGCACGATGCTCAAGCCGGCCACCAGCAGGGCGATCAGCAGGGAGATGATCAGCAGGTTGTGGCGGAAGCTCTCCAGCAGCTGGGCCTGCTCCGTGTCGTAATCGTAGGCGTACACCGCGCCCACGATCTGGTTGTGATACACCACCGGCGTGGCCACGCGGCTGAGGAAGGCCGTGCCGTCATAGCTGCAATAGCTGGCGTCCTGGCCCCGCAGGGCCACGGCCACCACGGAATACAGGGCGTACTCGCCCACGGCGCTGCTGTCCTGCCGGGTGTCGTACAGCACCAGTCCCGTGCTGTCCGTCACCATCATGCGGGTGGCGCCGGACTCGTCCAGGCCCTCCAGCGCCGTCTGTACATTCTCCTTGGTGAGCTTTTCCAGCCCCATCAGCGCCGACTCGATGACCTTGGTGGTGCTCCGCAGGTTGTTCTGGTTGGAGGTCACCATCAGGTTCTGGCTCACCAGCAGCGGATAGGAGTTCAGCAGGATCAGCACCGCCGCGATGACCAGGATATAGCTTAAGCTGAACTTCAGCTGCAGGGTCGCCTTGCCCCGCATTTTGCGCATGGCGGGGCGCAGGCGCTGCCATAGGCTCTGCGCCTGGGGCGTATCGGTACACTGCGCCGCCGTGTCACACGGTGGGCTGCTCTTCTCCCTTAAAATAGTAACCAACTCCCCACTTTGTCATAATGTATACCGGGTTGGCGGGGTCCGGCTCCAGCTTTTCCCGCAGGCGGCGGATGTGGACATCCACCGTCCGGTAATCCCCGGCGTAGGAGTAGCCCCACACCAGGTCCATCAGGCTCTCCCGGCTGTACACCCGCCGGGGGTTCTTCATCAGCAGTTCGATCAGGTCGTATTCCTTGGCGGTCAGGTCGATGGTCTTGCCGTCCCGGATGGCCACCCGCTGCTCCGTGTCCAAGCTCAGCTCACCCACCGTCAGCAGCGGCGTGCGCTGGCGGCTCTGGCTGGCCTGGCTGCCGCTCATGGAGCGCCGCAGCAGCGCCCGGATGCGGGCCTTCAGCTCCAGAATGTTGAAGGGCTTGGTCACATAGTCGTCGGCGCCGCAGGCAAAGCCCATGAGCTTGTCGCTGTCCTCACTGCGGGCGGTGAGCATGATGATGGGCACGTCGGAAAACTCCCGTATCTTCATGCAGGCGTCGCTGCCGGACAGGCCGGGCATCATCACGTCCATAACAATCAGGTCGAAGCTCTCCTTCTTCTCCAGCTCCACGGCGGCGGCGCCGTCGTAGGCGGTCATCACCTCGTAGCCCTCGTTTTCCAGATTGAACTTCATGCCCTTGACCAGCAGCTTTTCGTCGTCTACCACCAGTATCTTCATTCCTGTACGTCCTCCGTTACGATGAAATCTTGTATGCCCTCCAGAATGGCCTGTCCGATGCCCTCCACCCGCAGCAGGTCGTCCCTGCTGCTGAAGGGCCCGTTGGCCGCGCGGTCCTCCACGATGCGCCTGGCCAGCACCGGCCCGATGCCGGGCAGGCTCTCCAGCTCCTCCGCGCCGGCGGTGTTGATGTTCACCGTCAGCCTCTCCGGCGCAGTCGCTGTGCTGGGCACGGCGCTGATGTCGTAGCCGCCCTGTGTCTGCCGGGGCGACAGCAGCCACGTCAGGGCCACGGCCACCATGAACAGCGCCGTCAGCCCCAGCAGGAACACATCCGTCTTTGTCAATTTTATCCGCTTTCCCACAGTTGACTACCCCGCCCCTTTTGCTTATAATAGAGTCAGGACATACCGGCGCCGCGCCGCGCGCAGAGCCGTCCCCCTATATTATAGCATACATGGAGAAAAAGTCACATGAAAATACGTCGTTTTATCGCTGTTTTTTTGTCCGCACTGACCCTGTGCGGCTTGCTCACCGTTCCCGCCTCCGCGCTGGAGGACCCCGACATCCGCGCCAAGGCCGCTCTGCTGGTGGAGGCCGAGACCGGGACGATACTGTATGACAAGAACTGCCACGACGAGCTGTCCATCGCCAGCACCACCAAGATCATGTCCGCGCTGCTGGTGTTCGAGGCCATCGACCGGGGCGAGCTGCGGCTGGACCAGAGCATCACCGCCACCGCCAGCGCCCTGCGGGGCCTGCCGGAGGACGGCAGCACCGCCGACATCGTGGAGGGCGAGACCCTGACGGTGGAGCAGCTGCTCTACTGCATGCTGGTCATCTCCGCCAACGAGACCTGCAACATCCTGGGCGAGGCGTTGGCCGGCAGCGTGGAGGGCTTCGTGGAGCGCATGAACCAGCGGGCCCAGGAGCTGGGCTGCCAGAACACCCACTTTGCCAACACCACCGGCCTGACCCAGTCCGGACACTATTCCTCCGCCTATGACCTGTATCTCATCACCCGTCAGGCCATGCAATACGACGAGTTCATGACCATGGTCAACACCAAGTCCTACGAGATCCCCCCCACCAACAAGACCGAGGAGGAGCGGGTGCTGCACAGCACCAACGCCCTGATCTCCAACTGGCGTCTGGCAGGCTATCTCTACTCCGGCGCCCAGGGCATCAAGACCGGCAGCACCGACGCCGCCGGCCAGTGCCTGGTGTCTTCCGCCGTGCGCGGCAGCCGCACGCTGATCAGCGTGGTGCTGGGCGCGGAGCGGGTGGAGAAGGAGAACGGCTCCGGCTACATCGTGGAGAGCTTCACCGAGACGGCCCGGCTGTTCGACTGGGGCTTTGACAATTTCTCCGCCCAGCAGGTGCTGGACAAAAACGAGCTGGTGCAGGAGGTGCAGGTCTCCCTCAGCAAGGAGGTCGGCTCCGTGGCCGTCCACCCGGCGGAGGATGCCAGCGCCATGCTGCCCAAGGACATTGACATCTCCGCGCTCACCCGTACCGTCACCCTGGATAACGACCCCGCCCTGGCCCCCATCGCCGCCGGCGACCGCCTGGGCGAGATCACCGTCAGCTACAACGGCACCGACTACGTCACCGTGCCCCTGTTGGCGGTGGCGGACGTGTCCGCCAGCCGTTTCCTGCTGGCCGGCCACACCATCAGCGAATTTTTCTCCCAGCGGTCCGCCCGCATCGCCGTTATCGCCCTGCTGGTGCTGGTCGTGGCGCTGGTACTGTGGTTCCGCATCTACGGCCGCAACCGCCGCTACGGCAAGGGCGGCAACACCCAGTATCGCCACCACACCTACCGCGGCCGCCGTCACTGAGATGGAGCCTGTACGTATCCTCTACCAGGACCGGTACCTGGTCCTGTGCGTCAAGCCCGTGGGCGTGCTGTCGGAGGACAGCGACGCCGGGGCCTGCATGCCCGCCCTGCTGCGGGCGCACTACCGCGCCCTGGGCGAGAGCGACTATATCGCCACCGTCCACCGGCTGGACCGTCTGGTGGGCGGCGTGATGCTGTTCTCCCGCCGCCGGGAGGTCACCGGCAAGCTCACCGCCGCCGTGGCGGAGCACCGCATCGTCAAGGAGTATCTGGCCGTGCTGCGGGGCACGCCGGAGCAGGATGAGGCCACGCTGACCGACCTGCTGTTCCGCGACGCCGCCCACAACAAGAGCTATGTGGTCAAGCGCATGCGCAAGGGCGTCCGCGAGGCGTCCCTCCACTACGTCGTTCAAGGCAAAAAGGACGGCCTGACCCTGGTGCGCGTCCGGCTGCACACCGGCCGCACCCACCAGATCCGGGTGCAGTTCTCCTCCCGGGGCCTGCCCCTGCTGGGGGACATCCGCTACGGCAGCAAGGCCGACTGCTCCCCGGCGCTGTGGTCCACCCGCCTGGCCCTGACCCATCCCGTCACCGGCGCGCCCATCGACATCACCTGTCCCCCGCCGGACGCCTGGCCCTGGACCCTGTTTGCATAAACCCCACCCCCTCCGGCAGAGGGAGTGGGGTTTTGTATATAGTTGAATATGCCTATTCTAATGCTTACGCGCGATTTTAATTTTACGAGCGAATCCAAAGCGCCCTAAAAAACAGGAAACGCTTCGCCGTTTACCGTGAGCTGATATGTTTCGTCTAAATCACATATGTATGCGTAATATGTATACATTGAAAAAGTCCCGTCAGCGAGCGCATAGGAATCTCCAATCGTATAGAAATGGGAATTTCGGTTATCCTCTATTTCAACGTCTTGCCCCTTCCCATCTGTAATTGAGATATAATAGTCATCGGTTTTCCTATATCGATAAATACGAATGACTACAGACCCCTGTGTAATGACAGTCGGTTTTGTTTGAATACCCGAAACCGGATGCCATATATCACCATCTCGCGCTATAAAATCATAGGCATAGGAGTTCCCACCTTGCTCTGCAACAACATAGGCGCTCTGCTCTCCCTCCAGTACAAGGAGGATCTCCCCTTGATTCTTGTAGCGAAAGGCTTCTTCCGGAGATGCATACTCCCGTGTTCTGACCTCTCTCGGAATAAGAAGGAAAACGATCCCCAGTAGTACGGCAAATGCAAATGACCCGGCCCGGAACCAACGCTTCCCCCAAATGGGATGTCTCCTCAGAAGCAGCCACAGCGCAAGGAGGAGTACTCCAAATAGCAAACTCAGAAATAGTCCGTAAAGCATTTTAACTCCTACTCTCCCTCTCAGGATCGTAATAACGGCTGGATACATAGTACAGCCCCGTTTCGGTATCATAGACATACCCGCGGTAGCGGAAGGGGTTCAGCTTACCCAGCGTGTCGGCCATGGAGCCGGTGGTAGAGATAGGATTGCCCCAGGCATCGTAGGTATAGGCTACTACCTGTGTGCCGCTGGTGTTGACAAGCCCGGTCACGTCGCCCTGGGCGTTCTTGAGATAGAAGTACTCCGTCCCGTTATAGGTAACGGACATAGGCCCAAGCTCGTCGTAGGTAAAGTGCAGGGACGAACTGCCGGTGGGTGCAGAAATATTGATCTGCGTCAGCGTATCGCCAAGGTAGGAATAGCTTGTCCGCGTGGTCTCGCCCGCGTAGACGATCTCACCGCCGGAATAGCTGATGTGGTAGATGCCGCTGTCTTTGCCGATTCGGTGCCCGCTGGAGTCATAGCGGAAGCGGATCATTTCTGTCTCGCCGGAAGCATCGGGACGGGACATCTGTTTCAACTGGCGGCCGTGCTGCCAGCTGTAGCTCCATGTGCCGTCGTCGATCAGGGTTTAACCGTCGTAACTGTAACTGGTGGTATAGGCGGGAATGGCACAGATTAACCATGCCATTCCCGTGTGACTGGATTACAGCTCTTTTTTTCTTCGGAAAAACTGCCCTATTTTATATTTCCGAGCCAAATAAATCAACAGGAGCAAAAGACATACTTGAAAGATTATTCCAACGATTTTCGCAGGAAGGGTAACTTGGCGCATGATTTCGTTATATTCTTCGATTGAAAAAATAACATGATCTGCCTTTAAGGCCACAATATATCCACGTCCTGTCTCACGATACTGTTGAGTGGTAGAAATATCCATGCGGAAGGTTATTGTCTGACCTGCTTCTAATGTTTCCATAGTCGCTGCATCTAATAATCTTCCAACCGAGGAATTTATCAGCAATTCTCCGCTTGGCTCCTTGACACCGATAGACCAGTATACATTCTCATCGGTGACATTACAGCCAACATTGGAAACGACTGCAGACATTTCAACCGTGCTTTGCTCACTCAGCTTGTCCATCAAAAAAGTTGAAACATTTTGCCCCAGCATGCCAAAGAACAAAAGCACAAAAGCAAAGAAAAGAATATACTTCCTCATTAGTATGAGCCCACCTTTCCCTTATGCACCGACTGCAGCTAATTCTGGCATTATCATTAGGTGTACGCCACCACCTGCGCGCCGCTGCTGGCCACAAGCCCGGTCACGTCGCCCTGTGCATCATGAAAGGTACACGGTCTCCCCATTGATCGTCACGGCATAGTTGGCGCCGTATTGTGGCACATACGCCGCAAATATGCTGTCTGTCGTATATCCATCGCCGGCTTGCAGCAGTTGAAACGCGCTTCCATTTGAATCGGACAGCACTGGCGGCGTACCCATATAGATAACCACCAGATAGTATTCGCTGGTGTCCTTGTACTGAAGCAGCTGTATGGCGGCGTCTGTCCCGGAATAAAATCCGCGAATATGGGTGGCACTCTCACCGCTCAGCTTCCATCCGTCCTGCGCTTTGGGAAAGATACGCTCCTGATACTCCCCAGTTTCGCCGGAAATCAGCAATCCGGTATCTGCTCCGTTAATGATATACGAAACGTGGTCGATGCCTACATACTGCGCAGCAGATTCAGGGGAATCGAAGGTCACAAACGCATTCTCCACAGGTAGTTCACACAAAGCAATATCAGACAAGATAAGCAAGACGGCTGCGAGGATATACAGCATTTTCCGGCGGAGTTTTTTCCTGAAAAGGAGGAAAAAGGCACCTGCAATGCCGATGCTGACAAGTATTCTAAGAATTTGATATAGTGACATACTCCACCTCTACATCTACGGCATTATTTAGCGCTATTTTGCCAAAGCACTACCAAGACCGTCGCCTGTAATGTCTTTTAATGGTCAAAAGCGAATCTTTCCGAGGAGACGGAATATAAAGTCTGCTCATGCCGCCCTCCCCCAAAAGAAGCTAACGGCTGCCGCAATCAGATGATATAAATAGATCGCGCCAATAAGCAGGACACCGACAGCCGCATTCCCCCATCGCCACGGCGTATTTGACAAGAGATTCACAATTTGAATGGCAATCGGAAGTATGATCCAAACCACAAAACATTCCATGTGATATCTGGCGGTATTCTTCATTCGCTTCGCCACTGCGTCACGGAGCACACCGTCCGGCACATCCTCACGTATTCTGCCCACGAAAGAGAAGCCGTCACACTCCAGCATCTCTTCGCAATAGGGTCCCATCTCCTCCTTGGCACTGCATGCCGGAGATGCCCCATATGCCCCCCATCTTTTGAGGTCATCCTGTTTGTATACATAGAAGCGTGCTGTCTGCGGAACCGCACTTTCAAAGGAAAACGTATATAGCCCCATTTCACTTTCCACAGACACAAGCTTATATCCCTCCCTCGCCCGCCTTTGCAGCATGCGCTCAACGTGACAGGTCAAAAAGGAGGGCATCCACATTGTCCGCCGAATTTGTGGCATTTAACGCTCCCCCCGAAGTCTCTGTGCTATTTTACACCAGCATACCAGTGCAGCAGAAATTTGTCAATAAAAAGCAAAGAACCACGACAGCTGTCGTGGTTCTTTGTGTTGGCGCTACCTATCTTCCCGGGCCGTCTCCAGCCAAGTATTGTCAGCAGAAGCGAGCTTAACTTCCGTGTTCGGGATGGGAACGGGTGGACCCTCGCCCTAATCAGCACCAACTATGCACTTGAAGGCTTCATATACCTTCAAAACCGAACAATGAAGAGGATGAGAGAAGGCTTAGATTGCCTGCAAATCGTAGGTCAAGCCCTCGGGCTATTAGTACCGGTCAGCTGCACACATTACTGTGCTTCCACCTCCGGCCTATCAACCAGATCGTCTTTCTGGGCCCTTACTCCTAATGGATGAGAGATCTAATCTTAGGGAGAGTTTCACGCTTAGATGCTTTCAGCGTTTATCTCGTCCGTACATAGCTACCCAG
>ERZ827156.2059-NODE-2059-length-21665-cov-4.262980_pt1 | contig 21665 bp, 36 predicted proteins | sample MGYA00519919_ERZ827156 | MGnify/ENA primary metagenome ERZ827156 (study PRJEB31778, sample SAMEA3449269) | human gut metagenome | biome: human gut; feature: human-associated habitat; material: faeces | place: United Kingdom | collected 2010/2012 ...
CCGTGTTCATCTACCAGTACTTCTTCCAGGCGCCCAAGAAGGTGAAGAAGGGAACCGTAGCCGTGGACGAGTTCCTGCCGAAGGACAAGAAGAAGAATTAAGTGTGGGTTGTATTGTTCCATGCTGTGTTTGCTGGCAGGAAACAGGGAACACCTTTGAGTTTCCAAAGTCGAATTTCACCTTCTTCTTGTTGTTCTCGATGCCGATGTACTCCTTCCTACGCCTAAGCCCGCGCGCGCTCCCAAACCGCTGCTTCGAGCAGCTGCTTCCGTAGTACATCTCGTCCAGCACAACAATGCAGAGTAAACTAACGAAGACGATCATGATCAAGTAGAAGTCGCTTGGCGGCGGGAACTTGTTGTAGACGAGCGAGTAGGTCAGTGCCAGACGCTTTCCCGCACGGCACATTTGCTTCTGGAGGAGAGTCTGGAGATACGCGATCTGCTCCTCCGTGAGGATGTTCATGAACTGCACGGACTACGGCTCATGCTCGATGAATGCGACCACCTTGTAAATCTCTATTCCCACCTTGTACGCCTCCTCGGACCACAATTGCGGATTGAACTCAAATCCGGACAGGGTCATGCTAGCAATAAATAAAACTCACTACGGCAAACTCATCGCACATCTTCTCAATCTCCATCGCCCGATTCACAATCTCATCCGAAATCTCTCCATTCTACCCATCACACGCCTCCACCGCACAGACAAAGGGAAGGTTCGGCACGTCGCTAAAATTGCCAAACACTTGATCCGTCAGAAAGTGGAGGGACTTCGTCACAGTCGCATTTCCCTCCCGAATCTGGAGCTTGAAGTCTCTTCCATCTACCATCACATCCCCCACTCAGCCAAACTGGTGTCACCGTTGGGGAACTGCTTGCTGAAATAGTTGATGTTGTGAAGCGGCTGGTGAATGTCCCCGATCAGATGGACGAGGAAGCGGAGCGTGGTAGACTACTTGGAACGCAGGGTCGAATTCATTACGGCCTTTGTATCCGCGTCCTTTTGATCGATACTCTTGATGAGCTTGTTCAGCTGCAAGACGACATTGTCCTTCTCCTCTCCATTCTTTGCCTCCGTACCATCCTATTGCTAAGCACAAAACGCAAGATCTGACCATGGAATAACCGTTTTGAATGAAGTGCCAGGGAACGGTGTGTTTGTACTGTTCCGTTTCCTTCGCCACATCTGCCCAGCAGGACTATGCGATCAGAAGCAGCAATCGAGCCGTACAGCCTCCAAATACTCCTTCGTGGTCTATTCATCATTTACGCACGACAGATGAGTACATCCGTGTCATTTCCAAGGAGTTCAATCGTTGTCTTCGCCTTATCCTACCCGTGAGAGAGATTCGGGAGGGAGGAACGAAACTCAGTTTGTAAGCATTCGCTTCTGCAATTTGAGCGATGATCGCGTGCTCAATGTCTACAAGCGTGAGAAAGAGGAGACGGGACGCACTGTGCCAAGCGAAGACCTGGCAAAGCAGAAGCAGGGATATGAGGGACAGCATCCTAACTGCAGCAGCAATCACCACAAGTGCAGGAAAAACGGATGGAATACTGGCTTCGTATCTGCTTTCGGTTTGTGCTTTGTGGAATGGAAGTGAGAGTGAAGAAGAGGAAGAAGACGAACAGAGAGCAAGGGATACGGAATCATCCCGTCCATCACGCTGTGAGAGAGGGGGCACATGGCTATTGCAAATTGGGATTGAACAAAGAGCGGATGGAGCGCACAGGGGCCACAACCGTCATTCGCATTTCTGTGAGCAGGGATCCCGTGTCGATGCATGTGGCAGAGTGGGCAGTGAATCAAACAGGAAGGAACAACAAGAGAAGGAAATCGATGGGGTTGTCCTGGAAAGCCGCTTCGCGTCCCAATTCTTGCTGCCCGAAAGCGAGCCGAAATTGGCGTTCCACGTTCTTCTTTTTCCCATCAATAAAAGAAACCCGAGGATTGGTTCTTTGCTCTATTTCGGCATCCGTTGAAGATTATTGCAAAGGTGGTTTTGCTACGTGGAATAGTCATGTGTAGTATGCAACAGTGGGTAAGCAAGAGATCCTTCTCCGTACTATCAAATCTGACTCGTGCGTTTTGGAACGTGATGACCTACGGTAACTCGGGCAGTATCCCGATGAAGACGCTGTGGAAGAACAAGACGGAGCTTCACGACATGGGGAGAATGCAGACGCTGTGCAATGAGCAGGTGCAGAAGCCCTACGTGAAGGATTGGAGTATTACCGTGAAGAAGGTGAAGAGCCAGAACAATCAGTGGAAGAAGATGGTGGAGGAGAACCAGGATGAGTTGTGGAGAGGCAATGGTCGTCGTGGACGGAAGAGAGTCAGCCAGTGGAATCGCGTGTAAGTTTTGTTTTAATTCCTTTTGTTAATCTAGCGGAAGCTTTGTTGGAAGAAACAGCGCTCCATAGAGTACAATAGCTAATGCAAGTCCTTTTCCTGTAAGTGATACAGTTCCACAACGTGAGCGACCTCCTTCCGCACCTGTCCATTCCACGTCCTCTCGGACAGACTGCTCAATGAAGGGGAGACGATCTTCCAACTCTTCTGCCGATTGCCCTCCTGGTATAGAATCAGGTGCGCAAACTCGTCGTTGTCCCACATCTTTAGCACGCGCTCCACCACCTACTCCTCACGCATCATCAACATCGCTACCAGAACGGTTCCGTTGTCGATACAGTGTCTTAAGTGCGCGAGAAGTGTCCCCAGCACGGGGGCGATGGCAACGTGACTCACGGAGGCAATGATCTTCTCCAGCTCGTCCAGCACCACGATCTCGTTCTGCGAGTTGCACTTGGGCCAGTTGTGCACGATGCCCTGGATCACCTACACATCACCGGAATGCGCGATTCACGACCGGAACACAGAGCGAGGGCTGGCGCGTGACGAACAGCAGGACGCAGCGCGTGAGCGTGCTGGCGAACTCCAGCAGGCCGCTCAGCTTGTGCAGCGGGAGAATGCAGTGCTTCAGAAAATGCACGTGCTCCTCCTTGATGGGAAGCATAAAACCGCACACGATGGAGTTGTACACCGTCAGGATGTCGTCCACGCCGTCGACGCGACTGTTCAGGGAAATCACATTGCTGAGCATCTCCGCGAACACCTTGCGCACCAGCGGCCTTCTGCGCGGCAGGCGACCGTAGAGGTAGTGGACCACAAGGCGCACCATCGATCGCTCCCGAATGTCCTGCGAGAGGAAGAGGTAGAGGTAGTTCCGCAGGAAGGCGTCCGTGATGTTCTGCCGTATGCACTCGATGCGGATGTGCGGACAGGTGATGAGCTTCATGAAGAATTCGTGGACGAGCTCCAGGTAGTCCCAATCGGGGTCCAGGAAGGGCATCTCGATGTCGAGGGCGTTGTACTCGACCTTTTGGGGGAAGGGGAGCGGGCGGAAGAGAATGTGTCCGATCATTCGGAGACAGTCCTCCAGCGAGTCCGAAAAGTTGAAGATATCCCCGTCCCCGGCAGCGCAAACGGAGATCAGCTCCTGGATGGTCTCGTAGCGAATGCGGATCTCGCGATTGTACCGCTCGTCCTTGAGGTCGAACTGCGTGCAGCAGATACGGATCTTGCGCCACAGGAGCGCTCTCACCTGGTAGTCAGGGACGGTGCTAAGCTGCGGCAAGTCCATGAAGACAATGTCGTCCGGACGCTCGCCGGTGAACATTCCAACTACGCCTGAGAGGAGAGGAGCAGAGGGACTCTGAATGGTCTCGGGAAGCGAAAAGCGCAGAAAGAAGCTCATCCAGTCCTCTCGAATCAGAATGCTGTTAAAGTACACTTCTTGCTCGACCACTCCGCCCCCCTCTTCCGAATTCTACGCTCACACCCAAATCTCACAGCCCACATCCACGCGGATGAGAACACCGTACTTCTGCAGCAACGGATCTGGAAGGGTCGTGAAGGTCGCCTTCTATGTGTGAACGGATGACGGAAGCAGCTACAACAAGCGACAATTCGATGCTGACGTCGATCTCATTCGTAACGCTGCTGAAGGTGGCCGAACCCTCGCGAATCGTCTACACAGCTGTTAGATGTCCGTCAGTCGGGGTCAGATTGAAAACTAATTCACGTCATATATGAGCTGCCTCGAGGGCGCATCCATATCTCACGTCCTTTGCCATCATCCCCGAAACACAAGTCGTCACTACTTACGCAATTGCACTCAATGAGAGCCTTCGATTCCTTGTCGAATACATATACGAATCCCTCCTTCTTTTTACTCTTCCGGGCACTCCCAATTCGGTCGTAACGGCACATTTCTTTCTCTATCGGGTGTAATTCACGTAAATAGAGAGGTTGCAGCTACAGCGATGTGGAAGTACGCTAGAGAGGATAAGAAAATGGACATGAATGCAAAACAGAGAATAACCGCGGTTGGGGAATACCATGTTGTTTCTCCCCACGCGAGTTGCAACAAACAACGCCACAAACCCACAGTTTAGTAGAAGAAGCCAATGACCTTGCCACCGACGTGCTTGCGACGAGCCTCCTCGTGATCCATGATACCCTCAGAGGTGGTCAGCACGATGTGACCGAACTGACGGCAGGGAAGCAGGTTGCGGGTCCACATCTCAATCTCATTGATCTGAATATCGAAGCGGGGAGAGATGCAGCCGCACTTGTTGAGACGACCAATCAGATCGACGACGACCTTTCCGGAGCGGTGGTCATCCACGACGGTGATGTCACCAATGTAGCCTAATCATCAGGGACTGAGAAAACCGCTACCCTTCTTCTGCATGCACTGTAAAAACTTCAGGAGCACCTTGGAGCAAGGGCGCACCAGCACCTGGCGCTTACCGCGCTTCTCCGCATTGGTAATGGTCTTGAGAGCATTCGCGAGAACGTTCATCAGCATGGTATCTCTTTATGTGCTAAACCGGAAAGGTAAAACAACAGGAAGGAAAGAAATAATGAAAATGAATGGCGTCGAGGAATCGCAATCGAGGGGAATAAAAGCCTGAAAGAATACAGGGAATCCCATAACCAGATCGCAGAATCGTCGAGGAATTGGTTTCTAGCGAAATCGATTCCCCTCTGGCCTTTTTCCTCTTTTTCTATCACTCACACGATGTTGTCCACACTAGGAGTTGTATTCCCTGCTTTTTCTCCATCTCCAGAATTGTTTTAGCCCTTCCGTATTTCATGTTCTCTCGACTTGGAACTGGCGGTAGCAGCATTCTGAAGAACACCGCTGCGGCGTCCACCGCTCTCAAGGGTTTGGCCGCTACGACCCCCCTCTCCCGCTTTTTCGCCTCCGCTCCGTCGGAGGAGGAGCAGATCGCCAAGATGAGAAACTTTGGTATCTCTGCGCACATCGATTCGGGGAAAACCACGCTTACGGAGCGTATTCTCTACTACACCAAGAAGATTCGCGCCATTCACGAGGTAGATACCGCGGGAGGTGGTTTAGCGCGTAGGTGAAGGGTAAGGACGGAGTGGGCGCGACCATGGACTCCATGGACCTGGAGAGGGAGAAGGGAATCACCATCCAGTCTGCCGCTACGCACTGCACATGGAAGGGCTTCAACATGAACATCATCGATACTCCCGGACACGTCGACTTCACGGTGGAGGTGGAACGCGCGCTCCGCGTCCTGGACGGCGCCATTCTGGTGCTGTGCGGCGTGGGCGGCGTGCAGTCGCAGTCCATCACGGTGGATCGCCAGATGAAGCGCTACAACATTCCCCGCCTGTGCTTCATCAACAAGCTGGACCGCCAGGGCGCGAACCCCGACCGTGTGATCGGCCAGCTGCGCGACAAGCTGAAGCTGAACGCGTCGGCGGTGCAGGTGCCGATCGGGCTCGAGAGCAGCCACCAGGGCGTGGTGGATATCATTCGCGACCGCGCCGTGACCTTCAGCGGGCCCAACGGCGACGACATGAAGGTGACGGAGGTGCCCGCAGAGTACAAGGAGAAGGTGGAGGCGGCGCGCAGCACGCTGATCGAGCGGCTGAGCGAGGTGGACGAGGAGATGGGCGAGCTGTACCTGATGGAGGAGAAGCCGACGCAGGAGCAGCTGATCAAGGCGATCCGGCGCTGCACGATCGCGCGCACCTTCGTGCCGGTGTTCATGGGATCGGCGTTCAAGAACAAGGGCGTGCAGCTGCTGCTGGACGGCGTGGTGGACTACCTGCCGGCGCCGAACGAGGTGGTGAACAAGGCGCTGGACATGGACGACAACGAGAAGGAGGTGGTGCTGAGCAACAAGATGAAGGACAACCTGGTGGCGCTGGCGTTCAAGCTGGAGGAGAGCAAGTACGGCCAGCTGACGTGAGCGCGCGGGCGGGGCGTGAGGCGTAGGTACCTACGCATGTACCAGGGCATGCTGAACCGTGGGGACACCATCACGAACATGCGCACGAAGCGGTCGGTGAAGGTGTCGCGGCTGGTGCGCATGCACGCGAACTCGATGGAGGACATCAACGGCGCGGGCGCGGGCGAGATCGCGGCGATGTTCGGCATCGACTGCGCGAGCGGCGACACGTTCACGAACAACAAGGTGCACTACACGATGTCGTCGATGTACGTGCCCGACACGGTGATCTCGCTGGCGATCAAGCCGCACGACCACGAGGGCGAGATGAACTTCTCGAAGGCGCTGCAGCGGTTCACGAAGGAGGACCCGACGTTCCAGACGGAGTACGACAAGGAGAGCAAGGAGACGATCATCAAGGGCATGGGCGAGCTGCACCTGCAGATCTACGTGGAGCGCATGAAGCGCGAGTACAAGTGCGCGGTGGACGTGGGGTACCCGCGCGTGAACTATCGCGAGACCATCACGAAGAAGTGCGAGTTCAACTACCTGCACAAGAAGCAGAGCGGCGGCAGCGGGCAGTTCGGCCGCGTGATCGGGTACATCGAGCCGATGAACTATGAGGGCCCCGTGAAGCACGAGTTCGTGAACAAGATGGTGGGCAACAACATCCCGCCCGAGTTCCTGCCCGCCATCGAGAAGGGCTTCAACGACGCCATCGAGAAGGGCCGTCTGCTGGGCTACCCCGTCACGGGCATTCGCTTCGTGCTGCTGTGAGCGAGGGTGTGGCATGTGAGGCGTAGTGACGGTCAGTCCCACTCCGTGGACTCCAACGAAATCGCCTTCCGCACGGCGGCGAAGATGGCAGTGCTGGAGTCGATGATGAAGGCGAATCCGCAGCTGCTGGGTGCGGGCGCAACGCGGGCGTGACGCGTAGAGCCGCTGATGTCGGTGGAGATCAACATTCCCCAGGAGTTCCAGGGCGCGATCATCGGAGGCATCAATCGTCGCAAGGGCGCCATCCTGAGCACCAACACCGACGAGCGCGGGTTCGTGACGGTGGAGGCGGAGGTGCCGCTGGCGAGCATGTTCGGGTACAGCACGGAGCTGCGCTCGAATACGCAGGGACAGGGCGAGTTTACGATGGAGTTCAAGACCATGTCGCGCGTGGCCAAGAACGTGGTGGACGACATGGTGAAGAAGGCGAAGGCGGAGATGAAATAGTCCTTTTATCGTGGGCGCGTGTTTGTTGATGCACCAGATTCTGTTTTGTCTGCCGCTAGGATGAGTGCCAACGACCAGGTGCTTCCCAAGTCAAAGGAGAACCAGTTCTCCACGTTAGTTGTGGGGCCCGGTCGCGTGCTTGAGGAATAGAAGTGCTACGAGGAAAAGGACTACAAGAAGGGAATCAAGGTTGCGGATACGATCTTGAAGGACTATCCCAAGAATGCAAGTGCGCGACCCCGGCGTATTCGTTCATCCGTAGAGACGCTGTGCATGAAGTCCCTGATTTCGTACCTGATGAACAAGGACAAAGTGAAGGCCGAAAAGGAAATCAAATCAGCGCTGCTCCTCGACGCCAAGAACGGGACCTGCTGGCAAACGCTGGGCCTCTTCTACCGCCACGCAAAGTGCATGCCTATAATCATTCTAAGCGGTAGGAACTACGCCGAGGCGCGCAAGGCCTTTTCCATGGCGTCCATGCGCGATACCTCCAATCTGCAGATCGTCATCGACTTGGCTGCTCTGCACGCCCAGAACCGCGACTTTGCCGGGTACCGTCGCTGCTACCAGAAGCTGATCGGCCAGCTGCCCGGTCGCAGCCAGTTCTGGATGGGAATGATCGTGGGCTACTACATGGAGAAGAACTACGAGAAGTGCATCGAGGCCATCAAGGCTTTCCGCGACACGCTCGACAAGACGCCCTCGTACCAGCGCCAGGAGCTCTGCTTCCTCGAGACGGAGTGCTTGGTCCACCAGAGCAAGGCCGCGGAGGCCATTCAGTGCATTAGGGATGGAATGGTCGATATTCTGAACGAGGACAAGGCGAAGGAGCGTCTCGCCGTTCTGTACGGTAAGAACCACCAGTACCTTCTGTTCTCTCCCTTGATCGTAGATTGGAGGAGAGCCGCGCCCTGTGGCAGGAGCTGGTCCGCCGCAACCCGGAGAACTACTTGTACTTCCGCGGGCTGGAGTGCTGCGCGCTGGATCTCTTCGATCGCTACGATTCCTTCTCGCACATCGCATTGCCCTCCTCCTCGCTCTCTCTCTCCTCCTCGCAGCGCGAGACCCTGCTGGCGCTCTACCGCCAGCTGGCCGAGGCATACCCGAAGAGCAACGCAATTCAGTACATCCAGCTGTACCTGCTGGAGGGCGATGCGTTCAACGACCTGTGCTCCGCGATGACGGAACGCGCGGTCCGCAAGGGCATTCCCTCCTTCTTCAACACGCTGGAAACCGTTTTTGACCGCTCTCCCGAAAAGGTCCCGATTTTCGCCACTCGTCATGTCTAGTACACGGCCGCCAAGTCCTTCATGGAGGAGGCGCTGGCCGCCCTGAAGGCAACGGGCCGTCTGCCCCGGGGGGAGCAGGAGGAGGAGCCGGCGACGCGTCTGTGGCTGCTGCTGTTGTTGGCGCAGATGGAGGACTGCGCGCACCACACGGCGGCGGCGCTGGCATACTTGGAGGAGGCGACGGCGCACACGCCCACGTGCTACGACGTGTACCTGGCGAAGGCGCGCGTGCTGCGTCACGCGGGCGCACTGGTGCAGGCGGAGGCGAGCGTGCGTGTGGGGAGTGAGCTGGACCACGGCGACCGTTTCATGAACACGGAGCTGACGAAGGCGCAGCTGGCGTGCGGGCAGGTCGCGGCGGCGCTGGAGACGGTGAGCTACTGGACGAAGAAGGACGTGCCGGCGGTGGCGGACCTGAACGAGATGCAGGCGTGCTGGTTCGAGACGCGCGCGGGCGAGGCGTTCCTGGCGAAGAAGGACGTGGCGCACGCCAACCGCATGTTCGCGAACGTGTGCGGGTACTTCGACCAGTTCGTGCTGGACCAGTTCGACTTCCACCCGTACGTGCTGCGCAAGAACACGCTCACCAGCTACACGCGCTTCCTCCGCGTCGTCGACCAGCTCTTCGACCACCCCTACTATCTCCAGGCCGCGCTCGGACGCGTGCGCTGTGCACTGCTGCTGCACGAAACGCCCTTCGACGAAACGGCCGCCGCGAAGTTCCCGTCGCTGTTCAAGGAGGGCATGAAGAAGGAGGACGACGTGGACGGAGTGAAGGTGGGGGCCCCCCGGGAGTTTCACCCGTAGTTGGCGAAGGAGACGACGCTGGCAGCGGTGCGGCCGGAGGTGACGCGGCTGCTGGCGGCGACGCTTCCGCGGGAATCGCTGGAAGTGCTGCTGGAGTGGGCGATGGCGATCGAGGACGCGAAGGTGACGGAGGAGGTGGTCCAGTGATGGAGGCGAGGAGGCGTGAGGCGTAGGCGGCTGGCGGCGGTGAGTCCCGTGGCGGGCGCGGTGGCGGCGTGGCGCGTGAAGAAGGAGGCGGTGGAAACGGCGGACTGGGACGCGACGGACGTGGTGACGGTGCGATACCTGGCCGAGGTGAAGGGCGTGGCCGAGGCGGTGAAGGCGCTGGGCCAGGTGCAGCGCGCGCCGATCGAGCGCTTCGCGGAGTGCTACGGCGTGTTCGTGCGCCTGCAGGCGAGCAAGGAGGAATGCCAGCAGCTGTGCGAGAAGGCCAAGGAGTTCTTCCCCTTCTTTGAAGAGTACCTTGTGTGCGTGGGCTATTGATCGCGCTGTTTGTTGCAAACGAGCGTTGCCGGAAGGCGCACCGCTTCTGCACGAGTTCCGCACGGATGGACGAAACGCCCATTTCCCTGCCAGTTTTTCACAACACGCCGGAGAATGATTTCCCATATCGTGAGGAACGTCACGCTGGGGAGTCTGGGAACGCTGGTGGCTCTTGAGGGCTACTACGGGTATGAGCGTGCAGATGGATTGAAGGCGTAGGTGGAGATGCCGCGATTGGCGCCACGACAACAGGCCCGTCGAGTACCAGAACCGGATCGATCCCAGAATCAAGCCCACAAAGGACGAAAACATACTGCTTAAGTGCATTCGGTGTGTGTGGAGAAAGAGAATCATGGCTAGTTTCATCGATATATACGCTGTGAAGGGAATTATGACCTACGTCCTCACAATCCGAAATCAAACCCACTACTTTGGCGTGCATAACCTGAGGGATGCCATGAACAGACCGGAGGGCGTTGGGCTGCTGACGGTGTGCAATCACGTCACGACCATTGACAGCGCCTCTCTGTTTGCTCCGCAAATGCACTTCCGCGATTTGCTGGACACGCGCAACTGCGGTCTGTGGAATGTGGCCCGCGAGGACCAGCCCTTCGGAACGCGCTTCCTCTCCATGATATGCCCGCTCGTGAAGATCATGCCCATCTTCAGAGGTGGAGGCGTCTACCAGATTGCCCTGAGCAATTTCATCCAGCGTGTGAAGTTCGGAGAGTGGTGCCACATCTTCCCCGAGGGCAGAACCTACCAGGTGCTCTCTTCCACTCCGTTTAACCCTAGGATCAGCTGAAGTCGTGTTGGGATGATCAGCATCGCCGCATCCGCGCGAGCGGCCGCACGGGTCCTCCGAACCGCAGTCTGGGTCCCATGAAGTGGGGCGTGGGCCGCGTGGTGTACGAGACGACTATGCAGGATGAGAATACGAAGTGCGCGTTTGAAGAGGGAATCAACAACGGGAAGCTGATCGTGCTGCCCATGTACCATCTGAACATGGAGCAAATCCTGCCGGAGGCGGAGGACCTGAAGGTCATTTCGCCCATTCCGGGAAAGAAGAAGGAGGTGTACTGCATGTTTGGAAAGCCGATCGACTTCTCGGACGTGCTGGAGGGAAGCAAGGAGAAGCTGGCCAGCTGCAAGACGCAGGAGGAGAGGGACAAGATGATGTACGTCATTTACGAGGAGCTGACCTGCCGCGTTGAGAAGGCTCTCGAATCGCTGGAGTACGAACTGAAGGCCGTTCGGAAGTGGGATCAGAACTCCTTTGTTTGTTTCCGACACAAATCACGCCTTCTTTCGTCATGGGCAACAGCCAACACAATACGGTTTCTGTATCCATTTTGTCCATTCCCTCATCCTGTAGTGTCCCGGATAGGTTCAATGCCGACGTGTAAAGCCTATGTGGCAGATGCCTCTCAGAAGTGGCTAGGAACCGTATCTCTTACAGTACTCTGGTTAATCCATCGTAGCCCAACTATTTCGACTGTTCTATTGATTTGGATCGGTTCACTCTGCACATTCATTACGAAAGAGATGTTGATCTTCCCGTGTACATGTGCATCTTATTTAAATAAAGCGTAGCGTATTAAATCTGAGAGCCGTCGAGTCGTGCTCGTTTCCCTCCTCAAGATCGTCCAGTCCGACTTCTTTTGACATTGCGTTGAGTCACCGTACCTTGTGCGTTGTGCTGGACGACAATGACATGAACTATCAGTTCCTATTTTCAGCGGTAGGGGTTTTCGGCGAACTGTGATGCCCAGATCAAAGAGTGCATGGCGTACAACTTATCGGAGGATTGCAACCAAAACCGACGGGAGACGATCGATTTGCTGTAGGCCTCGTTGTTCTCACTCATCGGAAGCGTCAACTTCTATATGATGGTGAACAACCTCCAGCTGGAGGATTTGGGGATCACAGAGGCCGAGTTCACGCTGGAGAAGAAGTGCAAGTTCATCCAGAATTGCGCCTCGAAGTTCACGGAGGGCAGCAACGTGATCAAGCAGATGTTCGTCACCATGAAGGCACTTGCGTTTCCTCTCTTCTCATCTCCAGAAGAATCCGAGCGATTCGAAGGTGAACACGTACCCGCGCCTGGTCTACGACTACCCCGTGGCCTCCACTCTGTTCGTGCAGGTGGACGGGATCAGTTTCCTCTGTCACGTGCCATCATCCCACGCATCTGAGATCTAGTGCATCGCCTCTGTGCTGGCCCAGGCACCCTCCGCCGACACCGTCTCCATCCTCCTCAGCTACACGCGCATCCTCGGCGAGATGACGGAGCTAGAGGAGGCGCGTCAAACCATTCTCTCCTCCTCTCTCTTCACGCGTACCCTTCGCTCCCTCCTGCACCACACACACGCCGCCGTCGTCGCCGAGGCCGTGGCGCTGCTCAGCCGCGAGTGCGAGGAGATCGACGGCTACGCGGACGTGCTCACGCAGTGCTTCCGCGAGGAGGCCACAGCGCCCGACTTCCCCTACGCGCGGGCGTCCCTGCCTGTGCTGATGGCGTGTCTGCGCGCGTCAGAGGACCCAGAGACGGTGGTGGGCACGCTGAAGTTCCTGGCGCTGTTGGTGTACTCCGTGCGGTCGCTGTCGAAGCGCGTGTTCGTGGGGGCGTGGCGCAGGGTTCACAATAGGTGATCACGGAGTACCAGAGGCTCGGGTTTTTGGAGATCTGCCAGCAGCTGGAGGAGCGAGGCGTGATGGAGAAGGAGACGGAAATAGCCCCGATTTTGGCGGTGACGCGCGAGGTGATGGAGCTGACGATCACGGAGGAGGACTTGGAGGAGGTGAAGAGCGAGGACATTCCGGCCATTGCCGGTGGGTGCGTGTGGTGAGTGTGACGGCAGAGATCATCTCGAGTCACTGCAATGACGATACGACGCAGTCACTGTACCTGCTGCTGCTGCGCGATCTGGTGAGCCTGCCGGGGTCGGGCAGCTACGGGCACGAGCTCTGGTCCAGTCTGGTGGAGTTTTCGGAGAACCTGGTGAACGTGAGCCGGCAGTGGGACGAGCGGAAGAACCTGGGTCTGATGGTGCGTACGGCGGCGCTGCGTGAGGCGTAGATGCTGAAGAAGAAGAAGACGGAGGAGGTGCTCAAGGAGGAGCTCAAGTGCGCCAGCCAGCAGCTGGCGGCGCTGAAGCAGTCCTTCGAGGAGCTGCAGTTCGCCTTCAACCGCAGTCGTTGTCGTGAGGAGGAGCTCAAGGGCGAGGTGCAACAGCTCGCAGCCGAGAAGACCGACTCCGAGCGCCGGGCGCAGCTGCTAGTGGGCGTGCGAGCATGAGTTGACGATTAGTCCAAGGAAAACGCTCTGCTCAGGACGCAGAAGCCTTCGCCCGCACCGCCCGTGCCGCCTGCTCGCCACGCGCCAGGCAGCTTCCCGTCCTCGCCCGTGCTGCGGCCCGCCACGCCCTCCTCGCCCGCGCCGCTGCCCCCGAAGGCGCGGTCACCTCCTCCTCCGCCACCACCGAGACACGCCCCGCCGCCCGTGTCGCCCAAGACCACGCCCACGCCCGTGTCCTCGCCCGCCCCTCGTCCTTCTCCTGCTGTGCCTGCTGTGCCTGCTGTGCCTGCTGTGCCTGCTGTGCCTGCTGTGCCTGCCACACCGAAGAAACCGGCAATTGATGAGAAGTACAAGAAGTACTTCAAGCTGAAGAAGATGGGTATGAACGTGGATCAACTCAAGATGAAGATGACGAACGAGGGCATGGATCCTTCTGTTATTGACCAGCCCGAGCCCGACTGGAATGCCGTCACTTCCGAAACTCCCGCCGAAACTCCCTCCGAGGAAACTCCCTCCCTCCCCAACCCAGACTGCAAACCCTCCACCAAGCCAGAGCCAGAGCCCGAGCCCGAACCAGAACCAGACCCCTACACGCCGCCCACGCGCGCGAAGTACACGCCGTCGGTGCCCCTGCGACAGGTGTACTGGTCCACGGTGAACGGCCGCGACCTGAAGGACACCATCTGGGAGACGCTGCCGACGGAGCGCGTGAACGGCAAGGAGCTGGAGGAGCTGTTCGAGGTGAAGAAACAGGCGACGGGTGGGACCCCCGCGCCTGCGGCGAATAGCCAGCCGGCGGAGGAGCAGGTGTCGTTCGTGGACCCGAAGAAGGAGACAAACATCGGCATTGGGCTGCGAAAGCTGCGCTACTCGAGCAAGGAGATCCGGCAGTTCCTGCTCAACATCGACAGCTTCTCGCTGTCGGTAGAGGCGTTGTCGGTGATGGGCGAGATCGTGCCGAAGCAGGAGGAGTGCGAGACAATCCGCGCGTACCAGGGCCCTGCGGACAAGCTGAACACGGTGAACGCCTTCTTGTTTGCCATCGCGTCCATCCCCAACTGCCAGGAGCGCGTGCAGTGTCTGTTGCTGCGAGCCACGTTCCACGAGGAGTGCGCGCGCATCCGTCAGACGCTGCGTGACTTCCAGAGCGACTGCGAGCAGGTGGAACACAACGGGCACTTCCTCCTCCTGTTGGCATACGTGCTGGAGATCGGGAACTACCTGAACGGGTCCTCCGCACGAGGCGGTGCGTGCGGATTCCACCTGGAGATCCTGCCGCAGCTGGAGCGCACGAAGACCAGCAACAACGATCTGTCGTTCATCGAGTGAGTGTGATGGAGAGCCGTGAAGCGTAGCTATCTCGTGAAGAAACTGATTCAGGAGAAGCCGGAGGTTTTGCAGGTGGTGACGGAGTTCGAGCCGTTGGCGCGCCGCACGGAGCTGTCGCTGGAGGACATCAACTCTTCCGTGTGTGCGCTGGGCTCGAGTCTGTTCAAGATGAAGAAGGAGTTGGAGAAGCCGGCGGTGTGCGAGGAGGATCGCTTCAACGAGCAGATGGCCTCCTTCTGCGCCAAGGCGAACGAGGAGGTGGCGGCGCTGCGCGAGGAGTTCGCGAAGACGCAGCAGGGCTACGCGGCGCTATGCGCGCGGTTCGGCGAGAACGCGAAGACGGTGAAGTCGACGGAGTTCTTCGGGTACATCGTGACGTTCCTGTCGGTGGTGAAACAGAGCCACAAGCACCTGCTGGACCTCCAGGCCGAGGAGAAGCTGAAGAAGGTGGCGCTCGACTGGAAGAACCTCGCCGCCGCGCAGTCCCACAAGTCGACCGAGCAGGCGGGAAAAGATGAAGTGGCGGGAAGGGAGGTTCCACGGTTCAAGCTGCCGGAGCTGAAGGGCGTGACGAAGCCGTCGGAGGTGGGGGAGAAGAAGGCGCCGCTGCCGTCCACGCTGCCGCCACGTCGTCAGGAGATTCCCGCGCAGATGCAGCATGTGGAGAAGAAGGTGTCGTTATGGAAGCGACTCACTGGGTTTGGACGCAAGAGTTGGGGTGTTTGTGAAACAAATAGGGAGAGGCCTAGAAATGGCGAATGGCCAGGATGAGCGACACGATGGCAAAGACGACAGCAAAAAAGGCCGCAACCTTTCTGTTGTTCGGCTTGTAGGAATTCGTCATATCCGCAGTCATTCCGGGGAGAGGCATTCCGCACTCCTTGAAATCCTTGCACTCCATCAGAGACTGCAGGGTCTGGTCCCACTTCGCGCGAACGAACTCAAACCACTCCTCCTTCGACTTGCACTCCGAGGGATCGAACACCTCAGACACGGCCGTGTAGATGGGGACACCATAGTTGAACGAAAGCTCCTTCTCGTTGAGGATGCTCTCTTTGTTCATCGTGAGGACGCACTGGCAAGGCACCTTCAGATTGTAGGCCACTTCGAGCACGCCCGTCTTGAGAGGAAGACTCCCCTTTCCGGTGTAGCGGTGACCTTCCGGGTACACAATCACACCGTCGCGGTTCCTATCCCTCACGACTCCGATCCACGCCCACCTCTTCTCCCAGTTCTCCCTAAAGAACTCAGTGAACCAGGCGCGGCTGATTCCCTTCTTCCTTCTGAAAAGCCAGATGTAATCGTTGATCCAGGCGGTGAAGGCCATTCCAGGGACGCCGAGACACACCATGAGACGGGAAATGTAGCTCGCACCGCCGCAGAGAGAACTAGCGATGAGGATCTTGTTTAGGCAAAAACCCATCCACGAAGAAATCGGCCCACGACCTGTGGTTGGCCAGGTACATTACCTTGCCTGTCTTCAGAGGGTGGGAGTCCTTCGTGATATGAGGCTTCACGCGCAGAAAATCGCACCACTACGGGTAATCGCTTCGAACAAGCGGCACGTATTTGGTCTTTTCCCAGCAATTCATCTTCTGGTCCCAAATGTCCTTGATGCCGAAGCTAGAGTTAAAGACGATTGGGCGTGCGGTACAAAAAGGATCTCACATTGATGTAAAGAATAAGGAGGATGGACTCCACAACCTTCACAACGGACGAAACCGTGAGCTTCATGAAGAAAGAATGGGATTCTCCGCATCAACAAACAGAAGAATACTATAACGCAGCTACTCACTGAAAATCCATATCCCACCGAATGAGCAAGTGTCTGTTGCAGCTTAGCATCATCTCCTCGTTGACCTTCGCCGCCGTCGTCTCCGTATCCTTCTTGCTGCGAAGGCGGTAGTGGACGCAGCACTTCATGGTGTTATACACGTCGACGCTCTCCTCGCAATTCGGGAATGCGATGATCGCCAGCACCACCTTCGACAGCTCCGGGTAGCAGATCCGTCCATCCCCCAGCCACCACGAGTACGGCAGCGTCATGCCGCCCAGCTTCTCCCGCTTCTTCATGTACTCGTTCAGTTCCGCCGTGCAGGCCTCCCAGTTGTCGCCCGTGTACAGCCGCTGCAACACGCTCTCCAGCGTGCTGCGCGGGAACAGCTGGTCGTTGCACTCCGTGGCCACGTCGCCCTGGTCATTGCCCCTGGCGAAATAGTGGTACAGACATAGCAGTTCGGTGTTGAAGTACTTCTGCACGCACTGGTCGATGTGCGAGTCGATGTGCATGATCGCGTCGCTGCTCAGCGAGGCGCCCTTGGCCATGTTGATGCACTGGATCAGCGACAAGTACACCACGTAGGGGTTCAGGTGGCTGGTGTTCTTGGGGTCGGTGCAGGCCACGATGGGGCTGAACAGCACGAGCAGCTGCTGAATCTCCTGCTTCCACGCCTCCGAGATGTCCACGGGGAAGGCGCTCTGCCCGGAGACCACGCCGTTCTGCAGGGCCTGCTGCGTCGCCGCCAGCGCCGGGTAGTACGCGAGGAGGAGGCGCGCCGCCTCGAACAGCGAGACCCAGTTGGCGTCGTCCAGGAGGAAGAGGTGGAGATGGCTAGGTGGCAGCAAAGGACGACAACCCACTCACGCTCTTCGGGGGGCAGGTTTTGCCGGAACAGATCGGAGACGGGGGACTTCTTCTGGATGGCGGCATACATGGAGAGGATCTACGCTCGAGAGAGGCGATAGCAGCAACGCTCTGCTTGGCGCCCATGAAGTCGGGGTAGGTGAAGATGGAGGTGAGCAGCTCGGCGCACCAGGCCAGCGTGTTGCCCGTGATGGGCAGCGCCGGGCCGTTGGAGGCGAGGGTGGATTTGAGCGTGTCGAAGAAGACGGCGTCGTCGAAGTAGAGCATGCCGACGCGGATCTGACGGCTCTGGAGCAGCTGCAGCATCTCGAGGCACTGCTGCGCGATGAAGGCCACCGACCAGCCCTCCTGCTTGCACTGCATGTAGCTGAGGAAGCACAGCGTGCCCGAGGGACTGCAGGCCGCGAAGGACAGGCTGCAGCGCTTGCTGATGTCCGTCCACAGGTACGCCACCAGCGTCACCGACACCTGCTGCGCCAGGTACTGGAAGCACGCGTCGGAGATGCGCTTGCTGGCGTCTGTGATGCGCTTCTGCACCGTGTACAGAGAGGGCGGCTGCCAATGCAGCGTGTAACAGAGGTTCTGCAAGAAGTCGTTCTCGAAGATGTTCTTGGAGATGCCGGCAGAGCAGATGAAGCCTGCGGCAATCACGTTGAGGTACTCCTCGCGATCGAATGTGATGAGGTTCTCCTGCACGCGCGGTCTCTGCGGATGAGTTGCAGTACGCTGCACTACCTTGATGTCGGGAAGAGGGACCGGGGTAGGGGGAACCATTCGCTTTGCTTTGCGCTGGATAATGTCCATTTCAGTGTTCTCGGGATGTGCCAAAAAGTACTACGATGAAGACAAGGCGAAGCGCTCACTTCCTGGGCGCGTTTGCATTTATCGAGATGGCGGCAGAACTTGTCCTTCCACCCACTCAAAACGGCGTTGCAGAAGCTTTCTGTCAAAATGATTCACGATTCAAACCAGCATTTCATCCGGCGGTGCTTTTTGGTTGGCGTCTCGGAATCAACTGTGAAGAGGCCTGCACTGCACAGCTCGTTCGAAGTGCGATACTGGTGATAGAACATTTTGTCGGGAGAAGCAAAGGGAGGTGGCATCACTACAAGGGTCACTATCCACCACGAAAACAAAATACCAAACTGATCAAGCGAATAGGTCGCCTCGGGCTCGTCCTTCTTCGTAGACATCGCTCTCCTTTCTAGTTATTCTGTGAAATGGGGCACCACGAATTCAAATGTCCACGACCCCAACCCAGCGAGTCGACTCTATTTCCGTTTGAGACTCGTTTTCATGTGACTCTCGCTCCAGCGGCAGCGTAGGAGCGCGTTTGGTGTGAATTGCAATGGAGTGTGATTCACAAACAGACAGTCAATACGATCAATTATCAGGTTGACGGTACTGAGAAGGAGGACGGGAGGGCAGTAATCACATGGATCCCATAATTCGCTTCTGCACCTCGAAGGCAGTGGTCATGATAGCGAACATGGGCGCCAGTACGGCCATTCGCATGGTTGCGCCCTTATAGAGGGCTCGGACGCCCTCATTCTTGACCGTTGATACGAGCATTTTCAAAACAGAAGACTCCATGGACGAGCCCTTCGCTGACTGCACGCGGGTCTTCATGACATCCATGGGAGTCACTATTGCTCAGATTGCTCAGAGAATGCTGTACGAACAAAAGCGGAGGTCATGCCAGCGAGATAGCCCGCCGCGAAGAGGCCTCCGATGCTGCAAGAGCCATGCTGGGGAGTGAACGCCTGGACCAGCGAGGCTTGGAGCGGGAAGAACATCATAAGGAAAGGGACATCACGCAGAAGGGTGATGGAGCTGCCCTTGTACACACCACGAAGCCCGAGCTCGCGAAGGACTATGGGTCAGGAGAGGAGACGGGACGCACCTCCAGCCACGTTCTTTCTCTCAGCGAGTGGGAGAGTATTCTGAACTTGGAGGCGGATCTTCGTGATTTCCATAGGGTTAGAAGCAATCACTTGCATGCAGCCAGCCCCAGCCCCGGCCAGCATGCCACGAACAGTTGAAACACGGCCGTCCGCGTCTGCCAGGAGATCGCGGAGCAGGTCGTTGCCTGCCAATCGCAGAGCCTGTACAGGGAACATGCCAACCAAGTTGACACCAATGCCTTTGTACAGTCCGGAAACACCATTGAATGAAACAATTCCCTTAGCAGCCTGGATGGGATTCTTATAGAGTACACTCTTGCCAACCACCTGCCTCTAGGAGTCACGTCCTCCACGCATCCGCACTTGCATCGTGGTCTTCACGACGTCCAAGGGGTAGACAAGAGAGGTTGCTAGCACACCGGATGAACCTCCGACAATCAACTTTTGCCAGAAAGTCACCTAGAAGTGAGAAAGAACACAATTGCCATCACCTCATTCTTCGTCTCGGCTCGCACAGTCTGCAGCTCTGCATAGGAGTCACTGTAGTTTTTTCGGAACATTGCTACTTCATGAAAGTTATAATGATGTTCCTCTCTTTCTTTCTCGGATCCCCGCGGGAATTCACAGCACAGAATAGGGGCTCATTCGCCGAATTCCCGCGAATCGAGTAATACGTTCTTACTCATCCTGTCTTTTCCTTGGAACCGAATACCAGTGACCAACCCTTGTAGAAGTCGAAATAGGAGAGATTGGATCTCTTTTGCACGATATCTCTTTCCATTCAGCAAAAACACCTATGATCATGCTCCACTGAACAGGAAAAGCGGTAGCAAACAGGATCCAGGAATGACTTGCAAAAGATGGAATCCATTCTTCCAATGGTCTTTGAAAGCAATTCCATCACCAGCGGAATTATTGAAAGCGCATAAGTTGAATGCCTAACGAAAACGACAATCAACTGCAGAGAACAAATCCATGCTTTGGTTGTTGCTTCTGAACACCTATTTCCGACAGAACCAAGTTCAGTACGGAATAGCTGAAAGAGCAAGATCCAGTCAAACTGTTCAGTGAACTGAGTAGCGATTATCAAGGAACCACTGAAGAATAGGAACAACCCATTATTTCGTTCATGTTCAGCCTTTTCGGAAAGAAGCCTGATCCCACGGATCAGGTTATGGATATCCTTTCATTTGCCGCATGAAGACTCCTTCACCGTGCACATACCATCGTCAACATGAGAGTCCAGGCAAAAATGCTCCAAAACCAAGCCAAGAAGCTGGAAATGGAGAACAAGCAACTGATGAAGAAAATTACCTATGTCCGTTATTCTGATGGGTCTTGATGAATAGGAGATTTCGAGAGGCAATGAGGACGGTGCCAGACTGTTCTGTGATGTAGAAAATAGGGAAGAACGTTGATTCTAGATGGCCGTTCAGAAAAGGGCCCAGATTCGCAACCTCGTGTTCATGAGCTGCCAGATGGACATCGCCTCCAACGAAATGAAGATGATGGTCATGTCGAAGGATGTTGGCTTGGTATTGCAGAATCATCACTAGACTCTCAAATCGATCGCGAAGGCTTCTGAGTGCATGAGAAATGTCCAGTCGCTGCAGGATCCCCAGGCTGTAGCCGTTCCGTGGTGCCTTCATTCTAGGTGTTCAAAACGTTTGAGGAATTCAACAAGGCGATGGAGGGACATTTCGTGGAGTAGTCTGTGGCTGGTGCGTGTGATAGTGTAGCGTGGGAGTGATGAATACCATGATGAATCCCATGCCTCGTGAGGAGGAAGACGTGGGGGAACAAGTTGAAAGTAACGGTTAGGGGCTTGCCAAGGAGTTGTTTGATAAGGCGCAGCACGAATACGCCGTTGCTAATCCTGGAATTGATGCGCCCCTTGCAGCTCCGCAGGCTGTTCCCGAAACGGAGTCTCAGAAGCTGATGCAAAGATTGGACGAGTTGCTTCCTCCTCTGTTTTCTGTTTGTTGGGAGAAAAAAGGAGCAGATGTGAGAATCGAACTCACGTCAACCTAAGATTCTGAGCATAGAAAAGGGCGGTTGCTCTTCCATTGAGCTATTCCGCTCCGACTCTACTATCTATACTCAGCAGATAAGGAACGTGCATTTCTCTCCTAATCCTCATTCTCTCCTCTTTAGGCACCTTCCATCACTTCAAGAAACGGTTGATTGAGGTAGTATAAAAGATTGTGCTGTTTGCTTTGGTGTGTTTCTCCATGATCAACGCAACTCTGTAGGAGAGGGTGAAACCCAAAGGAACCGGTGATTGAGCGCGATGTGGACTCCATCACGCAGTGACATCCTTCTTCTATCATCTCCCCAACCATCCTCGCTTTTTCGCTTTTCCTGAAACAAACATCCCACTCTTCACGACTCAGGCGATAGATGGGCAACACC
>ERZ827156.2068-NODE-2068-length-21582-cov-3.874251_pt1 | contig 21582 bp, 19 predicted proteins | sample MGYA00519919_ERZ827156 | MGnify/ENA primary metagenome ERZ827156 (study PRJEB31778, sample SAMEA3449269) | human gut metagenome | biome: human gut; feature: human-associated habitat; material: faeces | place: United Kingdom | collected 2010/2012 ...
CCGATGATGTGGGACCTTGGTAAGCGGATGGTGGTTTTGAAGGTATGAATCGATACAGCAGCTAAATCCTAGATCACCCATAAAGAAACAGGTCAATAAACGAAAAATTGACAGAGAAATATGAGATCAAAGATGGCCAAATCGGGAAAAAAGCATAAGCATAAGGGATTTCGCTTCTCCGTGTTCCACGGGAAGGCGGTTTTCGGGAGTGCTTTTGGCAAAACCGGCGGTTCTCTCATTCCTCGTCATGACAAACATGCTTTGGTCCTTCCTGCTCCTATCGCTTGTTGGAACTCTCACGGAGGGTATTGCATGGAAATGGGGATAACGAGCAGGAGTTTATGCTGCTACCATCGTTTGCGGTTCAGACCCGATTGTCTTTACAACTGGGGTTCAGCAGAACGTAACTTGCACGAACATCGTGCGAAACCCCTCTATCACACCCGTCCTTCCGAGGGGGCTGCATTTTGAGAACGGAGCGATTCGCGGCACGCCAGTCGAGGGTTCTCCCATGACAACGTACACGATCGTCAGCAAGTGGAACTCGGGAACGTTCTCCCTGGGAGGCATGTTCACGCAAACCGCTTTATACGTAGTCATCGGCACTCCCACGTTCATCACGCCTGGCTTTGCAGACCAGGTGGTGTTCTCCGGACTCGCCATCTTGCCCATTCGCTTTATCGGCAACACCGTGTTTGCCTCCTACAGCATTTCTCCCGAAATCGGCTCCGGCATCTCGTTCAACACGACGACGGGCGTCATCTCCGGAACCTACACCGGCAATACCGTGACGGTTTCGTACCAGGTCACGGGCACGAACAGCTTCGGCTCCGCCACGGCGTCCTTCACCCTCTCCTATCAGCGTTACTCCCCTTCCCGCATTTCACCCCTAGCCCAGTCGGGAGCGAACATCGAGGGCCTCAACGCCTGCTACTACCCGGAGACGAACGGCTACAACCTCTACCCCGAGGAATGGTTCTACACTGCGGTAGCCGACGACTGTGTCAGGCTGGAGACGCTGAACCTGGTGGACAACTACATTCGCGACCATGAGCACTCCTGGCCGGGCCTGAGCAACCGCATCGAGGACGTGTTCTCCGCCTTCATCACCGGCTTCCTGAACATCGGCCAACAAGGCAACTACACCTTCATCCTCAGCGCGCTGCACAGCGCCGCCATCTTCTTCGACGAGGACCCCACGCCGCTGGTGTTCATCGCCGGCGAGGCTTCGGAGGTGCGCTCGGACTCTGACACCATCCTGCTGACGCCGGGTCGCCACCTCATGCGCATCTACTACCTCAACAACAAGGGCGCTGCGCGCCTGCGTGTGGAGTACGAGTGCGCCGCCGTGGGCCTGCCGCGCACCGTGATCACCAAAATCGCCACCTTCGTCGGCGGCCGCGCGCCCTCCTTCCTGGAGATGCGCGACGTGACCAGCTTCGTCAACGGCATGGTGAAGACAGAGCGGCCGCGCATCGCCGGCTCGCTGCTGGAGGGCTTCTCCATCGCGCCCGCGCTGCCGCAGGGCCTAACGCTGAACGAGGTGACGGGCGTGATCAGCGGCTCCAGCGACGTGCAGATGGACTGCGTGTACACCCTCACGGCGTCGGGCCCGCTGGGCGAGTGCAAGACCGCTTTCCGCCTCAGCATCGGCGAGTCGCCGCTGCCGGACCTGGTGGTGCGGTACTACGCGTTCGAGCCCTCGCAGGAGATGTGCAACCTGCAGGCGTTCCCCGCGAGCCTGCTGACCCTCGTGGAGGAGACCACGGACAGCACGCTGTTCCACCCGCTGCAGCCGAAGGGCACCTCCTGGTCCGGCGTGCCGGACGACGTGTTCCCCGGCTTCTACGCGGTCTGGAAGGGCTTCATCCACATCCCCACCCCCGGCGAGTACACCTTCTTCCTGCGGTCCGCCGACGGCTCGCGCATCTACTTCAACAACGAGGTGTTCATGGAGGCGTGGCGCTGCTCCGGCTCCTCAGTCACCAGCACAAAGAAGCGCACGGTCGACACGGCGGGCTACTACCCCTTCGAGGTGCAGTACTTCTCCAACGCCAACGAGTTCGTCCTCGAGCTCACCTGGAAGAAGCCAGACGACAGCAGCGGCCCCATCGACGCGTCCTTCCTGTCGCACCTGCCGTCCTCCACGCTCTCTTACGCTACGCCCACGGCGATCTACTACCGCTCCGTGCCTATTCCCGAGAACAAGCCCACGTGGTTCGGCATCACGGCCCAGGGCACCGCCTTCCAGATCACGCCTGCGCTGCCCAGCGGTCTGACGCTCCAGTCCACGGGTGTGATCAGCGGCACGCCCGCCGAGACGAGCGAGGAGATCACCTACACCGTAACGGCCATGGCGAACAACGTCCTCTACACGACCACCCTCCTGATCAAGGTGAGCGTCGCCACGGCGCCGTCCGACCTGACGGTGACCGACGCGGCCGGCAAACCCGTCTCCACCCTCACGCTGAAGCAGTTTGAGGACGCTCCGGCGTTGAAGCTGGCTGCCAAGAACGCGCGCACCTGGCGCATCGACCCGCCTCTCCCCGAGGGTCTGTCGATCGACCTGAAGACGCTGACGCTCAAGGGAAAGGCCTACCAAGCCCAGCAGGCCACCGTTCACTCCATCGTCGCCTCGAGCAGTGGCGGCTCGGTCTCCGTGACGCTCACCATCACCATCACGGGCTGCGAGTACGGGCACTACTTTTACACGGAGGCGGGAGGCAACTCGCCGACTGCTCTCACCATAAGGAACGTGAAGACCAACGAGACCATCGTGTCGACGGAAGGGGTCCCTGCGGGACGCTACGGCATCACGCTGTGCCTGCCGAGCGTCGACTACAGCTATACGATGGGCTGCCGACGCCCTGGGCAGTTCGTGTGCGTGGTCAACATCTGCCGCGACGACGGGCTGCGCTATGTGTCGCACATCTTCCCCGGCCTGACCGGCGTGCATGGCGTCTTCAACCCCGAGATCAAGGAGAAGCCGGTGCTCAAGGCCTCGACGGACGTGCTGTACCTGACGCTGCGCGAGAAGTTCAGCGTCAAGCTGAACATCACGGGCGTCTACAAGGAGGTGGTGCCGGAAACGCCGCTGCCCGCGACGGTAAAGTATGAGGCGAATTACAAGTCGCTGACTGGGTACTTCACGGAGATGGGCGACTTCTCCGTCACGCTGAGCGCGGAGAACGACAAGGGCAAGGGCAGCGTAACCATCGTGTTCCACGTGGCGACGTGCGAGGAGGGCAAGGTGCTGGTGACCTTCTCCCGCAGCGAGGTGCGCAACGACGAGTCGATGGTGGTGGCCTCCGAGACGGGCGAGGAGATCCTGAACGTCCAGTTCGGCTTCAATGAGTTCATCCAGTCGGTGTGCGTGGTGAACGGTGACTACCACGTGACGATGCGGAAGACCACGGGCACGTGGAGCCCCGGCACCGAGCTGCTGGTGAAGGACGCGTGGGACGACGTGCTGGCGTCGCCGATCATGGACGACCCGTCGGGCGAGAAGACGGAGTACTTCGCCATCAACTACGCGATCGTGGACCGCCTGAAGATGCGCTTCTACAACCAGCCCAAGGCGCCGTCCGCCAAGTGGAGCGCGCTGGACTTCAACGACAAGAACTGGGCCAGCGCGGACCACGCCAGCTTCGGCAACTTCACGGCGAACACGGCGTACTTCCGCAAGGAGTTCACGGTGGACAGCCGCCACAAGTACACCATCCTGGCCTTCGACGTGGAGATCTACGACGGCGCGATCGTGTACATCAACGGCAAGGAGGTCGTGCGCCGCAACCTGCCTCTGGCGGGCGTGACGCACGAGTCGATGGCCATCGACCGCTACGACGCGCTGCTGTGGCGCCGCACCACCGTGCCCATGAGCGACCTGCAGAACGGCCGGAACGTGCTGGCGGTGGAGCTGCACCGCTACGCGGGCGCGGACACGGGCATCGTGTTCGACGTGTACGGCTCGCTGCTGTCGGGCGAGTGCATGAAGCGCACGGACAAGGGCCGCGCGACGGACAGCGAGCACGCGCCCTCGGCGGACCACCAGCCCTACATGGCGTTCGACGACAGTCTGCGGACCACGTGGAAGGAGAGCCAGACGCCACTGTTCCTGCAGTTCAACTACAACTACGACCGCTTCGAGTACATCAACAAGGTGGTGTTGTTCGCCGGCGCGCAGTACCAGGGCATCATGCCGAAGAAGTTCGAGATCCTGGGCATGACGGGCCCCGACGAGGGCGACGTGCTGGCGTCGGTGGACAACCGCAACCTGTTCATGGCGCCGCAGGCGTCGGCGGAGGTGTTCCTGCACAACACGCGGGCGTACAACGCGTACCGCCTGCTGGTGGAGGAGACCACGGGCTCGAAGAGCGTGGAGCTGGCGGAGGTGGTGCTGTACACGTGCAACATCCAGTACTGCCCCAAGCAGAGGGGCTGGGAGTCCATCTACGCGGGCTCCTCCACCTTCGGCAGCTGCCGCCGCAACACCTTCGGCGAGGCGCACCGCGCGTGCAGCATCGAAAAGTACGACGCGGTGTGGTCGGCGATCGACTACTCGAACTGCCTGCCAACGAACCCGCCGCAGAACACGGCGTACATCGACTTCAAGTACATGGTGAGCAACTGCCAGATGGACGTGTTCCGGCAGGTGGTGAAGGCGCGGTTCATCGACATCACGCGCGACATCCTGCTGGCGAAGAAGGAGAACATCATGCTCTTCCTGGAGCGCGACTGCTCCGACTCCGAGACGGAGAACGTCTGCTTCTACGTGCGCGTGACCACCGACCTGCGCATCGCCGACTACGTGTACGACAACATGAAGCTGCTGCAGGAGCAGATGTCCTACCGCATGTACACCGACCCGCCAAAAGAGCTGCCCAAGGGACTGTACTTCGTGATGGTGATAAACCCGCTGTTGCGCACGCCCCGATCGATGGTGGTGGTGATTGTGGTAATCGTGCTGGTGGCGCTGATCATCATCGGCACGGCGATCATGCTCTTCATGATCCACTCCGGCAAGCTGGAGAAGCGCGTCAAGGGCGGCGTGAACAGGAAGCGCACGATCGAATCCCTTCAGGAGCAGATGGAGACCACTCGGAAGGAGAAGAAGAGTTTGCTTGAGTAGTTTCCCCTGTTTGTGGAACGACGCGACGTGAACAAACACGGAATGGCAATGCTACAAGTACTTATTTCACGGGTTTCATCTTCGCACGATCATCAGCAACAACGATATCAGACTGGCAGTACTGACCCTACGCGTTACCGTCAACCAACACACGAACCATGTAGATGATCTGATCCATCATAGCCACCATCTTGCCGTAGGTGTTGCTATCCTTGAACTCCAGGGCGAACATTCTCTTCTTCGGGCACATGGCGATCATTCCGTTGATAATCACGTCCAGGATCTCGTTCACTAGGGGTGAAGGACAAACGATGCCACGACGGACCAAACCCGTGTACTCTCCGCTCCCCGTGATGAAGAAAATGAGGTCGTTCACCTTCTTATATACGACGTACTTGCCGCTACGGATTACCCCTTCTCTTGCGCGACGCACTCAACCAGCGAGATGTGGCACTTAAACTGATCCACCTTTTCAATGTCCTCCTTTGAGGGCTTCAGCTCCGCCCACTCGGGTCTGGATTGGAGATACAGGTCGTGCTCGAATCTGCCTCTCTCCGCCGCGCTCGATCCATCCCAGTATCTAAACACGTAAAGATAGAGGACAAACGCCTACGTGGAGAGGAGAATGGTACCGTTGATGTTCGTAATCAGCACGTTGTGAATCAAACCAGTTTGCTTCACCATGGAATATGTAAGGGGTTAAGAGAGACTCTTATTTGGTTCTGTGTTGCCATCATGGGCAGAATCTGGGCCAATCGACGCGAATCGACATGCAATTCGGAACAAACAGCCATATCTAGGAGTGCGAGTCATAATACTGAAGGATATCCGTGTATACGTTGATGTAGTTCCCGCTCCGACACACTAGCACGATGCGGGGCAGGAGATCCCGATCGACCACGCAAAAGGCGGTCATGTCGTCGATCGGGTCCCGGATATCGATGAGATACGGATTGCCCTGACCATCGACGAGATACAACCGCTTGTCTTTGTGGAGCTCGAAATGCATGAGGGACGACGGCGTGTAAATGTTACAGCACTTCAGTACTCCCTCACAACTGCACTGGACTGAGTAGCTTGTGCCGCAGGGATACACATAGGTGTGGTGATACTCATATCCGACGCGATTGCACACTTTGGGTCTGAGTTCCGTTGTCCGTAGCGACCCGTGCACGAACTCCATCTCATAGGCAATGCTTCCCTCACAGGAAACGAAGAGCACGAGGGATGAGGACTCCGGCTTTGCAGCGATGTCGACAATGGCACCGTCCACGTTCTTACAACCCAAGAAGGACTACGCTCAAGGGAAAGAGAGGGGCTCACGAGATGGTTCTTTTGGAGCCCGTATATGTACACAAAGCCGTCGTCCGTTCCGAAAACGACGTAGTCCCGGTCCCGCTTGTAGTACTGCATCACGTAGCTGTTGTAGCACACATCCTCCGTGAACACCACCTCGAGTCTGTATTTGTACTGCTCGCTGTTTTGCAATCTGTGCATTGAATCGGCAGGAGGAGTCATACGGGTTACAGGAGACCATCGTGCAATGGCCGTCCACAGAGCACACCAGCAGGCCGGAATCAACCACGCACATGCTGGACAGTCTGCCGAAGCCGGTCAATGGCTGGACACTACTGGCTGTGCCATTCAGCTAGGATTCACACCCTGCCCTTGCACTCACGTTTACCACCCGGATGACACCGTTCCAGCTCCCCACGATCATGTTCTCCGTGTCATCACAGTTGATGTCCGTGATTCCGATGCACGTCGTCGCTATATCCTCGTCGATGCGTAACTGGTAGCACTTCGATGATGGGATCTGGAGATTAGTCATTGCTCAAGTCATTCTACTTCTTTCATGCGGGTTTTTCTCTGTGTGATGTCAGAATCCAATACTGCAGATTATAAGGAGTGACGGAAACCAATTCCTGATTCTCTCCCATATGAAACAAACAGGCGAATGGATATTTCACAATGGCTTCTTCCAGTCCTCCACTTCCTGCAGCGCCTGCGTGACATGCAAATGAAGGACCTCTCCGCCAACAACCCAAGGATATGAATGCCTTCCCGTCAGCGTCGCAGAACGGCTGCATCGACTCCAGCAGCGGCACGACCGAGTAGTCCACGAACAGCTGGATCTGATCATCTGCTCCTCAGCCTCTCCCATCGCCCTCACGGTTCTTCAGCATGAACCGGATGGCCCCCGCCGCAAACCCCAGCCACAGACTGAGGTGCCGCACCACGTATCGATTCCCCTCCTTCTTTTCCTCCGTTCCGACCTTTGCCTCGCCCACACGCCCCTCCTCCGAGTAGCTGCTGCTGCGACTCGACCCACGCGGCAGACTCTCGTTCCCGAAGGCCACCAGACCCTCCGTCGGCGAGGCCAACAACGCGCCCTGCTCCTCCCGCGGTTTTACGCCGTTCTCCGCGGCCATCTCCACATACGCCTTGATCTCCGCAATGAAGGCAGACAACTACCCGTCACGCCCCCATTACACTCTCACCAGCGGCGCCTGCACGTACAGTGGTTCCTTGCCAAACATGCCGCAATTCATCAGCTGCCCGAACAAGAACCCGCTCAGCTCCACGCGGTGCTGCTCGAACAGCCGCTGCAGCCGCTCCAACCCGCGCTGCCGCAAGAACTCCTCCACCATGCGCGCGTCTACACGTCAGCATTCCGCCGTGCGCCGACCGCCGTGGAGCAGGTTCGTGACGACCTTGGCGGCGTTGACGCCACATTTGCCGGACCAACTCTCCTCCACCTGCATCAGCCCGTTGAGCCCGTTGGCCAGCCGGAACATGCGGCGGGCGTCGGCGTCGGCCAGCAGCACGGCGGTGACGCCGATGGCCGAGGCAACGACCTGCGGGCTGGGGCAGGAGAAGCAGTTGATCACGCGCACGTGGCCGTTGCAGCGGGCGAGGCGGTCCTATGGCTCACTCGGCCCCGCGAGCGCGACGCAGTGGTCGGGGTTGTGTCGACAGCAGGTGCGCACGCACTCGAGACAGTACACGATGTAGCGGTCATTGGTCAGTTGCAGGCGGTTCATCAGCGTCTCGATGCCGTCCAGCGACACGATCTCCGTGCAGTTGCGAGTGTCCACGTTGCTCAGGTTCATCAGCGTGCCCGCCAGGTACACGCTCAGCTTCTTCACGCTCGGGTCTGTGGGCGCCACCACCAGCAGCGACACCTGCCCCTGCGCGAACTGCAGCGAGGAGCTCGTGCCGTCGGACAGGAAGGATGCTGACGGCGAGCGCTCCGTGGCAGGAAGCACGCGGCGCGGGAACAGCACTTCGTTCTTCATTAGGGACATGATCGTCATTATGCCTTCGTTGTCCCGAAAGGCGGTGCTGATCGCCACCGACTTCTGGCACGCGTTCATTACGCACCCGGCCGCCATCAGCAGCAATTCGATGATTTCCCACGGAATCTGCTCCTCGCGCAGAATCTCGTTGCTGCCGAACTGCAGACACCGAATCAGTGCCTGCATCGTGGCGGCGGCCTGCAGAACCTTCTCCACCAGCACCAGCTTCTTCACGCTCTGCGAGCGAAGCATGTGGAGTGCGGCCGTGCGCAGCGCGATCTACGCGTAATTAGTGAGGGAGAGGAGCACGATGGGGTATTGGAGGAAGAAGACGGCGCATTGGATGCTGCTGGGAATGCACTCCTTCTCGATGAACTGCAGCCGCCACTTGCAGCCGTCCACGGAGCTGACCACGGAGCTCTCTTCGTCGTGCGTCCTCTTCACGGACAGGTGAATGCAGTCGTGCATCTTCTCCTCCTTCTTGGCCAAGGCGTGATCGTCCCGTAGAGAATCGAGGAGCGCGGAAACGTCGTTGTGGTTGCGGAATCGCCAGTACGTGCCGTCGAAATCGCGAGAGGTGAATCGGCGGTGCGTCTCGCGGTCCACTATCGAGAGGTTCAGAACGGAGGGTGTGGGAAGGAACGAGGAGACGATCACTTGGATGGAAAAGGGGAGCGAATCCCAAGAGGAGGGAGGAGTGCGCAAGAGGAGGAAGCAATGGTGACAGACACGCTGCAGACCATTTATGCTCACAGGGTAGCCAAACTGGGACAAATCCTATCAATGATGGAGAGAGCGAAAGCCAACGGCTTTGTTGGAGCTGCATCGCTTGCAGAAAACACGACCGCAAACGCGGCAGTGATGCTTCCGCTTGAAGAGAGAAAAGGACACATGACACTCGGAGCAGGAAGACGCCATCGAATCGGGTACCCAGAGGGGCGTCATTCGGTATTCGCCAACTCGCATAAAGGATCGGTCGAGCAAATTCTTCCTTTCCAGCGGATGCAGGCAGTGGTTCTACGCGTCATGCGCACCCAATCCGAATACGTATATGTCGCCGCAGCACTTCGATTCCGCGAATGTGGAATAGGCCTGGATATCGGATATAGAGTTTGTAGAAATGGCTGTGTAGTGCTTTTGGAGCATTGGGCTGCAGCACGAGTAGCAAAGTGCGCAGCTCTTGCAAACACGACAGCGTCTCGTCTTTCCCATGAATGGGATCGGCGACATGAATGGCGCGCAGCTACCACACACCCTCTACGCATGGAGTGCAGGGAAAAGCAATACCCGATGACAACTCTCGCACTCGACAAGCGGGTGGTCCTTACTCTCCTTCTTTCCGCACAATTTGCAGTCCGCAAATTGCATGGGAGTTTCTAGGATGAGCAAACAAAGACTGACCGGAGAGTGCAACAAACAAAGCACAGTATACTATACAATAGAGGTGCTCGCCAGCTTTGTTTTCAGCTCCTCGATCTCTCTCTACGCATCATCCCTCGCCTCCATCCCCACCAAAACCGCCTCCTTCTCCAGCATCAGGCGCCGGATCGTCTCCTTGTTCTTCTTCGCCGTCTCCCTCACCTCGTCCAGCTGATGATTGTACATGTCGTCCAGAATGCGGTGCACCGCCAGCGGGTTCGACACCGCGCCCTGCTTGTTCTTCACCACGTCGCTGAAGTCGATCTGTTTCCACTTGCGCGTGTGTGACTTCTCCTTCAGAATGATCGCCTCTGCATCGGTGTGGATTCGCGAGTGCCTGTAGCAGTCGATGTTCTGCTCCCACTGCAGGCGGTACTCCATCATGTGCACCAGCAGCGCCAGCAGCACCAGCAGCACTGGCACCGCCACGTACAGCGACACGCACAAGAACTCCACGAACACGGCGCCCACGGTCTGCGTCTGCTCGGGCACGGGGCCCACGGGCGCCAACGGGTGGATCATGAGCGCGATGGACATGGGCCGCGCGATCTTGATGTAGAACACGCCGGCGCGGTACTCGTACTCGTCGCTATTCAGACAGGTCCACGTGCTCATGCGCAGAACCGCGGGACAGAGCTCGTCGTTGCGGATGTGTAGCGGGTTGCGGTAGAGGCGGTTGTCGTAGCGCACCAGCGGCAGGATGGCGTACAGCGAGGGCTTGAGGAAGGAGAAGAGGATGGGCCGGTGCAGCGCGGCGATGGTGTGGTTGTCGCGCAGCGAGATGAACTCCACGCGCACGGCGGGAGAGAGCAGCATGGTGGAGGGCTTCACCACGGGGGTGAGCCGCAGCTCCGCGGCGCGGTGGGGGTCCTCGATCACGACGAACTGACGTGAGAGGGCATCCATGCTGACGGAGGTGACGTGCAGGAAGAAGGGCTCCGGCGGCGCGAGATAGGCGTCGGAGGAGGAGGCGAGATAGGCGTAGACCTCGTGCTTGTAGTTATAGAGCATCACGTCCTTCATCTCTTGTGCCGCCACCATCAGCAGCGCCTCCTCCGCCAGCACCGCGCTGTAGTGGTCCTCGTAGCAGTCGCTTAGCGCCCGCACGCACTTGCCCGTGAAGCAGCGGTACTCGTCCTCGCGGCAGTTGTCGAAGCCCAGGCACACCTCCTTGTCGTCCACGCCGGGCAGCATCGACACGCACCGCCCGTCGGGGCACTGCACCTCGTCCACGCCGCAGCCGATGCTCAGCGCGCAGTGCGTGCGGCACACACCGTCGCCGCACAGCTGGCCCACCAGGCACTCCACGCCATACAGTGAATCGGCGGTGCGGTGCGGGAAGAGGTAGTGACGCAGCGGCAGCAACACATCGAACGATGGCATGTTCTCGTTCATTAGACTCGGGCACTCCTCTCCCAGCGCCACGCACTGGCCGTTCCAGCAGCGCTTCGGCGTGTACATGCTGCACTGCGGAATGATGCCGCACGCCTCCACCGCCTGCATGGCGCCGTTCGAGCACATCGTAAACGGCAGCGGCGCCACGCGCGTCCGCACGCTCGTCTGCATCCGCCACGCCCACGACAGTCGCGTGCGTTCCGTCGTTTGCGATGTCTGTGATGTCTTTTCCACCTTCACTCTCTGTGACATCCACACGGTACTCACCGGCTGCACTGTCTCCTTGCGCACGCTCAGCAGCACGTTGTCCATCTGCTCGCGGCTGGCGTACACGCAGGCGCTTGGCGTCGCCGCGCACTCGCCCGTGAAGCAGCGGTACGACTTCTCCGGCGGGCACGTGCGGTAGTTCTCGCAGTCGCCCTGGTTCTTCACGCACGCGCCGCTGCGCGGACAGTACACGGGGCGCGGCGCAGGGCAGAAGGGCAGCTCGCGGTTGGTGCGCGTGCAGTTCAGGCAGGACCGACAGGCGTTGTAGTCGCTCACGCAGTGCATGTCGGCACACATGTAGGGTATCTCTCTGGGGCACACGGGCGTGGGCCGACACACGTCGTTGCGCACACGCTCCAGTTCCGCCTCGTCGACCATCACGGTCTCCAGCATCGACGCCGCGATGAAGTCCCGCGTCGGGTACTGCAACGGCAGCGTCCCACACTCGCCCGACGCGCACATCACCGGCGCGTCCAGCGAGCAGGCCACGTGCTTGCGACAGTAGGCGGGGAAGGTCACGCACTGGCCGTCCCAGCACCGCACCGGCGTGTTGGCGGGGCAGCTCGTGGAGGCGGCAGCGTAGTCCTTCGGCGACTTGTAGCAGTTGCCGTTGGCCGCCTTGAAGGGCAGCAGCGGCGAGCAGCCGTTGAGCAGCGTGCACTCCGTCTCCGCCGCCTTGCACTCGCCCGTGATGCACTTCACGGGGCGGTCGGCAGGACACCCGTTGCTGACCGACACACGCGGACACACCGTGTTCTGCGCGATGCACGCGCCATTGAGGCAGCGCTTCGGGAAGCGCAGCGGGCAGCCGTTCTCCTGGATGCAGTCCAGCGCGTCGCGCACGCACATGCCCGAGAAGGAGCCCTCCATGCACATCACCGGCGCGCCCGCGGGGCAGGCCGTGGCGTTGCTGCAGGCGGAGGCGTCGTAGGCACAGCTGCGGTCCGGACAGCGCTCGTTGCCGTTGCGCAGGAGCGAGTGCGAGCAGGGCGTGATGGCGTGGCAGAAGTTGGGGGACGACATGCACTCGCCCGACGCGCAGAGGAAGGGGTGGTGCAGCGGGCAGCGGCGCGGCTGCACGTCGACGAGCTGGTTCAGGAAGGGCAGCACCAGCTCGGGCCGCAGGAACTGCAGCAACGGATGATGACGCGTGTACTGGGCCGCCGTGAAGAAGGTGGGGAACATGATGGGACAGAGCACGCGCGAGAGGACGCAGAGCCCGTTGGCGCAGCGGTGGTAGGGCGGGTCGCAGTGCATGGACACGGGGCACAGCGCGTAGTTCGCCACGCAGGTGCCGTCGAAGCAGGCGAACGGCGCCTTCTCGGGACAGGGGCCCGACAGCCGCGCGGCGATCGCATCGCCCGTCTCGCACTCCTCCGGCACGCCCACGCAGAGCCCGTTGGCGCAGCGGTGGGTGTACTGCACGGGACACTGCTCCGCCGGGCAACTCATCACGTTGCTGCGACAGGAGCCGTCGGGACAGAGATACTTCCCGTGGCAGAAGTCCAGCAGGTGCCGGTTCGAGTCGTCCACGCGCAGCTCGTTCGTGAGGCAGGTGTTGCGGTCGTAGACACAGCTGCCCGTCACCGCGCAGAAGGACATGCCCTCCTCGCACTTGTTCATCGTGGGGCAGTCCTCCGCCGTCTTGCGACACGACTGGTCCCAGCACAGGATCGGCGTGTCCCGCGCGCACACGATCGAGCTGCACGCCGCGTAGTTGGGCGCGCAGGAGCCGTCGTCGCACATCACGAACCCACGCACGCACGTCACCTCCTTCTCGCACTCCGACGCGTCGTGCACGCACTCGTTGTTCATGCACCGCACCGGCCGGTCGCGCGTGCACACCGTCACCGACCCGCACGTCTCGTTGCGCTTCACGCACCGGTTGTCGAAGCACCGCCGCTCGTCGCGCGCGCAGCCCGCGTCGCCGCTCTCCTCCTCCTCGCACGGGAAGTGGTTCCTGCGCTCGCGACACAGCGTCTGCGCCGTGGCTCGCTCCGCCTCCAAGCAGGCGTCGTCGCAGACGGTACGGCAACAGCGCGAGCGCACGGCGTCGCCGTTGACGATCTCGAAGACGCAGAGGTTGATCTCGTACTGCAGTGACGCCTCCATGAAGGAGAACACGGTGGCGTCCGTCAGGAAGAGGTACTCCAAGTCGCCCACGATCGTGCTCTCCGTCAGGTAGCTGGGCAGGCCCACGATGCTGCCCAGCTGCGACACGCACACGGAGTTGGAGCACAGCGACTCGTACGATCCGCAGCTCTTCAGCACGGGGCACAGCGACAAACTCTTCTGGCAGGAGCCGCCCAGCGGGCACTTCACGTACCCCTTCTCGCATACCTCGTTCTCCTCCGCGCAGTCCGTCTCGTCCGTCACGCAGCGGCCGTCCGGACAGCGGTAGGGCCGCACGGTGGGGCAGAAGGGCTGGTGCGGGCAGTTGGAGGCAGAGGAGACGCACATGCTCATCGAGGAGCAGAAGGTGGAGAAGGCGTTGCTGCACGGCGGGTCCTCCACCGTCAGCGCCAGCGGGAACGCCTCGCCCGCCTCTAAATCCACCGTCTCGTGCGGGTGCTTCACCTCGATGCGGCCCAGCGCCGCGCTGAAGAAGAAGAAATCCTTGTTGCGGTCCACGACGCACTCCGTGATGTTGCTCGCGCAGGAGCCGTCGCTGCAGCGCACCGGCTTGCTGCGCGGACAGATGATCTGCTTGGAGCAGTCCTCGGGCCGCTGCACGCACTCGCGCGACGGACAGCGAATCATGGGCGGCATGCAGCGCTCCTTGTAGGAGATGCACTGGCGCTCGTCCGCGCGGCACGACATGTCGCTGCACAGCACGAAGCCCGGCGGGCACTGGAACGGCGTCGAGCAGAGCGCGAAGGACAAGGCGCAGGTGCCGTCGGCGCAGGTGACGTGCGTAGAGGGACACTGTCCGGAGGAGGTCAGGAAGGCGGCGCCCTGCGCCGTGGGCGAGATGCACCGGTGGTCAGTGGTGGCGACGAAGCCGGGCGGGCAGACGAGCGACGAGGGACAGGTGATGGGCGACAGCGGCGAGCAGGAGCCGTCACTGCAGCGCACCGGCCGGTCGGCGGGGCAGGGCAGACGCACGAAGCACTCGTCCGCGGACTTGCGGCAGACGCCGTTCTCGCAGCGCACGGTGCCGGCGGGGCAGAGCGGCGCGGAGGGGCAGAGGTCGTAGCGCGAGACGCAGGAGAAGCCGTCGGCGCAGAGCAGCGGCGCGTAGAAGGGGCACTTGGCCACCGCCACGAACTCGCACTCCTTCTCGGAGAGGCCGCAGCGGTGCAGATCGCCGCAGAGCACGGTGCCCGTAGGGCAGGCCAGGATGGACGGGCAGAAGGCCGCGTCCTCCACGCAGCGATAGTCCGAGCAGAGCGTGTAGCCCTGCGGGCAGAGCGGCGGCGCGGGGCAGAAGGCGCTGTCACTGTAGCACTGACCCGTTACGCACAGCGAGCGCGTGCAGGCGCACTCCAGGTCCGGCGCCAGCGCGCTGTTGCACCACGGCTTGTACAGCCGGTAGCCCCAGCAGTAGGACTCGTCCTGACGGCAGCGGTCGTTGTGCACCAGCCCCACGGGGCAGGCGTCCGCCGAGTTGGTGCAGGTGAAGCTGAACTTGCGCGCCAGCGTCTGCTCCTCCGTCGGCTCGGTGAAGCAGGTGAAGGTCGCCACGGCGTTCTGCTGGCAGTAGGTGGGCAGCACCTGGATCGTGAAGGTCTTGATCATGGCGGAGGTGCCCGCCGCGGCGTCCATCACCACCACAGAGACGCGCGTGAGGCCGCTGTACAGGAAATAGAAGCGCGTCGCGAAGGACAGCAGCGGCTCCGTCGTCTCGCAGATGGGCACGGGCGGCACGTCCAGCACCGACTGGATCTATTCCTCATGCATCATGATCTCGCCCACCTTCTGCAGGCCGCGTTCCACCTCCAGCTGCAGCGTCACAGTGATCGTGTTGTCCTCGGGACACAGCACGTTGCTCATCTGATCCAGCACCGCCACTCTGACGGTGTACGGCGCCTCAATGTCCCAGGTGGGCGTCCGCACCGCGTACACGATGCAGCCCTGCGGCCACAGCGCGCCGAAGCCGATGTCCTTCTCGAACGTCTGCTCGAGCACCTGCGACGTGTCCGAGACGCGCACGTGCGCCGTCAGGTGGCTGGACACGGCGGTGGGCACCGTGTATCGGAACACGCCGTAGCCCGCGTCGATCATCTGATAGGCCAGGAAGCTCGTGAAGTTGGTGTACTGCAGATTGCGCACGTTCGACAGCGTCACGAACACGAACAGCAGCGCCGGGTACGCGGTCAGCAAAAAGCCCTCCGCGTCGCGCAGCGTGCAGGCGACCTGCACGGACAGCTCCTGCGCGGTGAATGTGCAGGAGGAGAGTGAAGTGTCCACCACGCCGGGCAGCAGCGTCGAAGTTGACGAGCTGGTTGTTGAACAGCACGCTCAGGTAGTACTCGCCCACTGCGGTGAAGGACCCATACGACAGCGAGTGTGAGGATATGAATGGGCGGCTGCAGGTCGCTCATGCGGTCGTAGGTGACGTGGTACTGCGACAGGAACAGCCCCTGCACCAGGATCTCCGTGTCCTTCTCCGCGATCGTGTGGTTGTACCGGTTGTTCTTCTACGCTTCACGCACCCCCACACCGCTACGGTGTTCGTGAACTGCACCAGCAGCGGCTTCTCGCCCGGCCACACGCGCTCGCCGCTCAGCACGCTGCGGAAGGACAGCACCAGCTGCACCACGAACGCCGTGCCCACCAGGTTGCGCGTGCCCAGCATGCCGCACGCCACGTCGGACTGGTCGTCGTACTCGGGGCAGTCCGCCTCCAGGTTGAACACGCTCACGCGGTTCGTGTTCAGCGGCACCACCAGCACGGGCAGCCGCGCGTTCTACGCCTCAGTCACGCTGCTTGCACCCACCAGCGCGCGGTCGTCGCAGCGCACGTCGATCTGGTATTGGCCCTCGTGGGAGAAGAGCAGCAGAAGGTCGGTGGAGCCGTCCGCGTTGAAGAGGATCTGGAGGTGGTCGGGCAGCACCTCCACGCCGTCATGCACGACGACCACCTCAATGCCGCGGCTGGGAGAGATGGGGTTGCCGAACAGCTGCCGTCAAGGACTCCGTCCACCGCGGCAAAGGATATGTCCACCAGGGAGCAGTGCAGGATGAATTGCACGCCCGACACCACCATCGTGTGCGCGTTGCGGACCACCACGTCGTTCGTCAGCTCCACGCCCAGCGCGTGCATGCGCGCCGCCATCTCGTCCGTGAACGCGTCGTTCGTGATCAGTCGCGCCTTCTCGCTCCCGTCCACCTCGATGCGCGACCGCCGCGGGTCGAACGCGCCGGGGCGCACCACGATGCTGCCAGACCACTCGCCCGCTGAGTTTGGCATAGCGACGGAGTCAGAGGAACCATTGGAACCATTGGAACCATTGGAACCATTGGAACCATTGGAACCATTGGAACCAGAGGAACCATTGGAACCAGAGGAACCCACAGAGTCAGGGAAGGGGATGGAGCCGACAGCACTGGCAGCGGTGACAACAATCTGGAACTCGCCCGAGTGGATGAAGGAGAAGAGGAAGACGCAGGCCTCGTCGTCCGCCGAGAGCAGGTACGGCTGGACGTTCGAGCAGTTGGCCCCACGCGTGTACGGCCCGAGCGTGCTCATCACGACCAGCCCCGTCTGCTGGTTCGTGGCGGTGATGTTGATGAAGGGACACACGATCGACGGAGCGATGAGGTTCCCGTACAGGTCTCGCGGCGACAGCGACAGCAGCACCTCGTCGCCCACGTGCACCTGCGACTCCACCGCCACCACGCTGTGCGGCAACGACAGCGACGCCGACCGCACCACCGTGCCCTCCAGCGGCAGCGGCGGCGTACAGGGCGTCCCGGCGTCCGTCAGCTGCAGGCCCAGCTTGTCCCTGAACGCCTTCTCCGGCAGCAGCGTGTGGCGGAAGGCAAACTGCACGAAGTCGCCGAAGGGCGTTTTGAAGACGAGCACGCTCGCCGAGGTGGTCTTGGATTCCGCCGTGAGCGCAAGGTCGTCCATGTTGCTATGGGTGACGCGGGCGGGGAAAGAGAACAGCCGGTTGCCGAAGAGGTCCGTCTTCTTCGCACAGACCAACAGCGTGTCGGTGGTTCGCCCGCCGACGAGTCCGTCTCCCCAGAAAAGGAGCTGCGAGGCGAGGGAGGAGGCGTGCACGACAAGGCGAACCTCCGCGCGGAAGAGAACGTTATGGACGAAGAGGTTGACGAGGTACTCGCCAGCGACGGGCGTGATCGGCGTGACCAGAAGGGAATTGGCCGTCCGCGAGGAAATGGCGAAGGCGGAGGGCGGCAGGAGCAGCGCCGAGGCGAAGGCGGAGTGCGCCGAGACGTCCTCGGGCGAGAGCAGCAACCCCAGCGGCATCGTGAGCACGAAGGACGCGGACTCGAGGCTGGGGATGTCACGGACCCGCTGGACGGCCTGCGCGTTGGAGGGCTCGGTGCTGGGAGTGAGACGGTGGAGATGGGGGTACAGGAGGATGGAGGAATAGTCGAGCGAGTCGGGGAGGAAGAAGAACTGGTCGATCGGCTTGTTGTTGAGGAGCACGACGATGGTGTAGCCGGTGGACACGGCGGAGAAGGAGTAGGTCACCACGGCGTTCATGCGACCCTCGTCGTAGGACAGGTCGAACGACTGCAGCACGTTCATCTGCTCGCGACTCACCACTTCCACCGTGAACACCAGGCCGTCTCCCAGCGCCACCACGTCGCCGGCGTCGTTCTAGTCGTCAGTTGCAGCGGCCGCGCTCACCTTGCCTCCGATGAACAGCTTGCCAGCACACACGTTGCCGTCGCACTGCGGGAACGCCGTACCGTTGCCGTACACGAAGAAGGAGGTCGGCACGCCGCCGTCGCAGTCGTAGTCCGCGTCGAACGCACGCTCCGCCACGTCGGTCGAGTCCACCACGTACATGGTCACATGGTGCACGCCGCGTCGCTGCAACGTCACGGAGTGAGTGAAGATCATGTCCTGAGGCGACACGACGGCGAAGGTCGTGCCGTTGTCGGGCGTCTGGTGCGCCACCACGAGACGGTACTGGGTCGGTGCGACCACGCCTCCCTCCGAATTGCGCAGCGTCACCGTGTAGCGGATCTTGCGGTAGTTAGAGACCTCCTCCGAGGAAGCCACACTGGCGATCACACGCCTACGACTCACGTCCCATACCCAGCCGCACTTCACCTCCATGTCCACCACCACCACGCTCTTCTCCTCCACGTACTCCGTGTCCGTCCCGTTGCACACGACGTGCAGTTGCAGGCGCCGGTCCTCCGGCAGGTTCGCGTTGCCCGGCAGCACGTTCAGCAGCAGCACGCCGTTCTCCTTGGTTACGGGCACGCCGTGCATGACGTTGTCCACGTTGCTGGTCTCATAGAAGGAGGAGATGTGTCCCGTGGTGTTCAGCAGGTTGTCGAACTGGTCGAACAGCCACACCTGCGCCACGTTGTTGCGGTCCGCGTAGAACTCCCTCGGCCAGTGGGGTTAAGCCGCCCAAACACGCTCCACAGGATATGATAATCTTCGTCTTGTGGCAGTCCAGCTGCGACGGCTCGATGGTGAAGAACTCCTGCAAATACAACACCGCATCGTGGATGTCCTTCAGGTACACCGCCTGTCTCCCCTCGCGGCCCACGTCGCTGGACACGCGCCCGACGAACACCCTCAGCAGGCCCTCGATGGGGTAGGAGAAGAGCAGCTGGCAGCGGAACACCTCCGTCGGCTCTCCCTCGTACAGGATCGTCGTGTAGAAGCACCTGTAGTCGAAGTCCGTCATCGCCGTGTAATCGTCTCCGCCAGCGCCTCTGCCTGCGAAGCTCGTCTCCGACGCCGGCTTCACCGCATACTCCTCGTCCACCTGCTTCACTCTGTACTGTGTGCCCTTCACCAGCTGCGCTCGGTTCTTCCTCCTCGGCCCGTTGGCGTCCTCCACCCTCTTCTCCACGCGCACAGCGATCGCGTAGTCGCGCGCGGACACCGTGATGAACTTCTCGCCCAGCAGCACCACCTGGAACTACGCCTCAGCCGCCTTCGTCGCGTCCACATTCACCCAGCGGTCGGTGACGGCGGTGCTGGCGACGGGCGGGATGATGTGCGACAGGTCGGAGGGGTACGGCGCGATGATGGCGACGGTGGTGGGCGTGGAGCTGACGGGAGCGCCGTTGAGGTACGTGAAGAAGGAGAACTCGTCGGTGCGGTTCGCGTACAGCGTGAAGGCGTAGTACGCGGACGAGTGGACTAGGCGTGACAGTGACGGCACACGGGCACTCTTGGGGTTGGGTGAGATGTACCCGTTGGGGTCCAGCGCGAAGGAGAAGCTGTACGCGGAGCACTTCGCGACGGTGTTGTTGTAGCGGTCGCGCAGCCACACGCGGAAGGGGTAGGTCACGCCGGTGTACAGCTCCGCGTCCAGTCCGTCGATCAGCACGTTTGCGATGGAGGGCGAGTCGTGGAGGACCGTCATGCAGCCGAAGCAGGGGAACTGCGGCACCGCCTCGCCGTTGAAGGCAACCGTCACGTCGTACACGTCCGCCACCGTCGTGAGCAGGCAGAGCGAGAAGGACCCGGAGAAGGACTCCACGGCGGGCGGCACGGTGCAGTCGGTGAACTCGGTGTTGCCGGTGTCTGTGAGTGATGCGTGTGCGAGAGAGTGACTCTGCCCGACGATGGAGACGGTGTAGTTGCTGTAGAACTGCGAGGCGAACATCATGTTGGAGGTGATGGGGACGAAGAACGGCGAGCCGGCGATCGCCTGCGTGGCATACAGCGACACTATGTCGCCGTGCAGGTTGGCCGCCGTGGCTTGGAACGAGCTGACCGTGCAGTTGTACAGCGACACGGAGTTCTAGCGATGACGCCTTGTGTATGACAAGACCTGAGACGCCGAGCGGACCTCGAACCATGCCGTGTTGCCGAAGTCGGGCGCCAGCAGCTTTGCGTCACGCCACACACCATCACCCACCTCGTCGTGGCTCATCACAGCATTGTTCATGTCGTTCACGAACACACTCAGCGACCCGTACAGCACGCTCAGGTCCACGCGCACGCGTCGCCGCTCGTTCAGGCTCCACTCCTTCAGCGCCACGCGGAGCACCTGCCACACGGCCTGTTCCGCGTCGTACCCGAGCCAGCTCACCGCTACGCCTCACACGCCACGTCCTCGCTCACTGCTGGCAGTTAGCATCACCGCCACCGTCGCGCCGCTCATCTCGCACGGCGCCGTCGACAGGCTTCCCACGTCCACGCCGGCGCGCAGCACGGACGGTCGCATGGCCCGCACGCCGTGCACCACCAGGCACAGGAAGCTCTCCGGCGAGAAGGAGCGAATCTGCAGCTCCGCCTCCAGGCGGTAGAACGGCGCCGGAGGCTGCTGCAGGCGCACGAAGGAGTTCGCCTGCAGCGTGGCCGTGCCCCCGGCCCAGGTGACGTCGACACTGTCCGTGTTGTCGGGCGTCATGGTGATGTGGTGGTTGAGGTGGTCCTCCAGCGCGGGCATGGCGGGCGTGGAGGTGGTCCAGTGGAAGGCGGAGAAGAGCGAGGAGTTGGTGACGCAGGAGCGCGAGGTGGCGAAGACATGGAGCGAGTAGTACGGGCGCGACAGCGCGGCCACGTGTTGCGAGAGGTCAATTCGCTCCTCCGCGTTGATTCCCACTCTGCGGATGAGGTGACGGGAATAGAACGACCCCTGATGCGAGGTGAGCAGCGTGCCGTCGAAGTACACCCAGATGGAGTCGGAGGCGCGGAACGACACCCACGACCGCTCCGTCGCCGCGAAGGTCTCCGTGAAGGCGAAGGTGAACCAGCAGGTCACGCCCAGCGTCGCCTCGCGCAGCGTCGTCGTCTCCGAGGTCTGCGGCAGCGGGTAGAAGTAGTCGCTACGTGGCAATGCGTCGCTGCCCCTACCTGGAGAAGCCGGCTGTGCTGACTGTGCTGGATGTGCTGGCTGTGCTGGATGTGCTGGCTGTGCTGGCTGTGCTGGCTGTGCTTGCTATGCTTGCTATGCTTGCT
>ERZ827156.2085-NODE-2085-length-21433-cov-4.384788_pt1 | contig 21433 bp, 21 predicted proteins | sample MGYA00519919_ERZ827156 | MGnify/ENA primary metagenome ERZ827156 (study PRJEB31778, sample SAMEA3449269) | human gut metagenome | biome: human gut; feature: human-associated habitat; material: faeces | place: United Kingdom | collected 2010/2012 ...
TGCCGTCAGTTCGGTCACATCGTGCTCACCACCTCCGAGGGCATCATGGACCACGAAGAGGCTCGCCGCAAGCACGTCGGTGGTAAGGTGATTGGCTTTTTCTATTAACTGTACCCTATTGGGAGTGTTTGCTTCACACAGTATTCTTTGGTACGGGAAATGGACAATCTGGAGAAGAGTCTTCTGGACCTCGTTTCCAGTGTCATTGACGTGAGCAAGAAGAGGCAGCTTCGCTTGGCCGACTTGAATGCGTTGGCGAAGAAGGCAGAGGCTGTGAAGGGGTCTTTCCTGTTCACCAAGCGGCTCATTAACGAGATGTCGAACGAAAGCGCCGCCTCGGTGGAGAAGTTGAAAACGACTGAAGCGGAGCTGGAACAGACAAAGAAATCACTCCTCCACGAACAGGCCAAGAATGAGGGGATGATCCGGGAGTTGAAAGAGCAGATTCAACAGTTGGAAGAAGAAAAGGAGAACATTTCGTCGAGTTTCGCTTCTACGAATGCGGAAAGAGAGAAATTGAATGAATCGTCGACGCTCATGCATGATGAGCTGCAGAAGTCGTACATGACGATTTCCGCTTACGAGGAGCAAATTTTGAGGCTAAATCAGCAGCTGTCACTTGAATCACTGGAGAAGCAGAAGCGGGAAGAGTTCCTCGAGAAGAAGGTGAGGGACTTGACGAGCAAGGTGGATTCCATGGAGGAGGGGATGTACGATCCCGAGGCGTACTACTGCCTCGAGCGCGACAGAGTAATCGATGCGTATGGGAGTGATGAAGTAGTGCTTGGAGGAAGCAAACCGTCTGGAGGACGAGCTACAAGCGATGACTCTCACGAGCGAGAAGAAGGAGTTGCTTCTCACGGAGAAGATGAATGAGTGCGAGTCGCTTTCTCTGCGTCTGAAGGAGTCCCAAACGGAGCTCGCCGAGAAGACGACCCAAGTGGAAAGCTCCCTAAAGGAGCAGGAGTCCATGAAATCGGCCCTGGTGGAAAGGGAAAAGCAGGTGAATGAATTGCAAATGCACCTAAGTGCTGTGGATGAGAAGAAGATGGAGGCGGAGAAGGAGGCGTTGCAGAAGGACGTGGCTGCCTCGAACACGGTGATTGCCGAGCTGAACCAGAAGAACGAGGAGCTGACGAAGGCGTTGGAGGAGCTGAAACTGGAGGAGGAGAAACAGACGCGTCTGGTTGACTCGCAGAAGGCGTCCCTGAAGCTGGCAGAGGAGCAGGTGGAAAGCATGTCGAAGCAGGTGGAAGAAGAGAAGGGGAAGAGAGAGTGTGTGGAAGAGAAGATGGCGGCTGTAGCGAAGGAAAGAGAAGAGGAGAAGAAGAAGATGGAGGAGATGGTGGAGAGAGAGAAGGAGAAGGTGGCTGAATTGGAAGCGAAGCGAGCCGAACTGATGGAGGAGTTGAGCCGACTGAAGAGCGAGAGCGAGGCAGCTAGCGACGAGGAGGAGAGAATGGCGCTTGAGATGGAATGCAAGCAAAAGGAGAAGCGGATCGAGGAGCTGGAGATGAGCGAGAATGCGCTGAAGGAGGAGGTGAAGAAGAAGGATGAGGCGTTGGCCTCGCTGGAGGAACGGTGCCGTGCTGCGGAGACGAGGGAGAAGGTGGCGCTGATGAAGGCGAAGAAGGAGGAAGGAAGTGGAGAGAAGCAGGAGGAGGAGTTGGTGACTCGGTTAAGGGAGGAATTGGAGGGTGTGATGAAGGAGAAGGAAGAGTTGATGTCTCAACTGCAGAAGATGGAAGCCCAGTTGAAGAGAGTGGAAGAGGAGAAGGAGAAGGTGGAAGAAGAGAAGAGTGGTGTGATGAAGGAGAAAGAAGAGTTGACTTCTCAGTTGAAGGAGTTGAAGGAGAAGATGGAAGAGTTGAATCAAGTGAAGGAGGCATTGAGTGGTATGATGAAAGAGAAAGAGACATTACTCACTCAATTGAGAGGATTGGAAGAGAAGAATAGGGCGATGACGGAGAAGGGAGGAAAGGAGGAATTGATAGCTGAATTGAATCAGATGAAGAATGAGAAGAATGCACTGGTGGAGGAGAAGGAGGAGTTGAAGCAGAATGCTGCGATGAAGGAGAAGGAAATGGAAGAACTGACTCTTCGGTTGAGAGAACTGGAGGAGGGAACTGAGAACAGCCGAATCGAAGAGCTAACGACCCAGTTGAAGCAGGTGGAGAAGGAGAAGGAGGAGGCGGTGAAGAAGATGGAAGAGTGGGACACCCAGTTGAAGCAGGTGGAGGGAGAAAGAACCTCCTTACAGGAGAGATTGGCGGAGGAGGAGAAGGAAGCGGAAAGACTGCGAGACGCAGTGCAGGAGAAGGAAAAGCAAATCGAATCAATGAAGGAGCGTGTGGACGCCCTTCAGGCTGAGGTGGAAGAGAAGAAGCAGAGCCTGGATAGCGTGGAGGCTGAAAAGAATGAAATGAGCAAACACTTCGAGACGGGGTTGAAGCAACTGGAGGAAACGAAGGCTGTGGAGTTGAACGCTCAGCTGGAAAAAGAAAGGGAGGAGAAGAGTGTGGTGGTGAAGGAGAAGGAAGAGATGGCTTCTCAGCTACAGAAGATGAAGGAAGAGAAGGAGGCGATGAGGAGCGATGCGGCGGCGTCTTCTCAGAAGTTGGAGGAGTTGATGCCTCAGCTGGAAACGGCGATGGGAGAAAAGAGAAAGATGGAAGAGGAGATGGAAGAGATGAAGGTTGTGTTGAAGCAGAAGGAGGAGGAATTGGAGGGTGTGGTGAAGGAGAAGGAAGAGTTGACTTCTCAACTGCAGAAGATGGAAGCCCAGTTGAAGAGGGTTGAGGAGGAGAAGGAGAAGGTGGAAGAAGAGAAGAGTGGTGTGATGAAGGAGAAAGAAGAGTTGACTTCTCAGTTGAAGGAGTTGGAGGAGAAGATGGAAGAGTTGAATCAAGTGAAGGAGGCATTGAGTGGTGTGATGAAAGAGAAAGAGACATTACTCACTCAGTTGAAGGAGTTGGAGGAGAAGAAGGAAGACTTGAGTGTTGAGTTGAATCAGGTGAAAGAAGAGAAGGAAGAGTTGACTTCTCAGTTGAAAGAACTGGAGGAGAAGAATCAGGAGGAACCCGAGAACAGCAGAATCGAAGAACTGACGACCCAGTTAAGGAAGGCGGAGGAAGAGAAGGAGGAGCTGGAGAAGGAGTTGAAGGAGCAGAGAGACGTGCGGAACCACTCGGGGTCCTTCGGTGTGGTGACACTCCGGAAGGAGAATGAAGACCTCCGCAAGCGTGTGCTTGAGCTGATTGTCTCCCGCGAGAATGCACTCAAGTCGGTGTACAATCTGCAGTCCCAGCTTTCGTTCAAGCAGTGTGAGCTCACCTCCTGTGAGCATCAGATCGGTGTTCTGTCCTCCTATCTGGAGGAGAAGAATAGGGAAATCGGTAAGCTGAAGGGTGAATTGTGTGTTCTTAATTCATATTGTGTTTGTGGAACAATCTACGCACAATCCATACCGGAGTTCTATCCTAGAAGAGAGCAGGAGCGATTCCACTCACCCCATTGAAAACACCTCCATTCTCTACCCATACTACTCAACCCCGACCCAAAACACAATAGCGTATAAAAACAAACACTCCATTAAAGAGACAGCACAAGCTCGTTATTCACATAGAAGCCCTGTTCCAGCACCTCTCCGTTGACTTTATACTCGATTCCCTCTCCATTCCGCATGTCGTTCAGGAAGCTGCCAACATACTTCGGCATTCCATTCTCGTAGAAGCAAATCCCCTTGCCGCACATCGTGTCGTGCACGAACTCGCCCTGGTAGTACTCCCCGTTCCCGAAGAACATCTTCCCCTCGCCATGTCGCTGCCCATCGCGCCACTCCCCCTCGTACACCACCCGGCCCGACACGTTCGTGAACTCGCCCCGCCCGTTGTACAGGTCCTCCGCGAAGTCCCCCTTGTAGTGGTCCCCCGAGTACAGCGTGTAGCTGCCCTGCCCGCACTTCCGCCCCTTGACGAACTCGCCGCTGTACAGCCCGAAGTCGTCGTGCAGCTCGCCCACGCCGTGCTTCAGCCCGAACAGCCACCCGCCGCTGTAGATCAGCTCGCCCTCCTTGTTGTAGAAGCAGCCCTTGCCGTGCCGCAGTCCGTTCGCGAACTCGCCCACGTAGCAGCCCTCCCCGCGATACTCCTCCTTGCCCTTCCCGTTGGGCACGTCGTCCACCACCTCGCCCGTGTACCGGCTCGCGCCGCCATTGCCCACGATCGTGCACACGCCGTTCATCTTCCCGCGCCGGAACATGCCTTCCATCTTCACCTCGCCGTTGTCGTCGAACAGTGTGCCCTTGCCCTCGCGCAGCCCGTTCACGAACTCGCCCTCATACAGCAGCAGCCCGCCCTGGAACTGCCGCCCCTTGCCCTCGCACCGCCCGTCCTTGTACCCGCCCTGGTACTCGATCCCGCCCTTGAACAGCTCCTTGCCCTCGCCGTCCTTCTTGCCCCACTTCCACTCCCCGCAATAGATGATCTGCGAATCCAGCCGCGTCAGCACGCCCTGCCCGTGCCGCAGCCCTCGCTTGAAGTCGCCCTCGTACATCGTGTTGCCCACCACCTCCTTCCCCTTCCCGTGCTTCAGCCCGTTCCGCCAGTACCCGTCGTACACGCACTGGTTGTCGCACACCAGCGTGCCCTTCCCGTGTCGCAGCCCCTTCCTAAACTCGCCCGTGTAGATCACGCCGCCCTCCTCGTACTCCGTCCCACTCCCGCTCTTCTCGCCCCGCGCGAACCCGCCCTCGTACACCACCGCGCCCTCGCGGCTGAACAGTCTCCCGCTGCCCTCCGCCGCGCCGCGCTCGAACGCACACTCCAGCCGCCGCCCGTCGCTGAACCACAGCGTGCCCTCGCCGTGGTAGCGGTCCTCCAGCCAGTCGCCCTGGTACACCGTGCTGTGGTTCGCGCTGAACTCCATGCCCTTGCCCTCGCGCCGGCCCGCGCGGAACGTCCCCGAGTACACGCACGCCGTCACCGGCGAGGACGCCACCGGCGGGCCCACGAAGAATAGCCGCTCGTTCCGCGGACTGCGGCGCGGCGGCACGAAGCACGGCAGCTCCTCCTTCTTCAGGAAGCGGCTGTCGGTAGCTGCGCCATAGCTGATGTGCGCGAACTCGCTGCGCGCGGAGTAGGCGAAGGCGGGCACCACGTTGGTGAGCTCGGGCATCGTGCGACTGCGCAGGAAGCGGTTGGGACACGTCACGACCACCGTCTCGTCGGAGAGCAGCTTCTTCTTCTCCTCCGGGAGCGTCGCGTCCTCCTTCACGGAGTACTCCAGGATCGCCGAGGTGGAGCGGTCGCTCAGAACCGCGGGAATTACGGAGGAGGCGGTGAGCGAGGTGGAGGCGGTGAGCGCGGTGCAGTAGGGCTCGTCGTTCATGGCAAAGAGGCGGTTCTCGCTCATGACGCCGCTGTGGGGCTTCAGGTACTCGATCACCTTCCCATCCGTGAAGGAGAAGCGAAGAGTGCTGTTCGGCACATATCGCCCCTTGTGCACCTGCGAGATGGACACGACCACCCGGCCATCCTGGAGGAAATGGGCCATGATCTCCAGACACTCCTGCGTCAGCACCTCGAGGTCGGGACACTTGTACCCCATGAACGGGTTGCTCGCGCCGAAGGAGAGCGCGGAGAAGTCCTCGCGCCGCGGCGCCGCGCTGATGTCCGCCATGTAGTGGTACCCGAACACATACCGCCAGAGCTCCTTCTCTTTCGCCTCCTTGTACGGCAGCGCCAGCGCGCGCTCCAGCTCGCTCGCCAAGCAGCGCTCCACGATGATCTTCACAAGCGAGGTGGTGCCCTTCTTCGGCGTCGGCACCGGGTAGAACAGCAGGTCGCGCGTGAGCGTCTGCAGGCCGCGGCCCACCAGGATGAAGTGCTGGTCGTCCACGAACACGCGGTAGCACCACAGGTCCGTCGCGAAGCTCCTCGCGCTGTTCAGCTGCAGCAGGCTGCTCCCCAACGTCGCGGGGTGCGCAATGCTCCGCCCGTACTGGTGGTCCGCGAACGGGAAGCTGCTCTCCAGGAGGCGGCTCACCGCGGGGATCTTCGCGTTCCCGCCGACGGCGATGACGGAGTCGACGACCTCCCCGTGCATCCCCGTCTCGCGCAGCATCTGCTGGATACTCGTGCTCAGCGTGCGCAGCGGCAGCAGCAGCAGCGCCTCGAACTCCTGGCGCCGCACCAGCAGGTCGCGGCGCGCGCCATGCACCGCCAGCTGCACGTCCACCGAGTCCTCCGAGGAGAGGTGGATCTTGGCGCTCTCGCTCTCCGCCAGCAGCACCTCCTTGTCGGGGACGTCCGCCAGCAGGCTGCTGCCCGTGTAGCGGCTGTACTTCAGAACGATGTACTTCAGCAGCAGGCGGTCCAGCTGGCGCCCGCTGAGAGTGGACAGGGACTTGGAGGACAGGAACGTGAGACGGCCCTTCAGGCAGCGCGCCAGCGAGAGCGTGGTGCAGGAATCGCCGTAGTCCATGAGGAAGATGTACGCGTCCTGCCTGTCAATCCCGCCGTAGTAGAGGTAGGGAAGCAAGGTGGCGAAACGCTCGTCCACCAGCTTCAACTTGGAAATCTGCGCTTCCTCGAAGGAATGTCTCATCAACGCAATGGCCGTGTTCGAGTAGTCGTAGGGGACAATGTAGCAAACCCCAAAAACCAGCGTGTTCAGATCCTTCAGCACCCTCTCCAAAACATACGACAGCATGTCTGTGATCACTTTCGACACGCGCTCGTCCACCTTCCGATCTCCGTAGCGGATATCCAGCGCAATGTCACCATCGGCAAGAACATCTTTGATAAACGGCCAGCGCTCCCTTATGCTTGTTATATCTCTCTTCGACGGATCATTTAGAATGCGAACCACGTCGCGAAGGTCGAAAACGCGGTTCTCCTTGTGCTTTCTGTCTCCGACTACAATCAGCGAGTCAAAGTACCAGGCGTGCTCCACGTAAAACGCCTGGGCACCGCTCGTGGTGCGATCAGTCACATGTTGAAACGAATACTGATCGGAAGGGGTCAGGATGTGCCCTTTGTAGCTTGATGTTCCAATATCTATCGTCAGAAACATCACTCCACAGAAGAGCAAGAATCATATGTGTTCCTCCTCACGCTGGCAATGGCTTCCCTAGGGTTCGTGGCTGCTGGAAGTGTGTTTTTTGAGTCCGTTTGTACACTCTCCACAATTCACCGGTATGCACCCTCGTTCCAGCGAGGAGCACGTTCCTATTGTATTCCATGCAGTGTATCTGTGAGATGCCATGAGTGCACGATAGGCCACGATCCTCGGGCGAGTGTGCGGAGGATGAAGGGAACGGTGGATACCACATTCCAACGTGCAAAATGCAACAGCTTTTCGCCGATTTCCCCATAGATTTGTTATATCTACGTGAGATTAATATACTACAATATGTCAGACGACTTTTTCGCTGATGGTATGTTGCGTGCAACGATCCCGGGCGCTGGATTGTGTATGTCTCTTCTGGGAGAGCAATCCATCCGGATATTTCATCGGAGCGCTCTTGCGTTTGTTGGGGGCAAGCTATTAACCTTCTTGTAGACGCCGAGCAGAAGGTGGTTGAGCAGACTCAGGATGCCGTAGGGAGCTGACCTTCTTTTGCTCATGAGCTAGGATCCCTTCGCTGAAGCGGCTGAGCCCGAGGCCGTGAATGAGGAAGACCCCTTCGCCGATTCCGCTACTCCCACTGCCGCGCCCGCTCCCGTTGTGGACGAGTTCAAGTTCACGCGCGAGTGGAACATGCAGTTCAGAGAGAGATGCGAGGCCAAGGACAAGGAGGCCATGGAGAAGAAGCAGGAGATCCTGAAGGCCGCCAGAGAGGAGCTTCTTGCCTGGAGCGAGCAGCGCAAGGATAAGTGCCAGAAGAAGGCTGAGATGAATCGCGAGGAGGAGGCCAAGTATTTGGAGAGCATCAAGGCAGATATGGAATGCGCGAATCCTTGGGAGCGTGTTGCAAAGCTTGTGGATATGAGTGCCGAGGGTGAGCACGACATGAGCAGAATGAAGCAGGTTATGATCAGAATGAAGAACGATGCTGCGAAGAACTAAAGGAAAGATGCTTGCGGACTGTGCATACTCGTGTTTGTTGTCACTTTCTCTTCGCTCTCCATCCTTTCCTATTGGTGACCATGAGCGGAATCGCCGATGTGTGGAGTCGGATCATGGGAAAAGGCGCCCAGGAGATCAGTCTTCCTCTCGACGATGTGTACGGGAAATCAGACAGAAGAAGGGTCGTCATTGATGGGACGCAGGTGAACACCATCATCGCCGCCCTGGGTTGCGATTGCGCGAGAGCCCTCACTTGTAGTTGAAACGGGTGGAATTCCAACCATTTCAACCAGTCTGTTCATCAACGGCACAGCGATCCCCTGTAATAGTAGCATTGAAGCGATCAACTCTCTGAATGTCCATCGTACCCCCATTCCCCTCCCCTGACGCACAGACAAGTCCTATTCCTTCATCCTCGACCTTCTGTATATCCTGCGATTCAAAGTCCACATCACCATCGAATTCTCGACCGATACAAGTGCGTTGGAGGACAACATCCCTGTGCATGTTGAAACGAGAAGAGGGAGTCACGTATAGTCCCATCCAGAGCTGTCCATTCCCCAGTGCATCCTCTTTCTTCTCCCCAACTATTGGAACCTTTGCGTCTTGTCCGATTCTGCCATCAAGGCGTGCAGACCCAACGTGGTGCGGAATCACTACATTACGCTTCAGCAGTTGAACGGGCTGAATCCGGGTCTGGATCTATCTTCGGTTCTCCGTGCGACCGACCCGGAGCACTTGCTTGTTGCGGAGCGCGCCCTCTTCCATGCGATCAAGTCTCTTGTCCGTGTTCCCGTCTTGTACACTTCCTCTTCTGTTTCTTACCTAGCACTCCGGACAAAATCGGCTTGCTCTACGATGCTCACCGTCGTTTTTCGCCCACCGTCGAGAATGTCCCGATTCGTCCCGATTTCAACCCTAGCTCCGTTACATCCTGAAAGCCATCCCTGCCCCGCTCTACCCCTCTCTCGTTCTTGTTTTCCGCTTCTACGAACGAGTTTTCCACCTGACCCACGCCTTTCCCTCCAACGAGGTTCTTCCCCTTCTCTGTGCCACGCCCGACCCCCTCTTCTTCTCCACGCTCGCCCTCACCCTCCCCTCCCTCCTCTTCGACCACCGCCAGTACCCCCACTCCTGTCCCTCACCCACAGGCTCTGGCTCGCCTCCGTTCTCATCCACCGTCTCGCTGCCCGCCGCTGGCAGTACCAGCCCTCCTCCCTCCCTGCCAGCGTCGCATTGAACCGCGCCGCCTCCCTGCTGGTGCTGCTGCAGGAACTGACCACCGCCGAGGCCGTCGACGCCTTCCTCCAAGCCAACGGGTCCCTATCGGATTCCGACGTGCTGAGCGCGGCGCTGCTGCTACTGGAGCCGGGGCGCGACGGTCTGTTCGACGAGTGGGTGCTGCAGGTGGCGCGCGTAGACACGAAGTGAGGTGTTGAGCGTAGTATGTGTGGTGCGAGACGGCGAACTACAAGGAGCTCGTTCAGCTGCACACACTTGTGGGTCGAAGAAGGAGGGGTCACAAGCAGGTGAATCTGCTGACGACGGAGCAGCGGTGCTGTCTGTTCTGGGTGACGCAGCTCCTCGCGTTGCAAGCAGACGCGGCGGCGCTCACGCGGGTGTTCGCGAGCAAGCTGGGCGGCAGCTACAACGGCGAGTGCATCGCCTCCATCCTGTGGTGCCTCGTGAAGAACTGCGCCTTCGCCTTCTTCCCCTCCATCCCGCGCCTGACGCAGGCAGTGGCCGCGCAGTCCGCCGTGGGGCTGCTGCCGGACGACCAGACGCTCTTCTCCTTCCCCGCCTTCTCCATGCGCGCGCGGTTTGCCGACCTCCACGAGCAGGCCCGCGCGGAGCAGACCGCCACGACCGACCTGGCTTCCCTGATGGAGTTTTACGCGTGTCCCGAGACCTTCTCTGAGCCTCGCATCTCCATCCATGAGAACGCGGAGTGGAGCGCTGCCTGGATGCGTGTGGTTCAGGCTCACAGGTGCGTGTGTTTGTTACAAACAGAGCAGAAGAAACACCAACTCCTCTTCGGCTTCTGGTGCAGGCAGGATGTCTCGGTCTCTCGAATCCGCACCACTCCCTGTTCCACCTTCCGCTTCTTCAGCACGCGGATCCATCGCTTCAGCGAGGCATCGTTCACGATGGAGCCCAGGGTCCAGACCCGGTCTTGGAACGCGCCAGAAGCCGTGGAGTCTTCGTCCTGGCTTGTCATGTGGGGGATGAAGCACAACACCGAGCAAAGGGTAAAAATGGCTTCTCTACACGTCATTCACTACGACAGGAACTACTTGAGGTACTTCTCTCCATTCAGAGTGAACACGGCATCATTCAGAATCAACCTACTCTTCACCCCGTTCCACTGCGCTGACTCGCACACCTTCATACTCTTTAGCTGCTTCTCGAAAAAGGCAAGCAGTTCGCTCAGGAACATGCGAGTGCTCACATTGGCCATCGCCTTGTCACAGAACTGGTTTAGCAGGCTTTCGCGCTCCTCAATGGGAAGGATCGTGTCCTCCTTCTCCCCGTTCACCACAACGACCACCTCGCCCCGAGAACGGAACTCCTTCTGGATGGTGTTGCGCAGCACCTCCTTCATGTGAAGTTCATTCTTCGCGTGATACTGCCTCCTTTCCTCCTTTTGAATCCGAATCATGGCTTTGATTCTGCGAATGATACCACTCGATACAGAGCAACCCGTCTGCATCCATCTTCATATCGGTTCCATCCATTTCATACCCAATAGCCGACAACTGTGCCTTTTCCTCTTCTGATCTATTCATTCACGTTGCCTAGCATGCGTACGGGTTCTTGATCATGCCATCGCTTCCGTAGCTCTCATTGATCAGAGTGAGAATTCGGCACAGGAAGTCGTCCTACTCATCACACACTCTGTTGGACACTGCATTTGTGTTGTAAAAGCCTTCGCAAACGCTACGGAAAGCCTCCTCCTGTAGCATCTTTTGTCTTGTCCTCCTCCTCGCCACCCTTATAAAGCCTTCTCAGAGTTTGTTTGCAGATCCGAAGTAGTATAGTGGTTAAGTATTTCCGCCTGTCACGCGGACGACCGGGGTTCGATTCCCCGCTTCGGAGTTTCTTTTTTCTTGTTGGTTTCACGAACTGCCTAGAATCTACACCTATCTCTTCCTATGCGTTGAATCAGTGAACAGCATCCAATAGAAGAGGGAAGGAGATAAGTGGGGAAGATTTGGAACAAACCACACAACTAAATCACAAAAGAAACATTATTCGCTGCTGGGAATAGCGGCAAGAACCTGATTCAGCTGCTCCACGATCACATCGTCCAACTACGCATCATCGACTGCTTTCGCGCTCCCACGATTTTGTTTTCATCGAAGGTGTCGTTCTCATTTCCGCTGTTCGCCGTAATGAACGAGGAGAGCATTTCGGCTGCCCTCTTGTTCGAAATGGACTTTTCCTTGCCGATCTCAATGACATCCACGAACTGAGACATTTCTATGCTACCAATGGGGGAACAGTGCCGTTCTTTGCTGTGAGTGGCTTGGAATGGGAGTTTCATTCTATCGCTTTTGACCCGATGTGATCAATTTGGAACAAATAGGGAAGAGAAGAAGATCACCCCACACGCAAACACTAATAAGGATTCGACTTATCGCATAAGGTCATGACATCATTTCGCTTCAACGACTCCACGTACAGATGTCTCAGATACGTGGTCTTGGCCTGCCAGTTCGCATTCGTTCGCTCTATCGTGTGCTGCTTCTGATAATCCGACCTAGTTGTGACAGACGCATCCAACTCCAACTTTGTGTGCGGAATGTCGAATATGAAACACCGGCCTGCCAGCACGAAGCGATAGCCTACACTCACAAATCATGCGAATGCAAACCGTGGAAACGCAGATTCTCCACATACGTAATCTTGTTGTGCCCATAGTTGATGAGCACCTCGTTGAACAGCACGATGCTGTCATTTCGCCGAACGACCAGATACCTGCCTCTGACGCCGCCTCCTTGCACCTACGGCTCCTGGTACCGATTTGGCCAGCAGTCGTACTCGTAATACTGCTGTTTGTTCTCCCTGCGCAGATCGAACACGATCGAGAAGTTCGTGTTGTAGTACTGCTCATTACTCACTCCCATCACCACCACGTGCGTAAACAAGCCTTTCTTCCGCGGCAGACACGCTTTCCGTTTGAAGCACTGATCCAAGTCCTTGGCCGAAAACGGGGCTTCTTTCGCCATCCTACCCATCATCGCCAAGCCCCTCCCCAACGCCTGCAGCTGCTGCTCCAGCGGGAGGTCTGGCAGCTTCCAGTTGAAGCTGAAGAAGGCAGGCATCACAAGCGCCACCTTCGCGTCCAGCAGCAGGGAGTCCCTGAGCTTCATCAGCGTGGGGTAGGCGTCCTTGGAGACGAGCATGTCAGTGTCGAGCAGGAGGAAGTGCGTGGTGCGGCAGTGGCGAATGCCGAGGTTGCGGAGGATGTTGATGGGGTAGTTGGAGTGGAAGAAGGCAGTGGCGGAGGAGAGGTACACGAGGAGGGTGATGCGCGGCTGGCAGAGGGTTGTGTAGTCGGGCGAGCGGAGGGTGCTTTGGAGGGTTGCTTCTTCCTCTTCCTTCACGTGCAGCACGAAGAGGATGGGGCTGCGGGTGAGAGGGATGGGAGGGGCGGACCCGGACCAGCGCGAGGCGATGATCGGGAAGAGGACCAGGCGGTTCATGGCTCCGGCAGTGATCAGCGTGATGTCGATGCTCGTGCCGTTCATGGGATAGACTAGGTATTTATGAATATGAACAGAACTACCATCGTCGATTCCGAAGGAACTGCCCTTCTGGCACCCGGAGTAGTCCACACCAACGGATCCCTTGTATCGATCGAACAGCGCCGGAGTCATGAAGGGCTTGTCTATAGAAAACGAGGTGTACTGGAGAAGCTTCGAAGAGCCCGCTGGATTCCTCTCATAAAACGACCGGGACAACGAATTCCGTGTCTCCGTTTTCAAAGGTTCTTCCAATTCGATGGGATGATAGAGAGAGTAGTTTTGAGAGGGCAGCAGTGACTTCTGGATCGAGCGATACTCCTGCGCAATTACAAACGAAATCGGAATGTACGGCAAACAGGCGCAAGGATGAAAAGGAGAGAAACAACACCAGAAAACTACGATGGGAAAACAGCAAAATGCAAATACAGTACGAAGAAACAGGACGCTACTGTACAGCGGAGCATAGTTGACATCTCTCCTCTTTCATCCAGTGTGATGGTGGCGAGAACGACCGCGATCCACTTTTCGGGGGTATTTCGGCAGGAAGTGGGATTCAGAGAAGAGTTTTTCTTCACGCGATTTCTGTCCTCTTCAGCATTCAGTACGTATCCGACTTTCCATCTCATCATAGTCGTTCTTCGCTAGTGCCATGAGTGAAAACCAACCACGAGGGAGGAATCTATTCAGCAACGTCCGAACAGCGTTTTGGTTGCTTTGCTCTTGTTGACAAGTAGTATTACCACATTCTGGTCTTCAATCCGCGAAGTAACCAAACTGCTTATTTACTGCATCGGTGGATTTCAGATTGTGAGCATCGGAGGATGGATTTGACGTAGTTCTCCATTCTCATCCCACATGTCTATTATTCCCTCGCAACCATTCCCTATTTCATCTTGTCCAAGTACTATGAGTGTAGGACCTTCGCTGTGTTTCAACCCCAGTCTATCGGCTCTTCACAGGCCTCTTCGTTGATTCCTTCTCTTTCTCGTTCTTCTTCTCCATTCCTCTATTCGCCTACACTGCCTCGAAAGTGGAGGACAAGGATGGTACGCATTCCGCCTCCCTGCAAGCGTAGGACCGTCCCTACTCGTGTATCGCGTCATGGTCATTTCGCTCCTTTCGAACATCCTCTACACCCTCCTCTGCTGGCCCATCCTCGCCCATGATCCCACCCTTGGGTACTCTCTCCAGCTCTCCGGCCTCAGTACAATCTGGCCCGTCTTTATCTTCATGGAGCTCATCCGCGACGTCACGCAGGATTCCTTCCCCTCTCTCACCTGCAGCCTGCGCCAGCGTCTGCTCTCCAACCGCTTCTTCCTCGTCACTGCCATTCTCCTCCTCCTCTCCTCCCTCCTCTCTCTCTCCTCCCTTGTCACTGCCCTCCTCGTCGGACTCTGTACCCCGCGCTCTCCTTCTCCCACCTAGTCCACTTCTTCCCCGCCGTCTATTCTCCCTCCAAGCGCGTCCTGCAAGTGTTCATCCCCTACCCGCTTCTCCAATGGCTCTGTGCTAAGGAGGCCGAGCAGAAGGTCCGTGCTTCTGCAGTTGAGCAGCCTCCCGCGCGCATCGCCACGATGCGAGACATGACGGGAGAGCAACCCCCGGCGCGCATCGCCACGATAGGAAACATGACGGCGGAGGGTACAGGGAGAGAAGAAGCGCCGCAGGAGCATTCTCGGTTCAAGGGAACGGGACGTGGTTATTGGTTTGTGTTGTGAGGGGTAGATGTGCTGGGATATTCCGTGTAATCTAGTGCTTTGCGCTGTTTGTTAGATTGTTCCTTCCGTTGGCTACCCATAGGAGCGAATGAGTGAGAGCTACTCTGTCATATCGGAGGTGTTCATCGGAGACCCGGTGAACTTCCGCAAGGACATCTTCGACTTTTGGCTGCGCGGACTGTCGACAGATATGGCGATACGGAAGATGAAGGAGAGTTTGCAAATTGCTGACGCGAATGACGAGAACACGCAAGAGTTCATCAGCGAGGACGTTTTCGATTCTGTTCGGTCGGCTGCTCTGCGATTATGGATAGTACCGTATCTTTGATTTCTTCAAGGAGTCGCTGTTTGTGAACTCGTGGAGTATCGTCGATTTCAACGCCAACCAGAAGGAGTACATGTGCGAAGTGGGAGCCATGGATTGGGCTCAACGAATAGGCCTATTTCGCGATTGACGACAGACTCTTCTTTGACATCCTGAGCATCGGCATCGGAGAGCGGAGACGCTCCATTCTTCCCAACCAACGCATTCTGTCCAAGCGTTTGCACGACGTTTTCGAGGGAGTGAAGGTGATGCTCCACTTCGTGGAGTGCTTCGAAGACCAGCGTTCTCTGGTGAGCGCCCTGAACACACGCTTCCACATCCGTACGGAAACGGCCAAAACCTACCTGTGCCTTCTGTTCCTCCTCGTGGACAACCAGGAGGGAGAAACACTGAAGAGCAAGCTGCGTATGGAGCGAAATGTCATCTGCGTTCTTTGTGGCAAGGAGGCGTGAGCATTAGCGCATTGTGTGGTACATGCTCACGCACTGGACAGTGGGCGTGGATTCGAGCAGCCCTGAGGGCAGTTTCACGAAGGGCATTACCAACCCTCGGTCTCTCCGTTTCTCTCCCGAATTCTTATCGAAGTGCAAGAGCGTGAGCAATACGCTTCTGGAGAAGGCGAACGAGAAGAAGGTGGGGGTGCGTTGGACTCTGGACCACTAGAACTGGCAAATCAAGGCAGTCGACCCCACATCGGTGGAGGCCATCATGAAGCGGATTGCTGTCAGCATGAGCGTTTTCGACGAAAAGGTTTGTAACGTGAGCAGGGATGAGGGTGTAGAAGTCGCGTACACGGCTGTTCTGCGAAGTGGTTTCGGCGAAGATCGGTGATGCGTTTGACAAGCACAAGTACGGGGTGAAGGAAATGGTGGACTGCTTGAGTCAGTGCAAGGCGATGATCCTCACTATTGTGGTAGGAACGGGAGACGATTGTGAGATGTAGCCCCAGGAGGCGGATTTCGTGGAATCGTACATGGAGCTGTGTCGTCTGCTGCTGCAGTCGCTGTACGAGGCGAATAACCAGTTCTTTGGAGTTAGTTCCAAATAGTTGTCCGGGTGTTTGGTGCATGAAACAGACCACCGGAGAATAGAAACATCGGACGTGCGCTCGATTCCTACGACGCAGCCCTCCTCAATGCCGTAATCCGTCAACCGCTTTAGACCATCGTTTAAGTACTCCTACAATTCACTATCACCGTCCGATCTTGCTCTCTGCGAATTGGCATATGTGTACAGCTTGATGAAGAGGGGTTTCAGTTTGTACTGCTTTGCGAGCAAAAGCACCAGCTGCTTGGTCGTCATGTTGGACGGAAGCTTCAACACCGCATATTCTACACTGGAGAGGGAGAATGACCGATACTTTTTGTCTCTTCCTCGATGAACACCGAAATCAGCGAATTCTTTATGCTCTTCGATTCCTCACTGACATCCGACGTTCGAATTCGCGGAACTCCGTGTAGAGACAGTAATCGCTAGCCGTAACGCAAATACCACCGAAACAACCATTAACGAGTTGTGTCCAACCAGTACTTCCTGGCGCTGGGACTCGGATAGGGATAGCCACGATGGCAGAGAGAGACTCTTCTCCTTCAAGAAGGCCTACGCTTCAACGCTCTAGCAGCAGGTACATCGAACTGCTTTGCAAGAACGGATAGTTCCGCATCCTTTCTCTCCACGGATGTGATCGTCGCGTAATTCAGCTTCTTTAGCAGAGGATACTCAGCAATCACCATCTACATCTCACTACTTTAAGTTACACCCACCTCTCTCGCGTTCTCTTCCTCACTGTACCACGGGTTCCCGCGCATCTCCAGATCATCGAGAGAAGGGAACTGCGAGAGAATTGACTGCAGCTGAGCGAAGGAGGCAATTCCGATATGGCTGACGTCCAGGAAATGGATGAACGGAAAAGAAATAGGAGGAGGAGAGGCGAATGCGTTGTCTCCCACATAGAAAGAAGAAAGACAGGACAGACTCGATAGCGAATGAAGCGTGCTCCACTGGCAGATGCCGTTGGAAGAGAGATCCAGGGTTTGGAGGGACTTCGACGGAATGGCGTCGTGGATGGCCAAATCCTTCATGCTGTTATTCGACATGTATAGATTGTGCAGCTGGGGAAGGGAAGGAAGGAAAGGAATCACGTCGTTGAGATGGAGTGATGTGAATGAAAGCGCGAGCGTCTCCACCGAACTATGAAGCGACAGAAGCGTGGAAGATGGTTGGATGCAATTACTGTTGAGAATGAGATTGTGCAGGGAAGAGAAAGAATTTAGGATGCTCACGACCTCTTCCCATGTGTGGATGAGGTTGTGGTTCAGGTCGAGCGTTTCCACGGTCTGGAAGGAGGAATTGACGACTCCCACCTCCACGATGTTATGATAGGACAGTTCGGCTGTAACGATGGAGCTGTTCTGCTGCAGATCCGCAATCTGGTCCATCCCCACCAACTCGATCTTTCTGGAATTGGGATCGTCATCCTTCATAGCAATAAGCTCTGTCGCCTGGTACGAATCCTTCCCGTCCATTTTGTATCTTCCCATCACGCCTCCCCTCCATTCTCACTTTTCCTGAAGCGCTTCGCTGATTGTTTTGCACCTCTGCACCTTGGACGGCTGTACGAACGATCCGCAGTTCGGTTTGCACTGGAAGTACACGTGAACGCCGTTTTGGTCCGTCAGCGACCCGTTATTCTTTCCGCGCATGTCCGATTCCCACACAATTCCGAGCCAGGTGATCGAGGGTTTGGACAGACAAATGGGACCCATGTAGGCGATTCTCCCTGCTCCTCACTCCTGCTTCCGATCCCTACCCACAAACCCGTCACTATCGACCACCGCGTCACCGACGCTGAAGGAGCTCATTCAACAAACAATAATCACTGAAATACGCATTGGAAAGCTCCCTAGAAGCAGTTGATATGCCTCAGAGTGGGAATGTTCTTCTTGGCGACAGCCTCGATCTGCTTGCAGTAGGGCTTCAGTCCGCACTCTACCCATCATCGCGACTCCATTCCCCCACGGCCCATGTACAGCATCTTCATACTCGCGAAGCGGTGCTCCTCCATCGCCTTGGTCAAGATAGAAACGAACGTCTCCGCGTCCTCCGCGATCGTCGGGTTGTCTACGCCTCACCGTCCACACCCACGCGCACTGAACAGCGACAGGATCGTCAGCGTCTTGGCGAATGGCGCCTCCACCACCGCGCGCATCACCTCCGCGCTCAGCTCGTTGTCTACGCCTCACGCGCCGCCGCCGCGCCCACTGTCCAGGTACAGCTTCTCCAGCGCGGGCATCGCGCCCTCGCCCACGTCCAGCTCCGTCAGGTGGTTATCTATACCTCACCACCCATGCCCACGCCCACAGCCCAGCTTCAGCGTCTTCAGGTGCGGCAGGCCGCCCGCGTCGACCACCACGCTCTTGAGTCCGTTCGCTACGCCTCAGCGCCGCGCCGCACGCCCACTGTCCAGGAATAACTTCTCCAGCGACGGCACCATCTCCTTCGTGAAGCGGATCTCGCTCAGTCCGTTGGCTACGCCTCAGCCCCACGCGCGGCACTCACAGCTCATGTCCAGCGCCTCCAGCGCCGGGAAGTGCTCCGCCGTCAGCGTCGCCAGGAAGCCGGGCATGTCGCCCTTGAACAGATCGTTGCCTGCGCGTCACGCCGCCTCGTCACGCCCACCGAAGATCTCCATGTTCTTCATGTTGGCGTACACGCCTTCGCGGAACATGGTGGTCATGTACTCCACCCACGGCGCGCCGCGGCTGGTGCCGTGCGCCAGCAGGTCGGAGGCGTAGAGACAGGGCTGGTACTGCACCAGCAGCTCGAACTCCTCGTTCTTGATGGGCTCCGCTACGGGTGAGGGAAAGAGCGCGTCGGCACAGTAGAACTCGCACTTGGCGGGGTAGCGCGTCTCGAAGTTGTAGCGGAAGGGCGTGTCCTCGTTGTGGTTGTGCTTCAGCACGTCTACGGTGAAGACAATGCAATGGTCTCACTCAGCGTGCCAACATAGAAGGAACGCACATCTACCTGGGGCATGGAGGCGATCACGCGCATCAGGCGGGGCAGCGCCACGCTGTCGAAGTTGTAGTTGTTGTCTGCGGTGAAGGGGGCGAGGAGGCACTACCATCGACGTTGAGCACGCGCATGGAGGGGAATAGGCCCTTGGAGACGTTCTGGCTGAGGTCGATGAGGCCGGTGAGGGCGAAGTTGTTTCCCTCGACGGAGAGCTCCTCCAGAGGGCAACGGGAGAAGACATCGACGAGGCGGGCGAGGACGGACTCCCTGCTCAGCTTGCACATGCGCTTCCTCTCCTCGCGCTGCATGCTGGGGCAGTCCTCGTTGCGAATGCCCTTGAAGGCGAGAGAAACGATGCTGCACTCCTGATTTCGCATGGACTCGGAGATGGAATCAACCAGCACCTCTCCCAGCTTGTTGGTGAGTCCTACATGGAAATGGAAAAACAGATCGCTACCAGTGAATGTGACCTTCTTCAGCGTGTGAATGGCGGGCCCATAGACGGACAGAAAAGACGTCAAGTCCGTTCTTCGCGAATCCCCTTCACATCAGAAAAGAAGAACACCACTACAGGAAACACTATCTTTATCCGCAATGAGTTGGGCGTCGATCGTCTGGTCGAAGGCGTTGACGTTGGCGGAAGGCGCTCCCTCAGTCGTACTATCGGCTCCATAACAGGAATAAAACACGGAAACCAGAAGAACTGCATAAAACATCTTCATTCCTTCTTTGCTACGGGCTAAAAGTCAAGGGGTTATGGATTTCTGTTGTGCCGGAAAGACGGAAGAAGGCGCTATTTTGCAGAGGACGCAAATCGGACCCATTTCGGTTACTCAGAAAAGAGCGAATCGCCGTTGCAATCCAGGGAATCTGCACATGAGCCAAGCATCGAACCCCGTCAGCGTGCGAAGTACGCGAGCGACTGCAGATTCATCGTCTAGTTCATCGTATTCCAAGACTGCCCGTTCACAGCGGTGCATCCTTCCAAGAGGAAGGATTCTTCACTGCGCCGTTGAGCAGCTCCGCTTCTCTGATCGATGACCGAGAGTACGCGTGATCGTGCGTTGTACCGTAGATCCCCGTCGTTTATCGGAGAGAGGGTGCTGTTCTCCGTGGTTGTGCAGAATGCAGGGACGACTCGCATTCGGATTCAAACGATAGACGTTTGCTTGGCTAGTCAGTGTTATGCGTAGGCAGTGCTAAGCACAGAAAAGAACAAAAGTCCCCTCGAGGCGGTGTACTCAAATGAGGCGGAGAGACAACACAAAGGAGGTAAGAACATCGAAATCGAGCCAAACACGTGCTATTCGCTGCGCTACAACAAACTCCTCTACGAGGTGGGGAAGCAATCGTGGGTCCTCTTTCCGTTATTCACCTCTAGGGTGAGAGTGCGAGTGCTCTACAACAATTCACTGATGGAGTTTGCCGCGTCGGGCGAATACTCGTTCTCCTCCATCAAGCCGTTTGATCTCGTCTTCTCTCGCATCCCCCTCTCCGACTCGTCCTGCCTCGTCAACTCGACCATCACAAACAATCTGGCGACGTGTCTGACGATTACCCGAGTCGCTCTCCAAACGGCCCAGAACAGCTTCCAGGAGGACTACAACTCCTTCACAGAGTCGTGGCGAGGAGAGCTCGTAACAAATAGGCCGCAGCACATCCAGCCCAAATGCAAGTTCAGTCATGTTTCCATCGTGAAGGGACAGATTCAGAAGGATGCTCCACTCGGTTCCCTAGCTATCCACTTCACCGTGCCGGGACACGGTGTGATGGGACTGAATTCGACGACGATCGTCGTGGCTGTGGGTTCGTTGCCGTTGACTCATCTTCAGGATGCTGCGAACAATCCACTGTGCGGCTACTACGAAACAGACGGGGACTTTGCCTGCTTGCAGACCAAATCGATCACTGCCGTTCTGTCGAACACATCCAACACGGTATCCGACAGTAGTGAGGGGATGAAACAAAGGTGCAGGTGCTAACCATCGAGTGGCTCGAGTCGAAGAGTCCGCTTCAGTTTGTCGGAGAGTGCCGCTTCGTGCGCTTCGCTGAGCGTGATGACATGTAGAGGAAGCTGATCCAGCCGGGAAAGACGGTGCGCATTCCCTTGGAGTGGAGATGGCGATGTGGAGTGATTGAGTAGAGTGCTGCCGCTGATGTCGGGAGACTGCGTGCTGGAGGCTCCAGTGTTCAAGGGGAAGAAGGACGCTCGGAGGACGGACATCTCCTTCTCTTCTCTCCCCGTACATGTACAATAAATTAAATCGAAAGGATAGGCTGTTTGTTCTATTCGCGCTTCCATGACGGAGAAAGCGTGGCAAAAAGGCAAGTGCCCTCTCGTGAGCAATGCGCAAAATCAGGGGGAATTATGTCCGAGCTCATGGGAGGGCGTTTCGCTTCACTCGTTTTGGGAGTGCCTTATCGATAGAATTATCTACTCAAGTGACAATTTGGTAAAGTAGGAGCGCTGTGTTTTGTGTTCCTTATCAAATCGTAGATGGTGAAGTGTCTTAAGGCTGGAAAGGTCGTTGTCATCACGTCTGGAAAGTACGCCGGCA
>ERZ827156.2086-NODE-2086-length-21429-cov-4.039207_pt1 | contig 21429 bp, 31 predicted proteins | sample MGYA00519919_ERZ827156 | MGnify/ENA primary metagenome ERZ827156 (study PRJEB31778, sample SAMEA3449269) | human gut metagenome | biome: human gut; feature: human-associated habitat; material: faeces | place: United Kingdom | collected 2010/2012 ...
GGGAAGACGGGTCGATTCCCGTGCAACTACACGCAGGCTTGTTTGGCTGTTTGTTACCCTATACTCCCACAGTTTGAGAACAGTGGCACAGCTTCTGAAACAAACACAGATACGAATCCGTGGGAGAGGCCTCCCACAGACAAATGTTCCTGTCCAGTCCCGCGGTGAGGATGCCCGCCTCGCTCCAGTCGCAGGTATAGATCATCCGGTTATGCCCGTTGCCATTTCCCGACAGCAGCGTCAACGGAACCCCCTGCGACGAGTAAATCCTGCCGATGATTCCCCGCAGAAGCACTCACTCGGCAGACGCGTTCTTGGAGGGCAGACAGAGCATCGAGCTGTCCGGACTGGCGCAAAAGTGGTTCACGACGTAGGAGGTGTGGATGGTCTTCAGACACTGCAGCGTCTTTAGGTCCCACACCTTCACCGAGCAGTCGTCACTCCCGCTGATCAGCTGACGCGGGTTGTGCTCGTCGAAGAGAAGGAACGACACAGCTCGCTCGTGCCCGTGGAGCACATTCAGCTATGCCTTACCCTCACCACGCACGCCTGCCATGAAGGATGATGTCCTCGTGTCCCACAGGCGGATCGTCTTGTCCTGCGAGGCTATGCATCAAATCCGCCAGCTGCCCCCACCGGACCCGAACACGTTGACGCTGGAGGGGTGCGGGGCGATGCTGGTGACGGTTCCGTCGTGGCCTGTCAGCGTGTACAGCGGCTTGGACCAGTCGTTCATCTCCCACACCTTGATGCTGGCGTCCTGGCTGCCCGAGATCACGCAGCTCCCGTCGGCGTTCCAGTCGCACACCGTGACGTAGCCCTGGTGGGAGATCAGCTTCGCGAGCGGCTTGGAGATGGTGCAATCATCGGAGGGGTTTCGCTTGGACGCGGAGCCATACTCTTCGTCGCTACTGCTCAGTGCAACGTCACACGCCTACCAGGGCGAAGAGCCCTCGGGCTTCCAGATGTGGCAAGTGTGATCGCCTGACGCGGTGCAGATGATGTGCTGTGTGGGATGGTATCTTGCGGAGTTGACGGAGCCCGTGTGGCCCGTGTAGTTCCAGAGCTTGATGATCTGCCTCGGATCATTGCGGTCGATGCTCCAGATCTTGGCTGTCCGATCGGCGGACGCGGTGATGAATATGTTCTGAGAGTCGGGAAGGTGGCACCACTGGACATCCCAAATGAAGTCTCTATCCATGACCACACGCACTCTCCAGACACTTGTGTATATTTCGCTTTGAAAGAATGGGCTTTGTTTCCACGTTTTTGAAGAGGAATCGATTCGCCTAGCGGTGACACTAATGAGAAGAGCAAACAGTAGCTTTCAGCTTTCCGGTGCTGATCCACCCAGAATTCTTGTTCTGCTTTCCCTGCACATCGTTCGAGACGGAAACATCCCGACTCTCGCGAATGATCATGGAATCTCGCGTCACTACATGGATCAAAACGGATCGAGCAAGATCTACGCCGTTTGTTCTCTTCTTCCAATTGCAGCAACCGCTGCGTCAGCTCGTGTTGCACCGCTGCGTTCAGATCAACGAGCTCCTGGAGAGAGAGCTTGCTCAGCTGATCTGCCATGGAGTAGCAATTCTCTGACTGAAGTGTCTGTTCATTTTTGCACGGTTGGATCGTACGCTCTGTCTGAAATCCAGAAATGGAGTATCGGGCTGCATTGCACTTGAATTGCTTCTCTCCAATTCCCCTTCCAACGCTTGCTCTACACTGTCCCAGAACGGTTATCAACTCCGAAGCATCCTCCTCGCTGGATTGAATCAAATACCCCCAATTTACAACAAATGGGCCGTGACCCGATTATGGCACGCACCACCACTGCCATTCCCCTCTTCAGATTTCGTTTGTCTTGACAAGTTAGCTAACAATGGTAGGTGGGCGTGAAAGAACCCTTCAAAACATACCCCTCTGGGTGGTTGCTGTCTCAATAGAAGGGGGTGGAGGCGTGTCTGGAATTGTTGGTCTAACCCTGGCTCTAGGTGTTTACTCGTTTTGTGGAAGTCGGTCGTGTTGCCTACGTGAGCTATGGTGCTGATTTCGGCAAGCTGTGCACGATTGTCGACATTATTGACGGCAAGAGAGTAAGGGACGCGGGAGCGGGATCACCGCCTAGGTGCTCGTCGATGGCCCTGCCACTGGCGTGAAGAGACAGCAGATGGCCGTGGGTGGCGTTTCGCGAGCGTGACGCGTAGCTGAACCACCTCTACCTCACCGACTACGTGATTGCCATCAAGCGCGCCGATAAGAGCGACGCCGTTGCTGAGGCTTACAAGACGGGTGAGTCGCTGGAGAGGGTGCCTGACGGGTAGCCGAGATCGACAACAAGTGGAACGAGTCCGCTTGGGCCAAGAAGCTCGCTGTCCGTGCCAAGAAGGCTGCCATGTGCGACTTCTGCCGCTTCAAGGCTCGCTATGCCAAGAAGCACTAAGCTGTCTGCAGTACAAACGATCTCTGTTTGTTGTACACATCGGACAAGTGTCGAACAAAGATCATAGTATCTCATTCTCAACCGCAACAAGTGCTATATAGAACATAAATTAAAGGAGAGTGGAAATGTTCTCAGGAAGGGGCTCGATGGTCGTGTGGTAGAACTGCTCAATCTCGCTCATCATTTCCTTGTCCTCATTCAGGATGAAGTTGATGGCAGTTCCCTTTCTACCGTAACGGCCCGAACGACCAATACGGTGGATGTAGTTCTCGCGGTCCTGCGGGAAGTCGTAGTTCACGACCAGCGAGACCTGCTGCACATCGATGCCACGAGCGAGCAGATCGGTGGTGATCAGCACACGGGTGGCGCCGCTGCGGAACTCCTTCAGAATCGTGTTACGGGTGTTCATCTCCATATCGCCGTGGATGGACGACACGGTGAAGTCCTTGTCCTTCATGGCGCGGGTCAGCCAATCCACCTTTCTGCGGGTGTTGCAGTAGATGATGGCTTGGGTGATGGCGAAGGACTCGTACAGGTCGCACAGCGTCTCGAACTTCCAGCTCTCCTTGTCCAGCTCGATGTAGAACTGCTTGATACCCTCCAGCGTCAGCTCGTCCTTCTTCACCAGGATGCGCACCGGGTCGCGCATGAACTTCTTGGAGATCTCCAGAATCTCCAGAGGCATGGTGGCGGAGAAGAGGGCCACCTGCACGTTCTCGCTCAGGGAACGGAAGGCCTCGTAGATCTGGTCCTTGAAGCCGCGGCTCAGCATCTCATCGGCCTCATCCAGGCAGAACAGCTTGCACTTGCTAAGGTCCAGCAGACCGCGCTGGATCAGATCGTTCACACGGCCGGGAGTACCGACGATGATCTGCACACCACCGCGCAGCTTCTCCATATCCTCCTGCAGGGCCGTTCCACCCACGCAGCAGTGCATGCTGACGTTCATGTACTTGGAGATGTTGCTCAGCACAGAGAAAATCTGAAGGGCCAGCTCACGAGTGGGGGCCATGATCAGCACCTGCGTGTCCTTGCTGTTCAGGTCCAGCAGCTGCAGAGCGGAGATGCAGAACGTACCGGTCTTACCCGTACCTAACACTAACCACTATCCCCCATTCCTACCAGACTGCGCCTGAGCAATGGTGTCGTGACCCTCCAGCACGGGAAGGATAGCCTTCTGCTGAATGACGGAGGGCTTCTCAAAACCGTAGGCGTAAATGCCACGGAGCAGATCCAAGTTCAGGTTGAGGTCATCGAAACTCTCGACTTCCTTATCCCAGTTGGATTCAATGTCGACGTTGTCGACTTCAGGAGCAGTATCTACAACCTGTCAGAACTGCGCTTCGCAGGATAAGAAAACAAATCAACAAAACCACAACGTACTGTTGTCAGCCATGTTAAAAAGTGTGGTTGTAGATAAACAGGTCCGAATCGGGACCGTTTTTGGTCGTTTTGCACGTTCGAATCTGTCATTCCTCCAAACCCGGGGATTTACCTTCTTTCATTCCCATTCCGTCCGCCGTGTACTGAATGCAAAACAGACAGATTCATGTTTTGGACAGGAAACACGCATACACACAAAGGGAAAAACGGAAAAGGAGGATTGCACTCACGAAATCGGGGCATTGGGGAATGACGGGCTGACGCAGGGACCGCACGACGTACCGAACGGAATCGATTTGAAACAGCAGATCCCGTCCGCATTCGTGCTCAAGAACTACCATTCAGTCACCCACGAACTCCTACGGGCAGTACCGTTTCCACCATCTTTCTCTTGTGTACCTGGTTCGGTGTGGCCGGGTTTCCCGCACAGCCCTCGAACTGGACTCTCTCTCCCACCTTCGCTCCTTGAGGAGGCTCGATGAGAGCGCCGCGGCTGTGATCCTTCGTCGAAGCGCACAGGAGCATTCCGTTAGAAGGGTATCCCGCCAGCTTCCGCATCTTCATATTGCACATCACGCACACCAGTCGTCCCTCCAAATCGGCTGCGTTGTGGAAGGCACGAATGCCGGACCCGATGCTGCGCACCGCTTCCTCGCCCACATCCACCTCCTCGCAAATCAGCTTCTCGCTGTCAGGATGATTCCACGCCTTTCGAATGCAGCCCACGCGGATGTCGAGCTGCGCAAGACACTCCTCAGGCGTCAGCACCGTTGGCTGCACCGAGGAATGAGCCGCTGTCTTCTTGGGCTTGAGTTGGAGCATGCGCGGAGCGAAGGGCGAGCTCCGGACCGCCTTGTTGCTCTGCATGCGCATGAAGTAGGAGGCCAGAGGCTCCACGCCTTCGATGGAGGTGAGGGTGGACTAGATGAGTAAAGGAAGACAGAAAGTACCATCAGCGGGAAGAGCATATAGTACGCGCAATAGTCCGCGTACGAAACTGCACGCTTTGAAGCGCACAGGAAGGAGGACAGCGTCGCATCCTTGCCAACCTCCTTCAAGCACACGGCCGCATCCTTCCCATCCTCCAAGAGAGCAGAGAGACGAGTTAACTACGGCGTAAAACGAACATGGGAATGGTACCGCATCTCTGTCATTCGCAGTCATGGCATTGTTTTGCATTGCCTGCTCCTTGAACTGGTCAAGCGAGTCGACCGATTCTACTCTTCACTTCCCAAGACACGCTTCAAACGCAAGAACGGCTCTTTTCCAGTGCTTGCCGCCACGGACTGGATGAATTGCACAATCCCATTCTCCGTGGGCGAGGTGCTTCCCCATCTCGCTAATGCGCACGTTCTCTGGAACAGAACGGGGTACCCTGCACAATGCGAGCACAGTTTTGTCAAACGAAACATGAATGAAAGGATGTGAAGAATAGAGTACAATCGACTACGCCCGCGCCTCGATCTGGGCCTGCGCCGCTCGTTTCAGTCGTTCGAGCGTCTTCTTTCCGTAGTCGGACGACTACGACTCACAACCACCAACCACCCCTTACACGCTTGAGGTTTACATTGATATCGACGTTCGATTCTATGCGTAATCGAAGAGTTCAAACACTACTCTGCAGATCGTATGCGATGTCCTTGTCGTGGAGCATCACCTCGATGGTTTTTTCGTTTTCCTTCTTGATCTGGCTGATACGCAGCAAGAGCCGCTCCTTCTCTGACAATTCACCCTGGCGTCTTCTTTTGGCTAAAATATGAAACGGCACGCCAAGTCACACCTTCGTCCTCCTTTGCGTTGAGAGCCTCTCTCAATTCGCGTTGCCGTTTGTCCATCTTCTCCCTTCCGGCTTTTCGCATGAGCATTGCCTTATGTTTCTTGTCGTATGCCGCTCTCTTCTCTTCATCCAGCAGAATCTCCTTCGCCTCCTTCACGAGCTTGAACATGTCCGCTACGTCGTGAACCGCCTCAATTACCACTTACTCGCATTTGCGTCTCCCTTGTTCTTATCGGGATGGTACTGCAGAGCCTTCTTTCGGTAGGCCTTGTTAATCGCCTTCGCATCGCTCTCCACCGAAATCTCGAGAAGACTGTAGTAGTCCGTGAACTGCGGAGAAGCCATTTTTGGTTCCTCTTGCTGCTCAAAGAATGACTCTGGTTCAAAGAAACAAACAAAACGGAATCCATCACTCCTCTTCCTTCATCGCCTGCTCTTCCCTGTAAATCTCCTTCCCCTGTTCGTCCAGTTCCGGGATGCCCAGATCCAGCGACTCTCTCGTAACTGCCGTGGAGAGCAGGTACTATGCGTAATCCACCAGGCCCATCCTCACGGTGATCTCCTCCGCCACGTCAAACAACAGGGGGTAATCCAGCGTCTACCTCTCAATCGCTCCAACCGCCCTGACCTGCACCCACAGAATGAACTTGTCGATGTACAGCGTGTTGAGAATGTACTTGCGCTCCGCGTACTTGAAGATCTTCTTAATCTGCCATTCACCTCTCCTTTCCGCCTCTACCTCCAACAAGCACTTCAGCACGCGCCGCTTGCCCAGCTTCAGGATCACCGCGCAGTCCTTGATGCACAGCCGCGCCAGGTCGTAGCGGCGGAGGTACGGGTAGATCAGCACGCGGCGGGCGAAGTGCACCAGCACGCGCTGCAAATCCTCGGACGGCGCCAGCCAGGACAGCGTGGGCGACAGGATGGCGATAGTCCACGCGGACTCGGGCGATGGGTCGTGCTGCGTGATGCGCACGTCGTAGCAGTAGGCACACAGCACGTCCACCAGCGAGCCCAGCGCGCGGCGCAGGCGTGACGCGGGCACCGTCACGGGCACGCTCTTGATGGAGAGCAGAAGCTCCTTCTCGTCGGCCGTCAGGCGGCAGTCTTCCGCGCCCTCCTCGTGGCTCACGCGCTAGGCGTCACGCTCGCCTCCTCCGCCCACCGACGCCTGGATGTGCTCCCTCATCTTCTGCGACAGGTTCTCCGGCCGTCGCGAGAGTGTGGGCATGTTTGTGGGGGAGTGAGAAGTGTTTGTGGGTAGTTGAGAAGGGTTCGAGGGTGATTGAGTGGTGTTTGTGGGTGACTGAGAAGGGTTCGAGGGTGATTGAGTGGTGTTTGTTAGTAACTGAGAAGGGTTCGAGGGTGATTGAGTGGGTTTGCTGCTGTCCACAACCAGCAGAGAGGGGTAATGAAGCTCGCCGTCCAGCCGGGGCGGCGCGGCCGTCTCCTCTGTGCTCTCCGCGGACGTTTCGCTGATCACCTCGATGAGCGGCTTCTTGCCTTCCGTCCCTGCAGCCTTCTTGACCTCAGCCACGATCGGCGCCACAGTCATAGGCTTCACAGACTCAGCAGACTCAGCAGACTCCGTCCAAGAAGAAGAAGGAACCAGCGGTGGCGAGGGCTCGCTCTTGAGGCGCTTGCGGATGATGCGATCGGCCTTGACCCAGTCGGGGAGGAAGTGTGTGGGTGAAGGAACCGAAATGGGGAGGATTGTGGATATCGACAAACTCGGTGTAGAGATAGTCTTCCTTGCCGTAAATATAGTCGCTCAGGTAGTGGTCCGCGTCAAACTTGGCGCTCTCCATCTCCTTCATCAATTCAAGCGGATCGACGGTAGAGTCGTCAGGGACCGGGTTTTCGATGACATCGCTGCAGTCTTCGAAGCTCTTGAACACGTTTTCAAACAGGTCGTCAAAACCATACTTGCGATGCGGATGATCATCTTCCTCCAGAGAAAGCAACTCCTTCGATGTCTTTGATGGCTCCACCTTCTCTGTTGGCTCGGTGCCGTTCTCCTTGATTTCCTGCACAAGAGGTCTAATCCGTCATTACCATCGTCGCTGTGGTACTGGTGATGCTCTTCACGAATGGAGTCCATTGTGGGCATCGGTTCTGGTTTCATGAGCAGTGTGGAGAACATATCCAAATCGGGGAACACTCGACCCTTCTCTTCCTTTGGGACGTGGACGAAAATGGTTCCGTTATCCTAATACAGAATAAAAGCAGAGACACCGAAAACCTTATCCATGTCGTATACAGCCTTCGCTCTCTCGTCATCAATACAAGGATACGGGAACTGCAATTTCAGCAGATAGGGGTTGCAGAAGAAGGAGAACTCGCAGCCATCCACTACAAACTCCATGTCTCCCACTCGAACCTATTCTTCAGTGATAATCACACCGTTTGTACCCAAGGAACGTTGATTTCGATAATCACAAACTCGTCATCCTACAGGTGAGAGGGGATAAGAGTCCAGAATAGCATACCTGTGAAATACTGAACTTGGGTGTCACCGGCATTGAATGCTCCACGCGGTTGAAATCGGTAAGTGCGATTTGGAGCCATTCTTTCTCCTGTTGATGGCTTTTAACTCCAATTCCTGTGAAAGAGTGATTGCTCTGTGTGTGTTACTGATGAGTAGCCGAAACCATGGGACCATGCGAAGAAACATAGGCCAAGTCGTATCTTGGAAGATCTTCAAGTGTACCGCATTGTAACGGGCCAGACCAATGCGGAGGACTATGCAGCGATTCTTGACAAGTATGGCTGGGATGCGGGAAAGATAGCTGACTTGGTGACTGCGAATTGCGCTTATGACAAGTAGGATGACAATTCCAAGATGGGAGAGCTAGCAAGAGTGCTGAATCAGAGCAGGGAAACTAGAGAGTATTATGCAACAAAGAGCGGTGAATCCCGTTGCTTTGCTCATTCCAAATTGATGAATAGTTGTGAAGAAAAGGGATGAAGTGGCGGATATCGCGTCTCCCAAGGAAAAGAAGCGAAAGAAGGTGAAGAAGCAGACGTACAGTGTTGATTCGGCTCCTTGTATCTATATGTCGCTGTATTGAGCGTAGTGGACATGGATTTCCCCCTTCCCAAGACCGTCACCACTCCATCCCTTCCGTCTCTTGTTCACTCAACGAGCATTTTCCACCGCGCACTTGGAGGCACCCCTTCACTGGGGCTCGTTCCCTATGGTGATGAGGAGGGTGTGAAGGAAGACAGTCCTGTGAAGGAGCTTCCTCCTGTGAAAGAAGAACGGGAAGTGAATGAGAACCCTCTTGTGAAGGAGAAGGAACAGGAAGTGAAGGAGCTTCCTCCTGTGAAAGAAGAACGGGAAGTGAATGAGAACCCTCCTGTGAAGGAGAAGGAAGAAGTGAAGGAGGAGGAAACACCCTCCTCGGAGGAGGTGATCGAGTTCTCGCGCGACGCACCAATGGCGCCGATCCTGGGTCCCTTCTGCGCCGTCTGCGGCAAGTTCGGCCAGTACGTCTGCGACCGCACGGACGAGGACGTCTGCTCCATGGAGTGCAAGAGACGGGCCGAGGCCCGCGCCATGGCTGCCACACAACCCAATGCACCTCCATCACCACCCGATGCAATCACGTCACAGAATTCACAACCGCTCATCGGCGTGAGCAACTCCGAGCAGCACGTGTACCTGCCCGGCAAGCACCGCTTCAAGAGCGCCGTGACCATCCTGGACTCCCACAAGTGCCCGCTGTGCGGCCGCACCGGCCATCTCCCGCAGGACTGCCGCTACGCCGCCGGGCACGACATCGACGTGTCGGACTTCCAGCTGGGCGGCGAGGAGAAGCGGCAGGTGCTGCACTGTGCGGAGATGCCGCGGTGGGAGGCGGAGGAGGTGATGATTGGGTGAGTGCGTGAGAGATAGCTGAAGCGGGTGTACGCGCTGTGCGAGAAGGTGCAGAAGGACAAGAAGCAGTGCTGTGCGGAGTGCGGGTGCCGCAGCAACTTGGCGTACTGCGTGGAGTGCGACAGCTGCTTCTGCGACAAGTTCCACCTCCTGCGCCACCTGCAGGCCTTCCCCACGCACACCCGCCTGTACTCGTTCAAGCTGCGGCGGCTGCTGAAGTGCAGCAACCCGCGCTGCGCCGAGACGGACGTGTACAAGCTGCGCATGTGCAACAAGTGCGGGTCGGCGTTGTACGGCAAGTACTATAACATGAAGACGGCGCTGTGGTAGGCGTGGGATGCGGAGTTGAGGGTAGGAAGCGAGATGCGATTCGCCAGTACCCCAGCTTGATTTGCTGCGAGGAGCACATGACGTGGCATGTGATGAACTGCGACGGAGTGGAGGGAATGACTCCGATCATCGATCGAGAGTGTATGCGCAATGGGCATTATGCCAAGAGCGGGATTGTCAACGATATGTTGTTTTAGTGTACTCTATGACTCTTTCTGTTTGTTGATGAGGTTATTCAGAGTGATCGTGGAATACGAGTTGCCAAGTGTGGCATTGTTTTGAGACAGTGGTTTATGAGTGGTATGACGGATAACGAGTTGGTTATCAGCGATTGTTGATTCAGGAGGGCACAGCAGCATTGCCAGGCTAACAAGCAGATAAGATCGGTATGCATCAGAAGAGGACTAGTGGCAATCTGAATGGAACGCCCTAACTGAGGACGAAATCGGCTAGAATCCTGTCAACCCTTTTTGTTCCATCATTTCGCGTCAAAAGCAATGAGCAACAGTACGCGAGATGACTATGAACTACTAGAAATGATTGGACAAGGGTGTGTGAGGAAATGAAGGGTTGATTCGTAGTTCTTTTGGCAAAGTGTTCAAAGCATGGGATAAGTGCAGAAACAAAAAGGTTGCCATAAAAATGGCAAAGTCATGTTCGACTAACATGGATCTACAGACTGAGTGTGAGATGCTGAGGAAGTACCAATCTAATTTCATTGTTCGATACTATGATTATCTCACTGTCGATGACGAGTTATGGGTAGTGATAACTCATACAGTTCATCACTAGATTGTGATGGACTATTGCCAGTGTGGATCACTCTCTTCATACATTTACAATGGAAATGAATTGACGGTAGCTGAATTGAGAGAAGTGGCGAGTTGTCTCGTTCTTGGGTTGGTGTATCTTCATAGCAAGCATGTGTTTCACAGAGTGAGTAATGGAGAGTGGAATGAATGCATAGGATATCAAACCATCGAACTGTCTGATATCCAACAATGGCTTGATTCAACTGTCTGACTTTGGTATATCCGAACAATTGAACCATTCTTGGTCAAGAAGAACGGGTCAAAAGGGAACTGATTGGTACAATTCACCAGAGATGTATGGAGAGAAGGGTGCTGGACTGAAGAGTGATATATGGGCGTTGGGCATTACACTGATTGAATTGGCAGAACGAAGAAACCCATATCAGAACTACACATCACCACGTGATGTGATGGATCACATTCTGAATAATGAGCCGCCTGCACTCCCTTCATCGAGATGGTCACGTGACTTTGTCGACTTCGTCAGCAAGTGTTTGGTGAAGGATGAGAATGCTCGATGGAATGCAAGAGGCCTGATGGATGTGCGTTCTTCATTGAAGACTAATGAATAGCATCCGTTCGTAAAAGACTCCGTACAAAAACTGAGAGAGAAGAAGTATCCAAAACTACTCTTCGACTTGATGACTCGCGTGAGAGACTCGCCTTCTCTTGGCTCCACAGGACCTCTCACTTCTAACGTTGAGCCGCTCACAGGATGCAATGAGATGCCAGGCATAGTGAATGTGAAGTGTGACAGTGATTTGTCACTTCTCAAATCCGATACAATCAAAGCAACGATTTGGAATAGAGTGGGAAGTCATGAATCCATGAGCAGTCAAGAATTCTCCTGTTACGTCATGTTGGAAGACTTGATAATTGGAAATGATTGCTTCCAACATGTGCTGTCTTTCATTCTCGAAGACATGCATCATTTGAAGACTGTGAAGATTGGAAAGAGCTGTTTCTGTAAGCCCGCCTCTGCGGGTGAGTGTATAATGAAGAGCGCGAACTTTGAAGTGAAGAACTGTGAAGTGTTGACGAGTGTGAAGATTGAGGATGGCAGTTTTGTGGATATGGTGAAGGTCACATTTGAGAGTGAATTGTACTGGAGAGTAATCATGACTAGACTTGCGTTCATTGAGAAGAATCGAGCTGGGAAGTGGTGTGTTTGCGAATACATCGAAACTGATACTGAGAAGTGAGTGAATGAGGGAGTGATAATGAATAGAGTTGACTGCGTTGGAAGTGCTTCGTGGCATGGAGAATTCCCTGAGTAATGTGAGTTCACTGGAAGTATGCGATGTGCCGAACGTGAAGAGCTGTATTATTGACAATACATATGTGAATGAGAAGGTGTTAGGGATGAAGAATGGTACTGAAGCGAAAAAGCCTACGCAGGGAGGAGAGCGCACAGCGTGGAAGATTGCTGGCGTGGTCATTGCCGGATGCGCTTATGCTGCCAAATACTACTTTTTCCATTAGTCTATGTGTGAATGTGTTTGTTAAAGCAAACAGCATTTCATTTTCCTTCCATTTCACCAACCAGCTATACAACGAGTTCCCAACACAACCAGCGCATCGACTTCCTTCACCTCGTCCAGATCTGTCGTCATGAAGATGATGATTCACTTACCCCCCATCTCTTCCCTCCATCTACTGACTACCACACGAACCTATACCCACTTGAAAACACTAGAAAAATGAGTTCGTTCGTGGTCACCAAAATCACCCCGATTTTGGACAACGCTTTTGCTTCCATTTCAAAGCCGAACACGCACCCGTTCTTCCAAATTTAAGTATGCAGGATCAAGTAAGGCTGTTTCACACACCTCTTGATCATTCCGAACACATTTTGGATGATTTGGTGTCGCCTTCGGAGGAGGTGAGAATCCAGACTGCGGCGCTCTACAGGAAGTGGATTGAGCGGAAATACCAGAACGCGGACGCGCAGGAGTACTCGATGATTAGTGACGAGATCTTTCAGCTGTTGACTCGACTGAACCGAACGGGCGAGGAGTTTTCTCATTTGGGGTTCCTTAACCTCGTGGATCAGCTGGTAGATCTCGGCTATCAGGAAGAAGACCGTAACATCCGCATTTCCCAGTACCTCGAGTCGATGATGCAGGACGTCCACTCGCAGACCCTTTTGAAACCATTGGCGTCTGTAAGCGGACAGGGGTTATGGAATTACGCGTAGACGCTGGGACACTTGCTTCAGGTGGGCAGTTCCTATCTGTCGGAGTTTATCGAGTCGGTTCTGAACGACTCGTTCAACAATCTTCAACACTCAAAGGATGAGAACAAGCGCATCCTCTCGCTGCTCGTTCTGAAGGAGGTTGCCAACAACTCGCCGACGCACTTCTACCAACACATCCAGTCCTTCCAGGACAGCATCTTGGAGCCCCTGCGCGATCGCCAGATCCTCATACGCCAGGCCGCGGGAGAGGCGCTCTCGGCGTGTCTCGTCCTCATGCAGCAGCGAGAGAACCAGAAGAAGAACGACTTCTATTACACCTTCCTGACCCTCATCCAGGAGCTTCCGAAAGATGGTCGGAACGAGTCCATCCACGGCTACCTGATCGCCATCAACTCGTTCCTCAACAACTCCATGGAGTTCTGCGGATCGAGCATTGACTCGATCTACTCGACGATCCAGTCCTACTTCAACACAAAGGAGGTGTACATCAAGATCACCATCATCCGTGCCCCTTCTCCCTCCTTCTGACGATCAGGGCTAATTCCGGTCATCACACGCTACATGAGCATCTACGCCGATTCCTTCCTCACCGACGAGTACCGCATGGAAGTGTAGCCCTTTCGCCCCGCCTCCACCCTAGCTTCGATTACCTGATGTCATGCTGCCATCGCGACACCTACCGCCGCGAGGCGCTGAAGGCCATCGGCGAGCTCGCCATGGTGCTGCCGGACGACGCCTACAACCGCCTGGACAGTATCTGCGCCGTGGTGAAGGAGAACCTGAACCCCAAAAAGTGGGGGTCGTGGGGGGCGATAACCAACAGGAAGCCGGGTGCGGTGCGCGAGGCGCTGAACTGCTTCACGCACATGTCGTGCGCGCTGAAGGAGCGGTTCACGGACAAGATCGCGAAGCTGTGCAACGACGTGGCGGTGCGCGGTGGTAGTGAGGCGTAGCTGTTCGTGGCGGGCATCTCACAGGACCTGATCGACACGCTGACGGAGGTGTCGAAGCACACGCACGACAGTCTGGAGCTGATTCAGGAGAAGCTGCTGGTGGAGCTGTCGGTGGTGCTGGGCGAGGACGCGGCGGAGTCGCAGCAGGAGCCCTTCTCCTTCACCATGCGACGGACCAAGTGGCGGTGGTGGTGTGGGTTGATGCGCAGAGCGGAGCGGACGCGCCACGACACACGCAGCATCATTCTGGCGCTGCACACGCTGCAAGTGTTCGAGTTGCAGAACGTGAACCTGTTTGACTACATCACGCGGCACGTGATGCCGTACGTGGACGACCCCAACGAGACCATTCGGTGCAACGCAGTGTCGGTGGCGTGCAAGCTGCTGTTGCAGAAGGACAAGCCGATGAAGCACACGGCGCTGTTCATGCAGGAGTACCACGAGGTGCAGAAGCTCATCTCTGTGGGGCTCAGCGACCGCGACAGCAGCGTCCGCGCCTGTCTGCTCAACTCTCTGGACGAGCGCTTCGACCCATACCTGCTGCAGGTGGCGCAGACGCGGCGGCGTGAGGCGTAGTCGGAGAACGTGTCGTTCCTGCTGATGGCGCTGCACGACGAGAAGTACGAGATCCAGAAGGCGGTGCTGAAGATCATCAGTCGACTCTCCACCTCCATCCCCGGCGTGGCGACCAACGCAGTTCGGCAACTCATTCTGGACCTGCTGCGCTCGCTGGGGTACTCGCGCGAGAGCACGACCATCATCGAGTCGGTGCAGCTGCTCGGGCTGGCCATCCACTCCACCTCCAGCCTGATCGAGGCGTACGTGAACCCCGTGTTCGAGCTGCTGGTGAACCAGCTCAAGGACATCCAGCAAGGTGGCGGCGGCATGTGGGTGTAAGCTGTAGATAGCATCAAGATCGCGTACATCGACACGTTGTCGCTGCTGGCGGAGGTGAGCAGTCCCGAGCTGTCGAAACACCGCGACGTTCTGATGCCCATCATCATCGACGCGTTGAAGCAGAACAACGAGCTGCGCGAGGCGGCGCTGGGGCTGCTGGAGACGTACGTGTACTGCACGGGGTACGTGATCACGCCGTACCTGCAGTACTCGTCGCTGATGGACATTCTGCTGAACCAGCACAACCGCAGCGGCAGCACCACCTACAACCTGAACGACCGCGTGATGCGCTGCATCGGCGTGCTGGGCGCAATCGACCCCTTCGTCTACAACAAGAACATGTGAGAGTGAGGAGTGGGCATGAGGCGCAGCAAGCAAATCACGGAGGACAAGGAGCAGTTCGCGGCGTTCGACGACCTGCACCAGGACCAGCGGCCCATTCTCTGCCGCAACTCGGAGCGCAACCTGATTGTAGGCACATGTATGCGGGCTGAAGCGTAGATCACGCTGGAGGCGCTGATGAACGTGTTCGTGGACGCGTCGTACAGTGCGTACCACCAGATGGTGATCGAGGCGCTGAGTCTGGTGGTGAGTCAGATGAGCAACACGTGATACCATCCCGACGGGCTTACGCGTAGCACCTTCTCGTACCTGTCGCTGGTGGTGCCGCCGTTCATCCGCACGATGGAGAGCAAGCAGTGCGACCCGCTGCACTTTGAGCGCATCGTGTACTTCTTGCTGGATCTGGTGCAGAAGGTGAAGGAGCACATCCGCAGCTACCTGCCCGACATCCTGAAGGCGATGGAGCCCTTCTGGACGACCAACCAGCAGCAGATCCTGCGGTTCGTACGCACGTGCAGTCTGTGCTTCCACAACGAGTTCAAGCTGTACCTGGTGTACGTGTTGCCGCACATGCTGTGCATCCTGGGCGACGAGACCACCGAGCGCAAGACCGCTACGGAGATCGTGCACTGCCTGCTGTGCATCGTGCCGTCGCTGGACAACCACCTGAACGTGGTGCTGCCGTGCCTGCTGCGGTTCATCGAGAACACGCAGAAGTGCTCGGTGTTCCAGGTGGAGGGCGTGAAGTGCCTGCGGCGCATCGTGCACGAGCTGGACGTGTCGCTGTACATCTCGCAGATCATCATGCCTCTGCTGCGCCTGCTGTCCTGCGACGTGTGCGACGTGGTCCCGGAGATCATGGACGTGATCTGCGCGATCATATGTCAGAAGCAACAGGAGTCGTACATCTACCTGTCCGCCATCAACAAGGTGGTCGCCGAGAAGAACATCGTCTACCCCAAGTTCAACGAGATCTCCAACGCGCTCTATCGCGGCGGCATTCTGCCCATCATGGAGTATGTCTTCGACAAGAACGACGACTCTGTCATCCTGCAGGATGCCGTCTACCCCGCGCGCCCCTATCACTGCGACACCACCGCGCTGCAGGGCCTCTGGCGGCAGGCCACCACGCTCTCCACCAAGGAGGACTGGAAGGAGTGGAACCGGCGCTTCGCCCTGCACCTGATCAAGGAGTCGCCAGACCCCTCTCTGCGGTCCTGTCACGCGCTGGCGCAGGCGATCAACCCGTTCGCCAGCGAGCTGTTCAACGCAGCGTTCACCTCCATGTGGAACGAGCTGAGCCCCGCGAACCGCGCGGACCTGGTGGGGTGCTTCAAGCAGGCGTTCGAGTCGCCGCAGGTGCCGCCGGAGATCGTGATGCAGCTGCTGTCGCTGGGCGAGTTCATGGAGCACGACGAGGACGTGGTGCTTCAGATGAGCAAGGACTATGTGTTGCCGCTGGACATCCGGATTCTGGGCAACTTGGCGATCAGCAGCAACGCCTACGCGAAGGCGCTGCACTACAAGGAGATGGAGTACGAGACCACGCCCGACACGTGCATCGAGAAGCTGATCCAGATCAACAACCAGCTGCACCTGTCGGACGCGGCGGTGGGCGTGCTGCGCTACAGCCAGAAGTACCACGGCGATGTGACGGAGGTGAAGGACGAGCTGTACGAGAAGCTGGGCCGCTGGGAGGAGGCGCTGGAGGCGTACGAGCGCAAGCAGCTGAACCTGCCGCTGCAGACGGAGCTGACGATGGGCCGTATCCGGTGCCTGAGCGCGCTGGGCGAGAGCGAGATGGTGCTGCGCGTGATCAAGCTGGCGGAGGACAAGCTGGAGGACAGCGGGCAGGGCGAGGTGGTGGCGTCCTACGCGGCGAAGGCGGCGTACGACCTGGGCGACTGGAGCGATCTGGAGCACTACGTGAACAAGACAGCGTCGAGCAGCCCGGCGATCATCTTCTACCAAGCGGCGCTGCTGATCCACCAGGGGCAGTTCGACCAGGCGGAGAAGCTGATCGCGGAGATGCGGCTGATGATCGGGCGCACGCTGGCGCCGATCGTGAGCGAGGGCTACGCGCGCGTGTACTCGCACTTCATCCAACTGGAGAAGCTGGAGGAGCTGGAGGAGATCTGCCGCCTGCAGCGGCTGAAGGAGCAGAACAGCGCGCTGTACGAGCCGTCCATGGCGCACCTGATCATGACGTTCGACCGCCGGCTGGAGGGCGTGCAATACGACGTGAGCGTGTGGCACGACCTGCTGTCACTGCGCAAGCTGTTCGTGCAGATCGGCGACAAGGACGCGAGCGGCGTGCCCTACTCGCGCAAGCACTGGCTGAAGTTCATCTCGCTGTCACGCAAGTCGGACCGCCCGGCGCTGGCGCTGCGCACGCTCAGCTCGCTGGGCATCAACCTGAAGGGCGCCACGGTGCTTGGCGAGAACATGGACGACGAGCTGGGCGCGGCGCCGGAAGTGCGCTACGCCTACCACAAGTTTTTGTACTATCAGGGCCTCACGAAGAACGCGATCACGCGGCTGCGGCGGCTGGTGGAGGAGACGAAGGAGGCGCCGCCGATGGCGGAGCTGCGCGGGTCGGAGCTGTCGATGCCGTCGCTGCGCACGGGCGTGATGGAGCCGGAGGAGGCGAACGTGCAGATCAAGATCCGCACGCGGCTGCGACTGGCGCACTGGGAGCTGGACGAGAACCACCGGAACCTGATGGACGAGGTGGTGCAGGACATCTCGACGATCATCCGCGAGTGCTCCTCCATCAACAAGGACGACCACAAGGCCTTCCACGAGATCGCCATGCTGCACATGGCCTGCGCCGAGTACTACCACACGCATGGGGATTCGGCGGGTGTGGGCGGTGTGACCGTTATGACGGGAAAAGCGGGCAAAGCCATCCTTGCTGGTAGAAAGGGCGGCAACGCGGCGCTGGAGAGCTCGAAGAACAGCGATCTGATCACGCAGCACCTGCGCGAGGCGATCGGGAATTTCTTCGACGCCATCTCGCTGTCGAAGGACCGCAACAGCTCCATCGTGCTTCAGGACATTCTGCGCATCATCACACTCTGGTTCACCTACGGCGGGCGGGAGGAGGTCATCAACGAAATCAACCGCGGGTTCAACATCATCAGCCTCGACACGTGGCTGTACGTGATCCCGCAGCTGGTGGCGCGCATCCACATCGACGAGTCCAAGGCCAAACGGCTGCTCATCAACCTGCTGGTGCAGCTCTCCAAGGCGCACCCGCAGGCGCTGGTGTACTCGCTGACGCGCAGCGCGCGCTCCTCGGCGGAGTCGCGCAAGAAGGCGGCGCTGGAGGTGTTGTCGCACCTGCGTCGCGACAACATCATGCTGGTGAAGGAGGCGGACATCGTGAGTGGCGAGATGATCCGCGTGGCGGTGTTGTGGACGGAGCGGTGGATGCGCGGCATCGAGGACGCGTCCTGCCAGTACTACGAGATGAAGAACATCAAGAAGATGCTGAGTATCTTCGACGATCTCTACCGCATGATCGGCTCGCCGTCGGAGGTGCGTGTGCGATGGGTGCGTGACGCTTAGACGCGCAATGAGGACAACTTCCACCGCATGTACGAGCGGCAGATGGAGAACACACGCGAGTACCTGCTGCGCTACATCGCCACGAGCAACGTGAACGAGCTGGAGAGCGCGTGGAAGATCCTGTCGGACGTGGGCGCGGCGCGGGCGCGTGAGGCGTAGATGCACAAGCGGATGGTGAAGTCGGTGAAGGTGGTGTCGGAGCTGGAGCTGGACTCGGTGAGTCCCAAGCTGCTCAACATCAAGAACCTGTCGATCGCCGTACCGGGCACCTACTCGCCCGAGAAGAAGAACGACTGCGTGGGGCAGAGAGGGTGTGGTGAGTAGTAGATCCGCATCAAGCAGTTCTACCGCATCCTGAACGTGCTTCAGAGCAAGCAGCGCCCGCGCAAGATTGTCATCTTCGGAAACGACGGGAACAAGTACGACTTTTTGCTGAAGGGCAACGAGGACCTACGGCAGGTGGGCGTGGCGCGGGCGCGTGAGGCGTAGGACGAGCGCGTGATGCAGGTGTTCACGATGGTGAACCGGCTGCTGGTGGCGAACCCGGAGACGTGCAAGCAGGAGCTGTTCGTGCGGACGTACAGTGTAACGCCGCTGAACGACAACTGCGGCATCGTGAGTTGGGTGGACCGCCACGACACGATCCACGCGCTGATCAAGATGTACCGTATGTGCAAGCACGCCGACACCTCGGCGGAGCTGGGGCTGATCAAGAAGGTAAGCGCGTGGTGGGCGTGTGAGATGTAGTATGCGCCGATGTACGAGGAGATGACGGCGGTGAAGCGTGTGGAGATCTTCAACACGGTGATGGACGAGACGGTGGGCGACGACCTGAAGGCGGTACTGTGGCTACGCAGCAAGTCGAGCGAGAAGTGGCTACACTGTCGTATCAACTACACGCGGTCGCTGGCGGTGATGAGCATGGTCGGGTACATCCTGGGGCTGGGCGACCGCCACCCCAGCAACATCATGATTCACCGCGTGTCGGGTAGGCGTGGGCGTGGGCGTTGAGCGTAGGCACCGTATGCCACATTGACTTCGGCGACTGCTTCGAGGTGACGATGCAGCGCGAGAAGTTCCCCGAACGCATCCCATTCCGGCTGACGCGCATGCTGGTGAAGGCGATGGAGGTGGGCGGCGTGGAGGGCACCTTCCGCAGCACGTGCGAGAGCGTGATGAGCGTGATGCGCCAGAACGAGGACTCGCTGATGGCCATTCTGGAGGCGTTCGTGCATGACCCGCTGATGAACTGGAAGCTGTTGGAGACGGTGCAGGGGGGCGAGGAAGAGGACGCCGACGAGTCCGCCAGCTCCAACCAGACCAACGCGAAGGCCGCGGCGGTGATCTCGCGCGTGCGGGACAAGCTGACGGGCAACGACTTCTACGAGGACGAGAAGATCTCCGTGGAGGAGCAGGTGCGGCGATTGATCCTCCAGGCCACCTCGCGCTACAACCTCTGCCAGAGCTACAGCGGGTGGTGTCCCTTTTACTAATGTGTACAATGCGTCTGTGTGTTGAACAAAGAGGCCAGTTGTGGTTGATGCTGGAGAAAAACTCGGCTCTCGTGCGAGGATCCCTCCGGAACGTTCCCAGTACAGTGCTCGTGACGGTGCGCGAACCCACCTTCTGAACGCCACGCATGCACATGCACATGTGTCTACCGTTAACGCCCTCGCCCGCTCCCACTCCGCCTCCACCACGACGCCCACGCCCTCGCAGTCCACCGCCTTCATTATGTTCTCGGCGATCTCGCGCGTGATCCGCTCCTGCAGCTGCAACCGGCGGCAGGAGATCTCCGCGATGCGAGCGAGCTTGCTCAGGCCGAGCACCTTGCCGCGGGGAATGTAGCCGATGTGAACCTTCCCGTAAAAGGGAAGCAGGTGGTGCTCGCACATGGAGTACATGGGAATATCTTTAACAATAATCATGTCATCGTAGGCATCTTCGAAAACGGCGTGGTTGATCACTTCCTGCGAATGACGCCGCACAAAGAAGCAAACCTCCAGGCTCTGGGTGTAGCCCTGGCAGCAGAACAGCATCGCCTGGGCGGCGCGCATCGGCGTCTTCTTCAAACCTTCTCTGTCCGGGTCCTCCCCAACGCACTATGCCGTGACGCGATTTGCACGGGACTTACTCTGAGAATGGTCCGGAACGCATCCGCCATCATCTCCAGCTTCTCTTCGTTGCTGGAGTAGTCAACGATAGGAGTGGAAATGAGTGTGTCTGCCCATCATTCCCCCTTTTCCCGCCAGTACCTATGGAATTCGTCTCCTCGTCCTCGCATTCCGCCACAATTTGCGCAGGCGCGTCCTTCGAATCCATCGTTCGCCTTTTCTTGAATTGGTAGAACCAGAGTAACACAATTGGGTTTGGAGCGGGATTGGCCCTAATTCCGTGTTCCCTTTTTTTCTCGTCCTAGTGGAGTTCTTTCGTGGAATAGACAAGCGGAATGCTCTTTTTAATGGGGTGGCTATCCATTTTCACCGTGTGATCAATCAAAGCAATTCCTGTTTGTCTGATTCGGTCTTAAACTCTCTTCTTTCATCACAGTCCATGTAATAAGCATACACTCCAATTCTCAGAAAGAATGAAGGATTGAATCGGCGGATAAGCATAACAGAGTCTTATTTCGCCGATTGCAATTGTTCGCCTTGGCGAAGGGGAGTGCAGTGGTTTAATAATTTCCAGTGCGATTTCATCTTTTTCTTGACCCACTTTGAGTTCCAACACGATGGCCTTCAACAAACCGACGTAAGGGGTTGTGTGGATAATGAATTTTCCTTACCGGAATGTAGTGAGGATGATGTCCGCAAGATGCTGGTCGCCAGAATCCACTACGGAACCA
>ERZ827156.2087-NODE-2087-length-21421-cov-3.300805_pt1 | contig 21421 bp, 19 predicted proteins | sample MGYA00519919_ERZ827156 | MGnify/ENA primary metagenome ERZ827156 (study PRJEB31778, sample SAMEA3449269) | human gut metagenome | biome: human gut; feature: human-associated habitat; material: faeces | place: United Kingdom | collected 2010/2012 ...
CTATAGAGCTAAAATTAATTCCTCCAACACCCGATATCTTGCTTATAAGACCATTAAAAAGTTCCGTTGTTGCCCTGCTTAATATCTTTGGACCTATAACATTAAAGAACGTACTCCCAATAGCAAACAACATAACAACCGCAACAGCAAATTTGTAGTCACCTATATAAGACATTAATTTTTTAATCGTACCCTTAAAATCTTTTGCTTTTTCGGTACTTGAAAGTCCTCCGTGCATTCCACCGAACGGTCCTTTGGCAGTATTCTTTTTATGCTTACTCATTTTCTTCACCTCCGTTATCATTTGAATTACTTGAAATAGCAAGCTCTTTGTCGCTTAGCTGACTTTTCGCTATTTCCCTATACGTTTTACAATCTTTCATTAGCTGCTCATGATTTCCTATTCCGTCAATTTTCCCGTCATTCAAAACAATTATTTGGTCAGCGTGTAAAATAGTTGAAATCCTTTGTGCGACTATTATTACCGTTGCATCTTTAATTTCGTTTTTTAGTGCTTTTCGCAGCATAGAATCTGTTTTATAGTCAAGAGCTGAAAAACTGTCGTCAAATATAAATATTTTAGGATTTTTAGCTATTGCTCTTGCTATTGACAATCTTTGTTTTTGTCCTCCAGACACGTTCGTTCCACCTTGAGAAATGTGTCTTAAATACTTTTCAGGTTTCTCTTCAATAAACTCTGTTGCTTGAGCTATGTTAGCAGCTTTAACCATAGCGTCATCTGATATATAATCGCCTCCAAATTTTATGTTTTCGCTTATGTTTCCGCTAAACAACACGTTTTTCTGAGGAACTAATCCCTCTAAACTTCTTAATTTGTGCTGACTTAAATCTCTTATGTCGACATTATCTATAGTTATACTTCCTTTGGTTACGTCATAAAACCTTAATAATAAATTTACTAAAGTTGATTTTCCACTTCCTGTACCTCCGATTATAGCTGTAGTTTTTCCAGGACTTGCTGTAAAATTTATATTGCTAAGTGAATATTCGTCTGCATTTTTATATCTAAAACAAACGTCATTAAATTTTACAGTTCCTTTAAATTCTTTAATTTCATCATCTAAAACAGAAGCTTTGTCAATAATGTAAGGTTCAACATTAAGCACTTCTTCAATACGCTTTGCTGCAACATTTGCTCTTGGCAACATTATTGAAACCATTGTTATCATCATAAACGCCATAACAATTTGCATAGTGTAGGATATAAAAGCCATCATGTTTCCAACTTGAAGATTACCAAAATCTATTTCTTTAGAGCCGAACCAAACTATCATAATGGTTATAACATTCATTATCAAAAGCATAACAGGGAACATAAAACTCATTACTCGGCTTGTGAATAACTGAGTTTTGGTTAATTGTTTATTAGCCTTATCAAAGCGCTCCTCTTCATACCTTTCTCTGCTGAAGGCTCTTATTACTTGTATACCCGTAAGTATCTCTCTGCTGACTAAATTTAATTTGTCAACTAAAGTTTGCATAATCTTAAATTTTGGCATAGCTACCTTAAAGAGGAATACAACTATAGCAAGAATAAACGCTACCGCTACAATTATTATCCACCCCATACTGCTTGCCGTTTGACATACTTTTATAATTCCCCCTGTTGCCATAATAGGAGCGTATAATAAAATGTAAAGTATCGTAAACACAACCTGTTGCACTTGCTGTACATCATTTGTTGCTCTGGTTATTAAAGAGGCTGTGGAAAACTCGTCCATTTCCGTATTGGAAAAAGACAAAACTTTTTCAAACAATTTATATCTGATGTCTCTGCCAACGTCGGCTGAAATTTTACTTGAGAGAAGTCTTTCTATTATCGCTACAAAAAGCAAAATGAGAGTGAACACAATCATTTTCATTCCCTTACCCCAAAGGTAATTTATTTGTAAATCATCAATGTTAACCCCTATGGTTTCATATTCATTTTGTAAAAACAGAGCGACCTTTTGGTCAATAATACTATCTCCAATCTTTTCAAATGAACTTACAATACCGTTTTTTATAGAAGTTATTTGCTCTGAACTAATTTCATTTTTTTCTACTTTCGCTTTAAGTGTACCTAAATCTGCGTTGGAACTATATTCAGATAAAGCTAAAATGTTGTCTCTGAATATTTTGTTGATGGTATCTCTGTTATCGATATCATTATATTTTAATTTATAATTATGGTTATTCGTAATAGTATACAAACTATTAATTTTCGAAACCTCTTCTTCATTCATAAATATCTCTAAATTTTCAAGCGTGTTAGAACTGATTTGTTCTGGGATTGCTTCTGATATACCTTTTTGCTGTATTCCGATATCAACAATGTCGCTCGTATAGGAAGGGAGCGATAACTCGCACACAACTTCAATTGTTAATAAAAATACTACTAACAATACTTGTAATTTAAAATTTTTTAAAAACCTTACTATCTCCATTAAATATTTTCTCCTTTCTCTGTGTGTGAATATATTTTAGATTGAAAAATTTTCCACATCGACATTTATGTATATAATAAACTAATTAACTATAAATGTCAATACAAAATAGGCGTATATAAACAAATATTTTAATGAAATAATATTTTTGTTTTCAAATTATTATTTTACTGATTTGTTAATTATATACAGCACAATAAAAACCATAAAATTATTTTTCATCCAAACAAAAAATACGGAAAAGCATTTTACCGCTTTACCGTATTTTCAAACTAATAAAACTAAACATTAGCCATCTCTTTTTTTGAAGTGTTGTTATACTTTTCCTCATCTAAAGCATTTTCGCTCTTGGCTACCATTACTGAACAAATGCAATCTCCCATAACATTTACAACTGTTCTTATCATGTCTAAAATTCTGTCGAATCCAATAATAAGTGCTATACCTTCAACCGGTAAATTAACGGACCCCAAAACCATAGCCATCATTATCATTCCCACTCCGGGAACTCCCGCAGCTCCAACAGAAGCAAGTACCGCCGTAATAACTATGGTAAACATCGAGCTAAATGATAAATCTATTCCGTATGCCTGTGCAATAAAAATTGCAGAAACTCCTTGCATTATTGCCGTTCCCGACATATTCATCGTTGCTCCTATCGGCAACACAAATTGATATATCGATTTGCTTACACCCATTTCATCCATAATCTCCATACTTAAAGGCAACGCAGCATTGCTTGATGAAGTAGAAAATGCCACACCCGCAACTTTCATATATCTTTTTAAGAATTTGGTAAAAGATAATCCAGTAAATAATTTTAGTATGCCGCCATAGCAGACAAATGACTGTACAAATAAACACAATATAACAACAAACACCATTTTAAGTATGCCAACCAACGATTCAAAACCAACCGAATAAACCGTGTTTGATATTAAGGCAAAAACACCAATCGGAGCTAATGTCATAATCATAGAAACTATTTTCATTATACAGTCGTTTATAACATTAAATGCCTCAACCACAGACCTAGCTCTTTCGCCCATGCTTCCTAACGATACTCCGAAAAATACCGCAAACACTAATACTTGTAATAAATTGCCCTTAGACATAGACTTAACAGGATTGCTTGGAATCATGTCTAAAAAAATGTCTACTATACTTTTAGCCTCAGGAGGGACATAAATATTATCAACCTTTTTAGGTATTTCAAGTCCAACACCGGGCTTAAACAAGCAAGCAAAAAAGATTGCAATAACCGTTGCAAATATGGTTGTTGTTAAAAACATCAATAAAGTTTTTCCTCCAACAACACCTAATTTCTTGGTGTCTCCAAATGACGCTATCCCGCACACCAGCGACACAAAAACCAATGGCATAACCGTCATTTTGACAAGCTCTATAAAACCCGTTCCCAAGAGTTTGAAAAGCCCGTTAACAAGTATGTCATCAACATAGGCTTCGGGCGGCAACGATTTCATAAATAACCCAAATCCTATGCCCAATATTAAGCTAATTATTAGTAGGACTGTACTGTTTTTTAATAATTTATTCATTTTTATATACATCTTCTCTCTTTAAAATTGTGTATTTCAAAAAGTTTCTAATTATTTATATCACATATAACATTTTTTGTCAAATAATAAACCATTAAAAACACGTAACATCTTAGAATAAAGGGGTCGAAAAATATCTTTCTGCAGTGTCTGGCAATATGGTAACAACAGTTTTTCCCGGACCTAGCTCTTTCGCCATTTTTAATGCCGCAAACACGTTACTTCCACTTGATATTCCGCACATAATACCTTCTAATTTTGCTAATTTTTTCGCCATATTTATAGCATCATCATCCGACACCAGACATATTTTATCATAAATACTGTCGTTTAAAATAGGCGGAATAATCCCGTCACCAATGCCCATTTGCAAATGTGTTCCAATACACCCGCCGGAAAGTATGGCCGCATTTTCAGGTTCGACCGCCCATATAACAGTATCTGGATTTTCCTTTTTAAGTCTTTCGCCAGCACCTGTTATTGTTCCACCCGTACCTATTCCTGAACAAAATCCATCTATTTTCTTTTCTATTTGTGTTACAATTTCTTCTGCAGTCTGATTTTTATGTGCTGCAACATTGTATTTGTTCATAAATTGTTGAGGAATATAAACGTTTTTATTGTTCATTTTTATTTCGATTGCCTTGTTTAAGCATTGGTCTATGCACTCTCCTATATTGCCACTATCATGCACCAACACAACCTCTGCTCCATAATTTTTTATCAATTTTCTTCTTTCTTCGCTAACCGAATCGGGCATCACGATAATTGCTCTATACCCCTTTACCGCACAAACCATAGCCAATCCAATTCCCTGATTTCCACTTGTCGGCTCAACTATTATCGTGTCTTGGCTAATGAGTCCTTCCTTCTCCGCATTAACTATCATGTTATACGCCGTTCTAGTTTTAATCGAGCCTCCAACATTTAGTCCCTCATATTTGACTATTATTTCTGCACAATTTTCGTCTATAATTCTATTCAATTTTATAGCAGGAGTATTTCCAATAGCTAAAAGAATATTATCATATACCATGAATATCCCCCTTAATATTATATTTTCATAATATTATTATGCATAAAATTGACTGTATAGTATTTAATATTGAGAATACTTTTTTCACAACAAAAAACTGCTACGCTTAATTAAACATAGCAGTTTTTATTAAAACATTATTTACCAAAAAAACGTTCAATTTCAATTTTGCCGTTTTCAACGGAGTCAGAACCATGGATTATATTTTCGCTTGTACAGAAAGCATAGTCTCCTCTAATCGTACCAGCCAAAGCTTCTTCAAACTTGGTTGCTCCCATTAAAATACGCATTCCCTTAACAGCATTTTCTCCTTCGATAATCATTCCAATTACAGGACCTGAAGTCATGTAGCTTACTATTTCAGGGAAAAATGGACGGTCAGCTATATGAGCATAGTGCTCACGCAATATATTTTCATCCAAATTCATAAGCTTAATATCTGCAATTTTGTAACCCTTTTTTTCTATCCTAGAGATTACCTCACCTACTAAACCTCTTTTTAAACAGTCAGGTTTCAACATAATATAAGTTCTTTCAATTGACATAGAAAACTCCACTCCTCTTTTAAATTCTCCTGCTCCTAATAACTCTACATTTTTTAGGATTAAATCCATCATTTTGACCTATAAATCTACCTTCATAGCATCCATTGCCTGACCTGATGTCAGCATATGCCCACACAGAACAGTTAATAACTCTACCATTAACACCATTGTATCCAACTATTCCACCAACATATGAACCATTAGCATAAACGTCAGCATAGCTAGAACAATTCAAAATTTTTCCTCCGCAGTTACAGCCTGCTATAGCACCAACATTAGTGTATCCCTCAACAACACAGCTAGAATTAATGGTTAAATCTTTAACAACACCATTGCATCCCAAATATCCTATAAATCCTATTCCGGTATAATTTGAAAATTTCATGTTCATATTTTTGATTCTGTAACCATTTCCGTTTAAAGTACCATTAAAATGAACGTCATAAGTTCCTATGGGATAAAAGTCTTCATCATCAAAGTCAATATCTCTCATTAGCCTAATTTCATAGCCATAGAAATCATAGCCTTGGCTTGCCATATAAGACACCCATCTAAGATGATCAGGCGTATAAATACAATAAGTTTTGCTTTCAGCTTTTACTTCTGAATAATTACTAGGATAATTTTGAACATTAACATTTGACCTTGCAGATACGTCTGAAACCGAACCTACACCTAACAAACCAGCAGTTACAGCTAAACCTAATAAACCACTTTTAATTTTATTCATCATTTTAACTACTCCCAACAAATTTTAATTTCTTATTAATTTTACCATTAAAACAATTAATTGTCAATACATGCGAGGTAAATATATTTTTAAAATGTGAAAATTATCACAAAATACAAATATAATAAATTAAATCTCAAAAATTATACATATTTAGTATTACAATTTTAATATCGACAATATTATAAGTATTAATCCGCTAACCCAAGATAAATCCATTTTTGTTTTTTCGGCGATTTTATTTCCCAAAAAACAGCCCATTAATACCATAATTATATTTATTATCAAAGAAAAGAATATAATTTCTAAATTATTTATTTCTGTAAGCGCCGCGCTAAGTCCAACAGCTAAACCGTCTATAGAAAGTGCAAGAGCTAGTGGAATTGCCTCTGTCGGGGAAAGTTCTTTAGATACGTCTTTATCAGCCTTTTCGGGATTTGCATACATATCAATTATAAAGTTTAAGTTTTTAAATGAAAAAGATAATTTTTTATGTTCGCTATTATTTTTCTTTATGTATGCCTTTAATCTGCTGTCAAATAGTTTTATTACACCTATCGAAAAAATTATTACAAAACATATTATATTTGTAGCTCTGTCTGGAATAAAGGGTCTTATTATTTTACCTAAAAACAACGATACCCCAAGAATAAAAGTACATACCAAATCTATCATTACCGCAGACATAATAGGTACTTTTATTTTTCCTGCACCGTAAGCAAAACTTGCCACAAACGCATCTATTGAAAGTGCGATAACCAACATAACTGATTCTATCATACCAACAAAACCACTAAACATTATAAATCCCCCTTTTTTATTTAATATAAAAGTATATATATAAAATTATATTGATTATGCACATTAAAGTCAATAATATAGCACTCTATTTTATATACATAAAACATTACATAATATAAATTTATAGAGTGCTAAATATTTGAAATTATTTTTTAATTATGATAGCAAAGTTAATGAAACGTCGTCTATATCAACAGACTGACTCTCTCCTTCGCCAACAACAAATTCTATTCTTGCTTGAGTTGCTCCTGATGGGGATTCTATTGTAACCCCACGATAGTATCCAAATTGACTGTCTGAATTTGGAATACTACCTGCTGCTAAGTTTATTTCCAAACCCGTTGTTTCAACGCCATCGGCAATAAATATTACTCTTGCGATTAAACTTGTTGTTACATTATTAGCATGAGCAAAGAACGAAAAATTATAAAAACTGTTTCCATCAATATTAATTGTCTGAGTTAAATTTGCTGAGTTTGTCATGTTAACAGAGGAGGCTCCTGTGTGAACACGTATTGAAGTTACAACCTGAGATACGTTATCTGCCGTGGTTGAAACCCAGTTAGAAGGAAGATTGTCTACAAACGCTTCCATAGTTCCGTTTGTTACTAACTCACCACTTTGGACAGATTCATAAGTTCCCGTTGGTCCAGTTGGTCCCGTTGGACCTGTAGCACCTGTTGGTCCCGTTGCACCAGTTATTCCTACTCCAGTTGGTCCTGTTACACCAGTTGCACCTGTAGGACCTGTCGCACCAGTTATTCCTACTCCAGTCGGACCCGTTGGTCCAGTTGGTCCTGTAACACCTGTAGGACCTGTTGCACCGGTTACACCTGTTGGTCCCGTTGCACCAGTTATTCCTATTCCAGTCGGACCTGTCGGTCCTGTTACACCAGTTGCACCGGTTACACCTGTAGGACCTGTCGCACCTGTTACTCCTATTCCAGTCGGACCTGTTGGTCCTGTTACTCCAGTTGGACCTGTTGCTCCTGTTGGTCCCACAGGTCCTATATACCCGCAAGGCACATATCCAGAACAACTCCCGCACCCGCTACATGAACAATCATTTTTATAATGCATCATGTTCATCTCCTTTAAAAATTTTTTCAAAAAATAATTTATTGGTTAGGTAGGCTTCAGATTTAGGTTTATATTTTCCTGCTTCTTGATTAAACATCCTTGCTTTGTCAATTTGACCAATATGATAATAACAAACGCATAATTGTATATTTGGGATATAACCATAATAATCTGTGGATATAAAGCCTCCGGATTTATAGTCTTGAGGCAAATCAAGAGCTATTTTATACCAAAATATGGCTGTGGAGTAATCTTTACATGACAAAAAATAATTTCCTATTTCACAGCATATTTCTGCACGTGGCTTTTCGAATTGAAAACTCCTTAACAAGCAACTTAAAATTTTGTTTTTTTCTCCCGCCTCACTATAGCAATAAGACATTATTTTACATGCGTCTATTTTATTTTCTATCCATCCATCTTCGCAGTTTAAAAAGCCCTCAAATATATCTACGGCTTTTAAATAATTTTTATGATAATACAACTCTCTTGCATAATAAAATTGCTGCCTAGGGGAAAGCTTAACATTGTTTGATATCATTTTTTCGAATATGTTTATATTTCTGTCGGCATCATCTGACTTTAACTTTCTATGGGTTATAGATATGTCTTCATATACTATCTTTCCAAACGGAGGGATTGTTTCGTGTATTTGTCCGTACCACTTAGCATTACTATTATTTTTTAATATTCTTTCTCTATAATAAAAAAAATTCGGATTATTGTTTTCGTCAAAACCGGTCTCATACTTAAGCATTATTACGTCAACTTGATTTGTAGATAATCTATTTTTTAATTTAAGTAATTTAACCTTATTTTTTTCTGAAATTATATCATCGGCGTCGAGCCACATGCAGTAATCCATAGAAGCTTTAGAAAACGAAAAATTTCTTGCTGAAGAAAAATCGTCTATCCACTTAAAATCATAAATTTTATCGGTATATTTTTTAGCTACGTCCTTAGTACCGTCAGTGGAGCCAGTATCTACTATGATAATTTCATCAACTACATCTCTAACGCTTTCCAAACACCTCGAAAGTGTTTGTTGTTCATTTTTCACTATCATACATAGACTAATTGTAATCATTAACGGCACACCCTATCTAAATTTAAATACAACTACAAAGACTGCTCATTACAGTTTATACAGTTTTTAAAAAATTGTGACTAAATTACCTAATTTGATTTTCATAAACTATTGACAAAACCCAACAAATGCATTATAATTATTACATATTTCTAAAAAGGAGTGATTTAAATGTCAACATCTAACACGAACATAAAAACTATAGCTGACTATTTCGATATTGACGATGAAAGAGATAAATTTTACAAAAAAAATAAAATTTCAAACAAGTTAAAAAGAAACATCGTCAAATTTTTCGATGACGAAAAACAATTCAGAATTTCAAATCCTGAGGTAGCTAAAAAACTTGTGGAAGCATTTGAAAAATGGGAAGATGAAATGCCAGACGACTTAATTAAAAGACAAATTGAAGTTAATTTCGTAAAACCCGTAAAAAAAGCTTACGCAAAACTTAACAAAGATTATTTATCACTGGTTAACATGAAAAATTTTTGTACAACTGTACTAAATACTTTTAATCGATTTAATCAGACTACCTATTATTTAGATGGAATGGTAAGAAATAGCTTGTCAAATGAAAACGATTTGGAAGGGGAAGGAAAACAAAAAGGTATTAAAGCACGTGATAACTTTGCAGACTATTTAAATAAAAAAAGTTTACTTATGAAAGAAAAATGTCAAAAAATTCAAGAAATTCAAGAAAAATATGCGCTCAAAGCAGATAAAGAAGATGCAGCAATAAAAGAATTTAATGAAGGAATTTCTTGCGAAAAAATAGACCAAAAAATAAGTGAAGCGAATGAAGCTCTTAAAAATGCTGAAAAACAAGCTGAAAATCAAATCAAACAAATTAATAAAATTTTTGAAGAATATGACGTTAAAACAAAACAAATAACACAAGATATTAAAAAAATTCCCATCAGCGAAATTAAAACAACTGCACAAACAGATGAGGTAAATCAAAGAAGACTTAATATAATAAAAGCTTTTTTAAATGATGAGAAATTTATAAAGCAGCTGGGACGTATTCAATATTTTTGCGATAAAGAACTAAACGAGATAGAGAAATCAAAAAAATTCAAAAAAATTCAAAAAATATCTGAAAAAACACTAAATGAATCAGCAAAAAAAACAAAGTTAAATTAAAGAATAAAACCTCGAAAGATTTTATGTCTCTCGAGGTTTTATATATTCTTATTTTTTATAACTTTCAACCTTGAAAATTCCTCACGTTCTTTTTCTTCTAAAGAGTCAGAAATAAATTTAACGGTTTTTTCAAATTTAGGTATCATTATGTTTTTCAGCGCATTTGCACGTTTTTGTGTTTTTTTAATTGAATCCGCAAGTAAATACACGCTACTTTCTACTTCTGCTAATTCTACCGTTAATTTTTTAACTTCTATAAAGCTTTTATACGCCTTATCTAAGGTTGAATTTGACGAATACAATCCAAAAGGTATGTCGTCTAAAGTTTGTTCCTTTAACGTTAAAATTGGTATCTCTACCCCCATAACGCTCCTATAGGATATATCTAAACCTTGCTCTATAGGAACAGTTTCAGACAATTCCCTACATATACCCAACTCCATATTAGCTTTTTGTAAAACTAAATAAGCTTCGCTATATATAGCGTCTATCTTGCCTTGTATAGCCTCAGCACGGTCTATAAGCGCCATCATTTCTCTTATCAATATGTTGCGTTTCTTATCTAAAAGTTCGAATCCGAGCCTTGAAAGCGAAAGTGATTTTTTGGTTGATATTAGCGCTCCTTTGGTTGGAAACACACGGTCAGACATTTTCATACCCCCTTACTACTATTAATCATCGTCGACTTCCGTGTCGTCATCATCTTCATTGTTGTTTTCATCATCGAAAAGGTCAAGTTTACTGCTATTTTTCAGTAATTCCTTATCTTCAATATAATGCAAATCAAGCAATTTATCGTCAACTCTGTCAAGCTCTTGCCTCGGAAGCAGCGACAGCAAATTCCATCCAAGGTCCAAACTTTCTTCAATAGACCTGTTTTCGCTGAATCCCTGATTTATAAACCTCTTTTCAAATTTCTTACCAAATTTTATATACTGTTTATCCACAGGTGATAAGTCCTCTTCTCCTATTACAGAAGCAAGAGCCCTAGCGTCCATAACCTTAGCGTATGACGCAAATAGCTGATTGGCAAGTGCCGAATGGTCATCACGAGTGTAGCCTTCACCTATTCCGTCTTTCATAAGACGAGATAGTGACGGTAAAACAGATATTGGAGGATAGTATCCCATTTTTTCCAAGGACCTGTCAAGAACTATTTGACCCTCGGTAATATATCCGGTCAAGTCTGGTACCGGATGGGTTATATCATCATTTGGCATAGTAAGAATCGGAATTTGAGTAACAGAACCCGACTTTCCTTTTACCATACCTGCTCTTTCGTATAACGACGCAAGGTCTGAATACAAATACCCCGGATACCCTTTTCTTCCAGGTATCTCGCCCTTAGATGAGCTAAATTCACGAAGAGCTTCAGCATAAGACGTCATGTCCGTCATGATTACAAGAACATGCATTCCAAGCTCAAACGCCAAATACTCAGCCGCTGTTAAAGCACACCTCGGCGTTAATATTCTTTCGATTATAGGGTCGTTTGATAAGTTCAAAAACATTACAACCTTTTGCAATACTCCGGATTCATCAAAGCTTCTTTTAAAGTAATCAGCAACATCGTTTTTAACACCCATAGCAGCAAAAACTATAGCAAAGTTTTCAGAAGAAGCGCCTAATATTTTAGCCTGCCTCGCAATTTGAACGGCAAGTTCATTATGTTTCATACCAGACCCTGAAAATATAGGTAATTTTTGTCCACGTATTAAAGTCGTAAGCGTGTCAATAGTTGATATACCAGTATTTATATAGTTCCTTGGGTATATTCTTGAAACAGGATTTATAGGCGTACCGTTAATATTCATTTTTTTCTTTGGGAAAATTTTTCCGAGATTATCTATAGGATTTCCGGCACCGTCAAAAATTCTTCCCAAAATTTCAGGAGAAAGCGCAAGCTCCATTGGGTGACCTGTAAGATGAGTTTGTGTGTTAGATAAACTCATTAAGTTAGTCCCCTCAAAAACCTGAATAACGACCCTTTTCCCCTCTATTTGTACAATTCTTCCCTGACGCATTGTTCCGTCTTCAAGGCGTATGTCTACAATCTCTTCATAAGAAGCATTAGAAACATTATCCAAAACAAGCAATGCTCCGCTTATTTCTTTAGCTCCAATATAATTAATTATCACTCTTTTTCACCCCTAGCATAACGTTTATTTGTTTATTATTCCTGAAATTGCATTTTCAATTTCATCGATATATCCGTCTAAAATTTCTATATGGTCATTAGGAACATCATATTTCATCTTGGTTAGCTTATCGAAAAGCCCTAATTCCAGTACCCTGGATATTGGTATAGAGGCTAAAATGAGCTGCCTTACTCTTCTGTTAAGATATAAAATTACTTTCATCATTTTTTTCTGTTTTTTCAACGATACGAATGTGTCATCTGCATGGAACGCATTTTGCTGAAGAAATCCTACTCTTATAACTCTTGCAATTTCAATAACAAGCTTTTGGTCATCGGGAAGAACGTCTGCACCGATTAGCTTTACTATCTCCATTAATTTTTCCTCTTCGTGCAAAATTGCAGACATTTTTTTTCTATATCTTATAAAGGAATCTCCAAGATTTTTTGAATACCATGGGTCTAAATCGCTAAAATATTCACTGTAACTCGAAGTCCAGTTTATTGCAGGATAGTGCCTTGCATAAGCCAGAGATTTGTCAAGAGCCCAAAAGCATCTAGTAAATCTCTTGGTGTTTTGAGTTACAGGCTCTGAAAAGTCGGACCCCTGCGGAGAAACTGCACCGATTATTGTAACCGACCCCTCGCTGTGATTAAACGTTTCAACTCTTCCCGCACGTTCATAGAACTCAGAAAGCCTAGACGGTAAATACGCCGGAAAACCTTCTTCAGCAGGCATTTCTTCAAGTCTGCCTGATATTTCACGAAGAGCCTCAGCCCATCTTGAAGTAGAGTCTGCCATTATCGCAACATCGTAACCCATATCTCTGTAGTACTCTGCAAGCGTTATACCTGTGTATATAGACGCCTCACGAGCCGCAACCGGCATATTTGAAGTGTTTGCTATAAGAACAGTACGTTCTGTCATTGGTTTTCCGGATTTAGGGTCTATCAATTCTGAAAATTCGTCTAAAACCTGACTCATTTCATTTCCACGTTCACCGCATCCAACGTAAACTATTATATCTGCGTCGCACCACTTTGCCAACTGATGCTGAGTCATTGTCTTTCCGGTTCCGAATCCTCCTGGGATAGCTGCTGCTCCACCCTTAGCTATTGGGAAAAGAGTGTCTATTATCCTCTGTCCAGTAATAAGAGGAATATTTAGCGGCAATCTTTTAGAATATGGTCTTGGCATACGTATTGCCCACTTTTGAGACAAAGACAAATTATGCAATTTACCTTTTTTATCTTTAATAGTAACAACCGTATCATTTACCCTATACTTTCCATTAGGGACGATTTTTACAACCTCCCCGGATAATCCTGGAGGAACCATACATTTGTGTGTTATAACAGCCGTCTCAGGACATGTTGCATATATGCTTCCCTCATGCAAGACTTCTCCTATTTTCGCTACTATTGTTACATCCCAAAGTTTTTCTTCATCCAAAGATGAAACATTGCATCCTCTTTCTATAAATGCACCTGAATTTTTTTCTATTGCCTTAAGAGGTCTTTCTATACCATCAAATATATTGCTTATTATGCCCGGTCCTAAATGTACACTCATAGGCGTCCCTGTTCCGATAACAGGTTCACCGGGCTTCAAACCGGTTGTTTCCTCGTAAACTTGGATAGTGGTAACAGCTTCATTCACGCCTATTACCTCGCCTACCAGTTTAGACTTCCCAACATATACCATCTCCATCATTGAAAATGCCTTGGTATTAATAACTGTCACAACTGGTCCATTAATCCCATATATAACATCTGTTTCTTTCATATTTAAAAGCGTCCAGTCTTAGAATAAACCAAGACTAATGGATACGCTTGTTCACCCCGCCTTCCATCTTAGTGTTTATAGAAGCATTACTCCATATTTTTCACAAAACCAATCTTTCTGAGATTCTAATTTTGAGTCAAGAGTTTCGTCAACTGCCATACTTTTTTCTGAGCTGACACCTTTTATTCCTCCTATAAGTATTTCATCGTCAAACTTTATCTCGCAATTATTTCCAAAGCTTACCTTTATCATGTCGATAAAGTTTTTGTCTTTCGGGCGAATATACAGCACCGTATCGGATTTATCCAATACTTTTGATATCTTTGTTGCGCAACTACATAAATACTCTGGATATTTTGACGATTCTGAAAATTTTATTAATTTTTCTCTGCAAAGAGTGAACACGTCTTTCACTATACATTGCCTTTTTTGCTCAAGTTTTCTTCTTTCGTCAAGTTCCTTGTGAGAAATTTCGATTGTAATTTTATTTTTCATCCGCATATGCTCTTTTTGAGCCATATGACGCACGTCTTCCATAATAGCGATTTCAGCTTTTTCCAGCTCTTTTTCTTCTATTTCACGCATTTCTTTTGCTATTTTGTTTTGTTCTTCTCTTGCGTATTTGTCTATAGCCTTTAAAAAGCTACTTGTTTTTTCATCCGTGCTATACAATCCATATGCCCCCTTTCAATAATGTATATATTAAAATTTTACTCCTATAGCCTCTTTAACATACTTAGTAATAGAGTCTTTCGCCCTCCCGTTTCCATGTCTGTCAGGGATTTCAATTATAAGAGGCTTTTGACACGTTAATTTTAATTCATAAACTAGTTCTTCACACATTCTTACTAGCCTGTCGGTTATAAGGATTACAGCAACATCTTCCATTTTCACAGCGTTATACAGCGCTTTTTGAACCTCTTCTTCTTCATGGACCACTATACCTTCAATACCGGCAAGTCTCATTCCAACCATTGTGTCTATATTATCGCTGATTAGATAGAAGCGCATATAATCACACTCCCAGTTGGTCTATTTTGCTGAATATCATAATTGATATCAAAAGACCGTAAATTGCTATACCTTCTCCAAGAACAACGAATATTAGAGCTTTACCAAAAGCTTTAGGGTCTTCGGAAGTAGCTGCTATAGCTGCAGGAGCTGCTGACGCAACCGCTATTCCTCCGCCTATACCTGAAAGTCCCGTAACAATTGCTGCTGCGATAAGACCCCAACCAAATGCAGAAGCTTTTGCACTTGCTCCGTCGTTTGAAGCGCTTTCGCTTGTTGATACGGTAGCTTTGTCTGACGTTTCTGCAGATACGTTTGTAATAGCCGGCATAGCCGTACAAACCACCATTGCACATGCCACAGAAGCTATTTGAGCTATAACTGCATGTTTTTTATTTGCTCCCTTTTTAACTGCTTTTACTGCTATAAATGAAGTTCCCACAATAAATAAAACTGGTATTAAAAAATATAAAATATTCATTATAAATCATCCTCCAAAATTTTAAACTATTTATTTTCAATAACAACAGGGGTAAATGGTCTACCCTGGGCTTCGAAAAACCTACTAAACAATTCATAAAATTCAAGTCTTAAAACCTGTATTCCGGATAAAAGTGCCTCAAGCGCTGCAACAAATATATTTCCTATAACCACAGCTATAACGTACCCCACCGGATTACACATTTCAGCTATCGTAAACACAACCATCATCATTCCGGCGTGAACCAAGACAAATGCACCCACTCTTAAAAATGATACTGTGTTTGTTAAGTAACTCAATAAAACCTCAAACATTTCAAAAATGTTTTGTAAAATATAGTCGCTCCATTTTTCGGGTTTCCAGTTTGGATCCTTGTCAATAATCTTTTCAAGTATCTCCTTAAAGAACATCAAAATCACAGGAACCACCATAAATAAAATTATATAAAATGTATTTACTAACCCCGTTCTAAACATCATAGAATCAAGAAGTAAAAACACTACTGAAATATAGAAAATCAGTCCACAAACCCCATTGGAGCCGAACAATGCATTTGCATACCTTCGTCTTTTAACAGAAGAATATATGTTTATGAGCATCGCAACAATTAGTAAAACTATTCCTATTCCAACAGTTGAATATATAATCATGTTGGTTGACGAAGAGTCCATTACTTCTATAGGCTTTTCAGACATACCGAAAACCTTTTTATAAAACGGGTCAAGAGCATGTTCAAACCCAAAAACAGAACCGAAAATCGTGCCGAATATAGCAGATGAAACACCGCAGGTCATCATTATTTTGCCTAACTTCATCTTTTTAAATTTCCACATAAAGTATCCAACCAAAGATACTAAAAGTCCTTGCCCCAAATCAGCAAACATAACTCCAAACAAAACAGTATATGTTATTGCCACAAATATAGTTGGGTCAATCTCGTCGTAAGAGGGTAATCCGTAAGTATCAACGAAAAACTCGAAAGCTTTAAACGGCTTTTTATTTGAAAGCTTTACCGGCGGAGAATGACTCAAAACATTCTTTCCGTTTTCAAGTGAATACTCAACACTGTTTATTTCGCTAAGCTTCTTGCAAAAGCTTTTTTCATTTTCTTTTGGTATCCACCCAACCATTATAAAACAGTCGTTGTATCTAGCAACATATTTTCTTATATCACAATAAGTGTTAAGTTCGTTAAGCTTAGAATAAAACCTCATACATTGGTCATGTTGAACTTTCCAAAAAGATTTTATTTTCTCTTTAATGATTTCAAGCTCGTTTTTAGACTGCTTAATCATAGAATTTAGTTTTTCTATTCTTCCACTTATTGTGTCTTCAGATTGAGCAATTCTTATTCTTTCAAAATACAGTCCTGAAAATATTCTGTCTACCTCATCCTCATTTTCAACCGGCGCAAAATATAATCCCCAATAATAATCCTGTTCATCAGTACACGGAAAAAACATCAACTTAGGGTCATCATAAGACTCTAATTTTTCATACCCTTCTTTTGATAATTTTCCAAACCTAGGCTTTACATATTTACACTCAAATATGTCTTTTAAATTCACGCTTAGCCCCGTAAAATGACTAATTTGTCGAATTTCTTCATTATAAGCCTCTATATTTTGCTCTATTTCTTTACTCCTGGATACCATCCCGCCAAGCTTACTTGATAAATATTCAACATATTCATTAATTTGAGTATTCTCCACTTCAAAATCTTCCACATTAACATTTTCAAGTTTCATCCCCGAAGACTTAACCGTATCGCTTAAAAGCTTCAGCGGAGCGGCATATATATTTTCATTATCCATATGAGAAAAATTTTTAGTATTTAAATAGAATGAAAAAACATCGTCTGGTTGAAAAATACCGGATTTCCCACAAACATTTATTACTTCATCAATCTCTGACATCATGCCAATAATACTTATAAACTTCATTTCAGAAACAGCCAAAATTATCCCTCCTTTTCTACCTTATAAGCATTTTACTTATTTCACTGCTAGGCACCTTATATCGTATTCCCTCTATAATATTTATTATATTAGAGATTTCTGTGTCTTTAAGAAATATATACGACATCAATACCACAGGCGGAGAAATAGAAAATCTCACATTGTGTTTAGACTTAGCAAACCTCATTCTTTTAGGAATTTTATCAATGTCATCATCGAAATTGGTCATCCACTTTTTCCCTATGTGAGTACTTTGAATGTCAGCCATCAAAGAAGACATATTTTTTGATTTAATTAAATTTCCAAGAGCTTTTTTGCTCAAGTTCCCAAAAGATATTAAGCACGACATTATATAATCATTACTTAAATTATAAGATTCCTTCATTCTTTTAATTCTAACAAAGTTATTTAAATCTATATAAGAATTAAATAAATGCAGTAGCTCCTCTTTAGACTTACCTTTAACATATTTGTTTATCGTGTCGAAAAGTACTTTATAAAGGTAATTGTACAACGCAGTTTCAATTTGAGGTAAATCTATATTATTTTCTGCGTTTTTAAAAGGCAGCAGTATATCATAATAAGGAGAATTTTTTACAACATTTAAAAATTCATCATAATTTTTAACATCAGCAAGCTTAGATAAATCCACCTTGGCATTATAATTAAAAAAACTCGGTATGTTATAAACTTCTCTATTTTTGCGTCCGGCTGAGATTAACATCAAGCTATGCATAAACTGCTCAACTTCAGCTCTAGACATCATATAAACAAAAAAATGTTCTCCAACAGATATATCGTATCTTCCCAAAAGCGCAAAATCATAAAATAATTTTTGCTTTAATAATGCTTCAAGATATCCTCTGTGTACATCATGTTCATCTATATCCGTAAGCACCGACGAATAAGCCGTATAATGCTTAAGATAAGACGCTATTTCACAAACGTTGTTACATGATAATAAATCGTTATAATTTTTATCTGTTATTCTTTTGCCATACATAGCTCTTGCCTTTGAAAGTACCGCATTGGAGGCATAGGACGAAAGCATAAAATCACCCCTCCACTACTCTTTTTACAACTGCGTCTACCCATTCATCACAATTTTCTGAAAAGATTCTATCTAACCTGTCGGAAATTTCTCCATACGCTTTTCCAATTTGTTGGATTTTCTCATCCGCCTTGGCTCTTTCAGCCTTTTCACTGTTTTTTATATTAATACGTGCCCTTTCTAAATACTCATTACGCTTTTTATCACACGTATCATTGATTTTCTGCGCAGACATAACCTTTAATTGTTGCGCCTTAAAAACAGCTTCTCTGGATTTTTTATCGCTACTTATTATTTTTTCAATCATATCAAGCAATATAAAGACCTCCAATCTAAACGCTATCATTATTTGCATCAAGCAAAACCATGATAACACCTTTTTAATCATAAAAAAAGCACAAAAAATAAATACGTCTAATTGTATATTAATTTCCTATACTTGAGTAATATTATGTCATATAAATACTTATATGTCAACCCTTTATTTTATTTTTTTAAACAAATTTCACAAAATATTTTTATTTGGTTAAAATCCTCCCATAAAAGAATTTGCCAAGGACAATATTTAAATACGTCCTTGGCAACTAACTATTTAAAAAATGCTCCCACAGCTCTGTATGCCATATATAAATCTATTTTAGATATGACTTCAAACGGTGCATGCATCGATAAAACCGGAACCCCTAAATCTACAACGTCCATGTCAAGCTGCGCCATATATTTAGCTATGGTTCCTCCTCCTCCGCCGTCTACCTTTCCAAGCTCACCGGTTTGCCATAAAACTTCATTGCTGTCTAAAATTCTTCTTACTTCTCCCATATATTCCGCAGAAGCATCTGACGTGTCTCCCTTTCCGCCGCTACCTGTGTATTTAGTAATAACAACGCCCCTGTTTATATATGCACTGTTAGCCTCTTCATACGCACTTTTATAAGTTGGGTCGAAAGCTGCATTAACATCAGCTGATAAGCATTTACACTTCCTTAAAACGTTTCTACACTTCAAACCCTCTTTAGATGCCAAATCGGCAATAAAATATTTTATGAAAGCAGATTTCATTCCTGTGTTCCCGTCGCTTCCTATCTCTTCTTTGTCGGCAAGCACAGTCATTACAGTATCTTCAGGGTTTTTGCAGTTGAATATAGCCTCAACGCAAGGATAAGCACACACCCTATCGTCATGACCGTATCCACCTATCATACTTCTGTCAAAGCCTATGTCTTTAGCTTTAAATGTTGGCACAAGCTCAAGTTCCGCCGAAACAAAGTCCGACTCTATCAGCCCGTATTTTTCGTTTATAAGTTTCATTATATTAAGCTTTACAAGTTCAGAGCCTTCGTCACTTTTAAATGGTAAACTTCCAATAAGAACATTTAAGTCTTCCCCGGTAAACGCCTTTAAAACGGTTTTGTTCATCTGCTCCTTAGCAAGATGAGGCAATAAATCAGTAACACAAAAACAAGGGTCGTTTTCGTCTTCTCCTAAACAAACGTCCAAAACACTTCCATCACGTCTAATTACTCTTCCGTGCAGCGACAAAGGAATTGCCGTCCATTGATATTTTTTAATGCCACCATAATAATGAGTTTTAAAAAGAGCCAATTCGTTTGATTCGTAAAGAGGATTAGGCTTTAAGTCTAACCTAGGAGAATCTATATGAGCAACAGATAATCTCGCACCGTTTTTCATTCCGTTTTTACCTATAACAGCTAAAACTAAAGAACGCTCTCTGTTCACATAATAAATTTTATCCCCCGGACTATATTTAGCATTACAATCAAATTCTTTAAAGCCTTTTTGCTTAGCGAGTTTCAGCACATAACTAACAGCCTCTCTTTCTGTCTTCGAGCTGTCTAAAAATGTTTTATAATTTTCCGCAAACTTAAAAACATCTTTTAATTCGTCATCAGACAATACCGCTCCACCGTTTCTTCTTTTCATAAACAGTTGGTCTTTTAATTTATTCACTTCGGAATTTTTTAAATTTTCCATACCATTACCCTCCAAAATTAGCATTTTAATGTATTTCCACTTTAGTATTCCTAAAATATAAGTTTTTATAAATAAATTTTGTTTCCGATACTTTCAACGCATAATCTCTTGTTTCCTTATAAGGAACAAAGCTCAATTCTTCACCATTTTCAGTATATTTTTCGTCTTTAAGCCATTTATCCACCGTACTCATTCCTGCATTATATGCGCATAGGGCAACTTCTTCCGAAAAATATTTATTTTTAAGCATTGATATAAGCATTGTCCCGTAATTAATATTTATTTGAGGATTCAAGAGGTCTTGAATGCTAAGGTTACTGTCACCTGTATAAATCTGAAGCCATTTAAAAGTATCTGCTGTAATCTGCATCAAACCGTAAGCTCCGGCTGCCGACTTGGCACTTTCATCGAAATTACTTTCGCTTTTAATGATGGCATACACAAGCTCTGGCTCAACGCCATACCTTTCGCAAGATTCAGATACAATATCTTGATATTTAACAGGATAAACAATATGCATAAATTTATTATAAGAAAATACAGTAATAAATAAAGAAAAAATCAAAATGATGCC
>ERZ827156.2091-NODE-2091-length-21403-cov-4.984682_pt1 | contig 21403 bp, 33 predicted proteins | sample MGYA00519919_ERZ827156 | MGnify/ENA primary metagenome ERZ827156 (study PRJEB31778, sample SAMEA3449269) | human gut metagenome | biome: human gut; feature: human-associated habitat; material: faeces | place: United Kingdom | collected 2010/2012 ...
AGCACGATATGAGCCGCATGAAGCAGGTGATGATCCGGATGAAGAACGATGCTGCTAGTTTGTAAAGACGTTACCGTTTTATAGAGGCCTGGTGATTATTTCTTCGAAAGTGTATATAGCATACTGCCTGTTTGTTTTGCCACTCATTGGTTTCTTTCCGTCTGCGTGTTGCTACAATGCCAACGACCAAGCAGCTAAAGAGTACCTACAGCGTAGGGGAGTGTACTTCTGGGTGATTGGCAGAGTAAGCTGGAGACGCGCAAGAGGAGACAGAACAACCAGAAGATGATGAGAGAGGGAAAGGTGCGCAAAATCCACAAGGACCCGGGTCTGCCACGGTTTGGTGAGGAGAAACGACAGCTGGAGAGAAGAGTCGTTGCTTTTGCTCAGAGATGATGCGAGTAGAACCGCATGCTGAAGGAACGCCTTCAAAAGGGTATGGAGGTGGAGATGGAAGGGAAGAAGGGAAACGGGGTTTCGGTTTATGCAATGTTGTGCGCTCACTGTGGTAGTTGGAAGCGATGGTTCAGAATGCGCAGTCTCAGCAGCAGAAGTTCGCGGAGGAGCAGGCGGTTCAGCGAGACGAATTCGTGAATGGTGGGGGTGTGGCTTCAGTGGTAGCGTACGCAGCATGCCAAGGAGGACAATGCCGCTGCTCAGACGCGTCGCGCATTCTTTCATCAGCTGAAGGAGGTGATTAATCGCAGCGATGTGATTATCATTGTTTTGGATGCACGGGATCCCATGGTTGGGAAACGGGGTTGTTGTGAGGAATAGGGTTGCCGAAGCAAGCTGATCGAGCACAAGATTTTGGAGAAGGACCCGAACAAGCGCATCATCCTGCTGATCAACAAGATCGATCTCGTTCCCAAGAATGTCGCAATGATGGTATCCACTCGGCGTCTATTTCACAGTAGTGGCTGAACCTGCTCCGCCAGGAGTACCCGACCATCCTCTTCAAGGCGTCGACGCAATCGCAGCGCTCGCACCTGGGTCGCAACAACACGGACATCCGCAAGGCGAACTCCAGCCTGATGTCCAGCAACGTGTGCCTGGGCGCGGACAGCGTGCTGCAGCTGCTGAAGAACTACTGTCGCAACAACGGCATGAAGGTGTCCATCACAGTGGGCGTGATCGGCTACCCCAACGTGGGCAAGTCCTCGCTGATCAATTCGCTGAAACGGTCGCGGGCGGTGGGAGTTTCATCGACGGCTGGCTTCACGCGAGCCATTCAAGTATGGGAGGAAGGAGGAGGTGAGGAATAGGAGATCCAGATCGACCGCAACATCTCGCTGCTGGACTGCCCCGGCATTATCTTCAATAGCAACAACAGCAGCTACTTGCTGCGAAACTGCGTGGATGTGCATGTATGCGTTGGAGGAGGTGTTTAGGATAGGAACTCGACGACCCCGAGGGCATCGTGGAGCGCATGCTGTCCTCTCTGAGCCAGAACACCTCCTACCTGCAGAACTTCTACGCCATTCCCCCGTTCAATGACGGTAGTTGTGTCTGTGTTGATTTGATGTATAGTGCGCGAGTTTTTGGCGTATGTGGCCCGTTCCCGCGGGAAACTGAAGAAAGGAGGCGTGCCGGACATGCGTTCTGCGGCGTGCGTCGTGATCAACGACTTCAACCAGGGAATGATTCCCTTCTACGTGAAGCCTCCCAGAAGAATGGTGGAGCAGAGGTGAGCGATGAATCGACGGGGTCATGAGCAGCAACGCCAACCTGCAGATCGTGAACGGGTTCTCTGATGCCTTCGATTTGAATAGCGTGAACGACGAGAACATGAGTGTCATGAGGGATGTGTCGTCGACCTTTGACGTTGCTTTTCCGCCTGCGTTTGATGAGTAGGACGGAAAGTACATGGTTCTGGACGCCATGGAGGACGAGGGTAATCAGGAGGTTGATGACTACGAGCAGGTGGACATTCCGATTCTGGACCGCCATCTGGGCAAGCGTGCCATGGACGGAGAGAGTCGAATCCCGAGCAAGGAGGAGATTCTTCAGCAGCGGCAGGAGATGCTCCAGGAAGAGATGATGCAGGAGAACGAGGAGCAGGATCAGTACGAAGAGGCGGAGGACGACATGAACGGGGAGGGCATGTACGATTACTCCGCCGGGTTCTTTCAGTAGTGTTTTAGGTACCTCCTGTTTGTTTTCACGCAGCCACTACGCCAAATGGAGGGAGTGCTTTCGGAAGGGAGTGTTTCACGCAATGTACCTTGCTCTTTTGCCAGAGAGGAGGTGACATCATAAAAGCGCAAGGGGAAGGGGTTGTGTTTTCCTTCGTTCGGAGTTGAATAGCAAGAGTGTTGAGGCAGTGCAGTGATCGATGGTAATCCACAACCACTAGTGATGCGGGCGTTTCAAGGTAGTTGTGTTTTGTGTTTTGTGTTGTTGTACTCCATAAAGACTTTACTAGTCTGCTTTTAAAGTATTGCATTGTAGTCAGCTATGAGAGATATCTTGGAAGGACTCTATACTTCGAACGACGAGAAGGGAAAGTACAAGGCTGCTTGGTGTAGCTTTTTCTTCTACCTGTTCCTGCTCCTGAGCGTTGTGCTGTCGATTATCGCCAGCGTGAGATGCTCGAAGGTGGAAAGCGAGGCTGGATGGCTCATTCTGTAGTCTTACATCAACAAGACTCTGTTCACCTACAAGTTCCCCATGTACAAGGGAGAGAGCAACTTCCCTGCTGGTACTCCCGTGTCTCTCGATGGTGATGGCTATGTTGAGAGAGGTGCTGGTTTTGGTATTTATCGCAACGTCTCCTTCTCTTCCACGGATGAGGAGATGAAGGGTCTCAAGACGGAGGTGCTGGACAAGAAGATTCTCGTCGCTGCTTACGACGGCTTCATCCGCATGTACGTCATTGAGAACGAGATGGTGATCAAGAAGGAGGATGTAGGAGTGTTGGGTGGCGGTGATGGCTAGGATAAGATTCCTACTGTGAACGGCAAGACCTTTGCTGTGGACCACCTGATCAAGCTGACGGAGTCCCGCCTGGTGCTTGTGGGCAACCTGGCCATGATTCCCCTGACGGTCACCTACACCTACGACGGCAAGAACTACGTGATTGAGCACACCTACGGTCAGACGAGAATGATCACCACCATTGACGCCGACGCCAAGTTCCCCCACGTGGACAACCTGGACAACAACACCATCGCCCTGGAGTTCGAGAGCAACTACCAGCTGAAGGCCGCCGTGGCCACCTGGAACAAAGAGGGAAGAGATGCCTTCATGTCCTTCAGCAAGGCGTTCGTGGCGAACGCGGACGGCGTGTACGCGTACCACGGCGTGGCGGGCATGAACTCCAACAAGTTCATCATCGCGGCGACGGGCGAGCGCAACAACGGCACGGGCCCGATCCACGAGCCGCACCCGATCCGCTGCAAGGTGGCGACGGTGAACAACGGCGAGATCACCTTCGGCGACTGGGAGCTGCGCTGGTTCAGCGACAGCATCAACTGGTTCGCGCTGGACAACTTCAACCAGCACGAGGCGCTGATCACCTACTACGACGAGACGGAGGGCAACGGCATCGTGGCGATGGCTATCTTCCTGGACGGCCCCGAGGCCACCAAGGTGCGCTACGGCGGCTACACGATCATCGAGCACGGCGGCGCGGCGGTGTCGTACCAGAAGATCACGATGCGCATCCTGTCGCACTCGCGCTTCGGTGTGTTCTTCCCCGATGCCTCCAACAACGGCAATCTGGTGTTCATGATGGGCGAGCGCTCCTCCAACAACGAGATCACGCGCGCGGGCGCCAACTTCGTGGTGGCGAGAAAGGACAGAAGACAGCAGGGCGGCCTCTTCTACTTCTCCATCGCGGCCATCGACTACAAGCGCTTCACGCTGCTGGACTACTTCGTTAGCGACAGCAAAAAGTACTCGTCGCTGGCGATCGGCTACCACATGGCGTACCCCATCGGTATCACCACGAGCCGCGACTCCAAGGCCAAGTACATTCAGTTTAACGGCGTCTACACCTTCACCGACGCGAAGACGAAGCTGGTGCCGGGTTACACCTACTACACCAACAGCAACGGAGGCATCATCATGGGAAGACCCTACGGCTACAACCACGCTGAGTTCGGTTCTTTCTACGTGGACGCGTGGCGTGACAGGCAGCTCTGCGCTCTCCATAACCAGATCGGTATTGCTGTGTCTGAGAAGGAGCTTCTTATTCGTACCTATTAAGGAAGTGTGACTTGCTCTGTTTGTTCAACCAACAGCCCAAATGTGTGTATTGCTTTCTGCTTAAAGTTTCTTTCCGCTCCACGCTCTCTGGAAGTAGTCTTCGGGGTGGTAGTTCTCGGGGTGCTTGCTGCGCTCCACGACCTCCTTCCTCCACGACCGCATCAGTCCCTCGATCGGCCAGATGGCAGCGTCGGCCAGACCGCAGATGGTGTGCATCTCGATCTGCGTGCCCACCTCCATCATCATGTCAATCTCGCGCTCCGACAGCTGGCCCTTCTCCAGACGGCACATCATGTCGTACACCCACGGCAGACCCTCGCGGCACGGCGTGCACTGGCCGCACGACTCGTGCATGTAGAAGTGCGACAGGTTGCGGATCGCCGCCATCTACGCCTCACACACCCCCGCCACCACCACCATGTCCGTGCTCTTGTCCATCACGATCACGGCCGCGGAGCCCAGACCGCTCTTGAAGCTGCCCAGCGAGTCGTAGTCCATCAGCGCCTGGTCGCACATCTCCTACGCTTCACCGCCGCGCCGCTCACCCACGTGGTTCAGCGCGCGCGTGGACGCGCCGCCCGGAATGACGGCCTGCAGGTTGTCCCAGCCGCCGCGCACGCCGCCCGCGTGCTTCTCGATGAGGTCGCGCAGCGGGATGCTCATCTCCTCCTCCACCACGCACGGGTTGTTCACGTGTCCGCTGATGGCGAACAGCTTCACGCCCGCGTTGTTCTTGCGGCCCAGGCCCGCGAACCACGCGGGGCCGCGGCGCAGAATGGTCGGCGACACGGACACCGTCTCGCAGTTCGTCACGGTCGTGGGACACCCGTACAGACCCGCGTTGGCGGGGAATGGCGGCTTCAGGCGCGGCTTGCCCTGCTTGCCCTCCAGCGACTCCAGCTGCGCCGACTCCTCACCGCACACGTACGCGCCCGCGCCGCGGTGCACGAACACGTCGAAGTTGTAGCCGGTGCCACAGGCATTGCGACCCAGGAATCTACGCATCAGCAGCGACGCCTTCTTCGTACCCCTTCTCGTACGCCTCGTGGATGGCCTCCTCCAGGTGGATGCTCTCGTTGTAGAACTCGCCGCGGATGTAGATGTACGCCGCGCGAGCGTGCATCGCGTAGCCAGCGATCAGGCAGCCCTCCACCAGCGCGTGGGGCTCCTTGCGGATGATCTCGCGATCCTACGCCTCACATCCTCTCGCCTCCCCCACCTTGCAGGTGCCGGGCTCGGACTCATCGCAGTTCACGCAGAGGAAGTTGGGACGACCGTCCTTGGACACCTTGGGCATGAAGCTCCACTTCAGACCGGAGGGGAAGGCGGCACCTCCACGGCCGCGGAGACCGGACGCCTTGATATCCGCAATGATCTGGTCGGGACCCATCTCCAGCAGCTCCTTCGTCTTATACCAGAAGCCACGCTTCATGGCGCTCTCGATGTGCCAGTCGTAGTTGCCGTAGAGGTTTGTGAAAATACGATCTTGGTCCTAGGCGATGACGCCGCGTCCGGAGGAATTACAGAAAGGCCTCCGTGGACTCTCTCGGGAATGGGCTGCTGGGGAGCGGCGGGCTTCGCGGCAGCGGGTGGAGGGGGAGCCGCAGCGAACGAGCGCACGATCACTCTGGACAGCTCGGACTTGTTCACTACGCGAATTAGATGTTCCAATCCACAGCGCCCCACAACACTTTCCGATTCCTCTTGTTACAAATGCCTGCATGAAGAGAACTCTGGAGAAAAACGAGGGACAAAACACGCATGTCGTCGCACTCCAAATGGTCTATTTCTGGGCAGGAGGCTGGCTTGCTTTGGGTTGCGCTTTCTGGGGGCGAAAGGGTCCATGTGGATTGGCGTAATGGAAAGAGTCGAGTGCACGGGAATGGGTGGAATGGAGCGTAATGTGTCTGTTTGTTTCTTAATAACATTGTAAAAGCAAGAAATAGTGCCAATGCAACCATTTCAAACTGCTGGGAAGGAACAGTATTCTGGTGATCCATCATGCTTTTGGAGTGCTGCATCGACTGCGTTGAATCGGGACTGAATGCCGAAAAGGGAGGAGCGGGAAGAGTGGAGGTTTGGACTTGAAGCGGTGATGAGGGCGTTTAGCTTTGTGCCAATCTCATTGATGGAGGTACGACACCCAGCTACGGAATGATCAGTTGGTTTCAAAAACGGGGGATTCATGGTAGAGGCCGTGAAGAACGCGCTGCACATTCCTGTGAACGTGATCATCCGTCCTCGTGGAGGCGATTTCTACTACAACGAGAACGAGGTGCGTGGTGGAGGATGGAGTGAGGGGTAGATGGAGGTGATGGTGGAGGATATCCTCGCCTGCAAGGCCATCGGAGTGAAGTAGCGTACTGTATTGTGATGTTCACCGTAGTGGTGTCGTGATTGGCTGTTTGACGAAGGACGGCAAGGTGGACATGGAGAAGAACCGCCGTCTCATGGAGGCCGCTCGTCCTCTGAGGTGCGTGCCCGTATGGAGTGTGAGGGGTAGTGTCACTTTCCACCGTGCCATCGATATGGCTCAGGATATGATGGAAGCTGTGGAGGTGCTCGAGCTCAATCCATTTCAGGAATAGGCGTGCATCGCTCTGGGAGTGGATCGCATTCTCACTTCGGGAGGCGTTTGAATGCTGGTGATGGGTGATATGCAGTGCAACACGGTGATGGAGGGAAAGGACACGATTCGCGCGATGAAGAAGCTGGCGGGCGACAAGCTGCAGATCATGGCGGGAGGAGGTGTGACTGCGAACAACATCCGCGAGCTTGTGCAGTACACGGGCATCAAGGAGGTCCACGGAAGTGGTGGGGTCTGATCGTGCATGTGAGAAATAGCCCGTGATTACGTCTTCAGCGAGATGGAGTACAAGAAGCAGGGCGTGTTCATGGGAGGCGAGAAGAAGAACACTCAGGAGCTGGAGTTCAAATGGAAGCAGACCTCGGCCACCGTGGTTGCCAAGTTCGTCGGCCAAATCGCGGACCTGTGGCGTGTTTGTTAGGAAACAGAAGAATACTCCTTCCTCACGATAATACTTATTCAGCCTCAGCCTCGACCTTAGCCACAGCAGCACTACAAGTAACATGGAAAGAGAATCGCTACGCTCCGTTGATCACACGAATGGACAGCTCGTCAGCACGCTTGAGGATCTCCACTCTCTTCTTGGAGGACACTCCGTGAGCGATCTCAGCACAGTAGGTGTTGTTGTGCATCATGAGGAGCTCCAGGTCCTTGACGTTGCTCACGGTGAACTTGTAGAGTCCGTTGGGGAGCATGTACTTGGTGCGGGCGTCAGAGCCGTAACCAATGTTGGGCATCAGGGTGGCACCGCGGAAGCGACGTCTGCAGCGACCATCAATACCCTTGGGCTTTCTCCAGTGCTGCTACCGTATTAGACGCGAGCAATGGAGGAACTTACGTTCATTCTCTTGAACTTATCAGCCTGGAAGCGAGGGAAGGAGGTGGTTCTCTTCTTCACAATCTTCACCTTACGAATAGGGCTCATCGTGGTCTACAGACGCGATTAGCCAAAGCACGTTCAACAGGACGGGAAGTGATGCCAACTGCATCTTCGTGAAGAGCCACGCAACTTACCAAAGTGAGATGTTAAGGAATATCTTCAACTGGCAGTTCAAGAAGCCCAAAGGACGGAGAAAGGAAGCAAGGGGAGTTTTTTCTTCAAGCTGAAGGATAGAATCGGCTCGTATTCACCCCACCCGATTATGGATTTGCATGAATCCCGTGTCCTATGTTCCAAATGAGAATAAGTTTGAATTAGGAAATGATGGTAGATCCCTTTGGTATCGTGAATTGGGATGTAAGCAGATCACTGCGTTTTGTCATTCGTAATAGGACCATTCGATTCCATTTCACACAAATCCCAAGCCACATCCATTCCGAGAGAGAATTGACTGTCACAATCCAATTCGAATGGAGGAGGAACAGGCGACGGCGGAGGATATCCTCACCTTTAATGCTGTCGGCAACTGGAGGACGATTAAGAACGATGACGGCAAGTATGAAAAGGTGTTCGTGCCGGGAACGGATGTAACGCGAATGGCGCGCATCATACTGAGGTTGGGAATCCAGTGAGCAAGAGAATTATGCCGTAGAGAGATTAAGGAGGAAAGCGAGGAGTATCGAGAGTATTCTTTGAAACTGAAAAAGTTTGGCGTTGTAGATGACAAGCTGATCCCTCTGTTTGTAAAGTGGGAGTGAGGCGGTGGATTGAGGCGTAGCTCCACCGAGGACACTGTTCTCTTGTTGACGATTTTGAAGATTTTTGTGTGCTATACGCTTCCCATAAAGGAGGACGACTCCTGCTACAAGGAGATGCGTGCTGCTGAACTGCGCTTCCTGGACGTGTTTATCGCCAACGTCCCCTTTCGCTCTCCTTTTTACTTCTAGAACGCCTTCTCGAGCGTGCTGGAACTGATTTCGGAGCCGTTGTCTACCGATCCGATCGATCGCGACGAGAAGGACACGACGCTGATCGAGCTGAGCCTGACGCTCATCCGCAACCTCTGCTGCATCGAGAACACGCACTCCGCCACGGCCGGCAGCCAGTACGTCTACCACTACGTAATCATTTCCCGCCAACCTGACTCCAGATCCACGAGCGTCTGGTCGCCTCCATGAACGAGCAGCTCATCACGGAGTCGCTCGCCGCGCTCAGCGTGGTGCGCGCCGCCTCGCCCCGTCACCCGTAGGAGGACCGTTCTTCCTTCCACTGGATGCTGCTGGAGATCTTCGTGCTCGTGCTGCGTGACGCCTCGCCCGAGCTCGTCTTCGAGGCTGGTGCCTCTTCTCCCTCCGCCGATGCTCCCAACGCGGGAACTGCGTCTAGTGCGTCTAGTGGTGCCAATGGTGCCAATGGTGCCAATGGTGCCAATGGTGCCAATGGTGCCAATGACACTCATGGCGTGACAGGTAGTTCGAGAACTCCGTCAGGTGCAGTGGTGGTGAGCGGCGGGCGTGAAGCGTAGGCGTCGCTGCAGGCGCTGCTGGCGGCGGAGCAGGCGAGGCGCGAGCGGGCGCTGCGCGAGCTGCCGTCGTCGTTCTCGGGGAGCTTCGGCGCGACGAGCCTGAACCGGCTGGTGACGGAGGGCCACGTGGTGACGGACCTGGTGTACCATGCACGTAGCGTGTGTGTGTGTGTGTGTGGTGAGGTCTAGTACGTGCCGCGCAAGGCGAAGAAGTACCACACGACGGAGCGTGCGGTGAGCGGGAACAGCTACTTACGCGCTGTGTTCCGCGCGAGCGTGATCCTCGCAGACTCCTGCTACGACGACTTCGTCGCCATCCTGCAGAAGCACCTGAAAAAGCCGGGGTGGGTGTGCGCGTCGGCACTCACGCCTAGCGAAGCGCTGCCCTCCGACCTGCTGCACTACCAACAGTTCACCTCCTTCTTCAACCGCTTCGTCTGGCTCTTTCTCACCTCGCCCCAGCACGACTTCCCCGCCCTGCGCGGCGACGACCCGCTGCCCCCGCCCACACTGGCGACCCTCGCACACTCCACCTCCCAAGAGTTCTTCGCGGCATGCATCGAGGACTGCAAGAAGCTGCTCTGCGACGAGATGGACTGGCACGACGCCATCTTCCCCATTCGCAACATCTGCACGCTCTTCGACATCTATCACTTCCTCCTGACGCAGGAGCAGGACGCGGCGTTGCGCTACAAGGGCGAGATCGTGGTGAACGCCGTCTTCGCGCAGCTGTCCACCATTCAGCTGTTGCCGGACGTGCTGGTGCAGTGGAAGACGAAGGACGGCGTTCCCACGCTGTTCGCGCTGATCGCGGGAATCGACAGTTTATTGCGGATCTGTCAGAACATGAAGGAACGAGGAACGACGGTGCTGAAGAAGAAGCGAACGCGCAAGACGCAGGGAGCGGAGGAGGAAGAAGTGCCCTCACACGTGGAGGAATTCAGGGAGTTTTTGTTCAACCTGCGTTTCATCTACAACATCATTTACCGAAACGCCGTGTTCGAGAAGTACGTACAGTGGTTCTTGATCATCACTAGATTCGTCCTCATCCTGTACAACTACCCGTTCCACCCTCCAACCATCAACCGTTGTCTCTGCAACTACTTCGCCAATCTCTTCGACTACGTCGACGAGGACGACAACGCCTCCACCGACGAGGACTACAACGCCGCCCACGCCACCGAGCTGCGCGCCACGATGCGTCCGCGACTCTACAACGCGCTGTTGCTGGAGGCGCTGAACCGCGTGCTTCACGACCCGCTCGCCAACCCTGGCCCGCGAGCCACGGCGCGGCGCGACGATCTGGAACAGCTTGGCCGGCTTGCCAAGCGAATTGTTGGGGTCGTTGGGGGCGGTGACGGATAGTTCGGAGCCTTCGTGCAGACGGCGACGGCGCACCCCGTGGTGTTCGCTGAAGCGCTGTTCGCCATGACGCCGGGCACTGCCAGTCTGATCGCCCGTGGGTATCGTGTTCGCGCGGCGGGCGGCGCGTCGGTCGCGCTGTCGGCGAGCGCGCTGGACCAGGCGGCGGGCGAGAAGGAGGTGGATTTGGATGCGCTGCCTGTGCAGCCCGAGAAGGAGAAGGCGCCTCGTCGTCGTGGTCGTCGCCTGCCGGACGTGGGTGTGGGCGTGTGGCGTGAGGCATAGCAGATCGTGTGGAGCTCGTCCTCGGAGGAGGAGGCGGAGACGGCGCCGCGGGCCCCGGAGACGCGGCAGTTCGACCGCGCGAAGCTGAACGTACCGCTGGCGGAGACGGAGGTGGATCTGGACGACGAGGTGGGCGTGCCGCTGTTGGCGCCCGCGCCGGAGGCAACGACGGCCGCTCCGCTCTTCCCGTCCGGTGCAAAGTCGAAGCGTAACATCGTCGTGTTGTCGAGCGATGAAGAGAATGAAGGGAGTGATGAGGAGAAGGAAGCGAGTGTTGAGGAGAGTGAAATGAGTGATGAGGAGAAGGAGGCGCCGCTGGACAACACGGCGCCGTGGTCGGCGGAGGAGGACGCGAAGCTGCGATGGCTGCTGGAAAGCTATCAGGGCATGGTGGACCCGTGGGGCATGGTGGCGTACGACGCGTTCTTCCTGAAGGCGCGGCGGTCGCAGCGCAACGTGATGCAGCGGGCGATGGAGCTGGGGCTGCTGGACCCGAGCACGGAGTTACCTGAGGAGGAGAAGGAGAGTAATAGAGAGAGGGGAGAGAAGGAGAGTGATGAAGAGAAGGAAAGTGATGAAGAGAAGGAAGAGGAGAGTAATAGAGAGAAGGAGAAGGATAGTAATAGAGAGAAGGAGAAGGATAGTAATAGAGAGAAGGAGAAGGAGAAGGAGAAGGAGAAGAAGGACGCGTACAGCTTCGAGCAGCGCAGCGAGTTCATCAAAACGAACCTGACGCTCATCTGCCAGAAGGTGAAGGTGGAGAAGGCGGTGGAGATTCTGGAGCCGCTGCTGTGCCTGCTGGAGAGAGGAGTGACGCATAGGCAGCTGCTGAAGCAGAAGGGAGAAGAACGAGTTGGAGGGAAAAGTGTGAGGGTGACGCTCCCGTCCAGTGTGCCTGCGCAGATGCGAGGGCAGGTCGCTCTGCTTCTTCGGTCCTTGCAGCTACAGCCTACCGACACGGATGTTACGATTCCGTCCGAATTGGCGCCTCAGGACTTCCAGCAGATGCTGAAGGTTGTGGAGACTCAGGTGAAGAGGTGGAAGTACCAGTTGAATCGAAAGGCAAACAAGAAGAGAGTCGCATCGGAAGAGGAGGAGGAAGAAGAAATGAAAACGAAAAAGCGGAGAGTTGTTGTCGATGATAGTGATTTGCGTGTTTGTTAGCAGGAAACAGCGGCAGAATCGAAAGGGCAAACACATGATAAGAAGCAAACGATGGTATTACGGAATGGAAGTGACAGTAACTACTGACTTGGATTACAAGAAAAACGACAATTCCCTGCAAGGAGCACAGAATCGCGAGAAGTGTCAGACGCATGAAAAGACAAAAAACGACAGGGATGGTGACAAGGGAGTGGCACTCTTTTCGGGAGATCACTCCAGCAAACTCCATTCTCAAAACGCCCATAAAAAACGGAAGAGGATACATATACAACACGGTTTTGCAAGCGCATTTGAGTAACGCATTTGAGCTCTTCCACAGACATGTCCTGATGGATTCTACGGATAATGCTTGCTGAACAGGACTACGATGGGAAGCTCACGTTGGCGTCGTCAACTGGCCTGATTAACACAAGATTGGAAAGCGTTGAACTCCCTTGATCCTCCGAGTTTCCGTCGTCATTGACATTGACGGATAACTCGCAAGGGGTTATCATGAAGCGGTATCAAACAGTAATGCGAAACGAAATGCAGTTTATTCCTGTGTACGGGCGTTTCATCGGTTATCAACCCTCTTTGATTCTCTTTCCTTTGCATTCGCTGTTGCCTTGCTTGTGAGGTATCCATGCTACTGGATTTGTTGTTTCAATTAGGAGTGCTTCTTAGGTCATTCCTTCATTCACTCTAAGAGTCTCTTAAGTGAATTGGGTACGTATGGCTAGTTGAATGAAGAACAGCATTCATAGTTCTAATGAATGAGTGTTATCATGCGCAATTCAGAGAACAACTCGTTGCTTTGTGTTCGGAGAGTCCAGAGTCATATTCTGAGGATGAGCATGAGTGATGAGTATGATTCTTGGTGTTAGTTCCACACAGAGAATCACAAACAAACAACCCCACTTCATCAATTCCCTCTTATCCAGCGCCAACACCGTAGGTCTTCCGTGTGCGCACACAAGCGGCAAAGCACACTCCATCAGGTGGTTCACAATGTCCTTCGCCGTCTGTGCTTCCAGTGTGGTGTTGAACTTCACCGCGTTCTTGCAAGCCTATTCATGACTCCCCAAAGAGGCGCCCACTCGCTGCGCCAACAGTCGTTTCACCGCCGGCGGAGCGAACCGTGCGTACTCCTCCGTACGCACCGCCTCTCCCGCGAGTTCGCCGAGGTACTCCTTCAGATCATCCGTCGTCAGAGCGAATCCGTCGATCAGGGGAATCGTCTTGACATCATGAACCCTACCAGATACTACTCGGATGGTGATTCGTTGTCTGGCATGCAGATCAATGTCCCACTTCCAAAACGAAAGCAAGTCCCTGTGTTGCTGGAGTGTGGTGTACTGCTTGGTGGTGAGGGCAATGGGTCTGGCGTGAATGGGATCTCTTGCGATCACACCATCTGGATTGGCCTTCAGCTCACTCAAGTAGAAGTCGAGATTGACTCTTTCGTGAGCGGCGTGCTAGACGTGAGTCACAAAAGCAAGCAAGACTTGGTCAATGAGAAAGAGGTGTGTAGTGGACTCAAACAGAAGAAAGCTATCAAACACCTGACCGCAGAACCGTGTTTCCTTGACTTCTTCTATGGAGGACAATGGCTTCCATTGAAGATCGCTGCCCTGTGAACTGAGTTTGGAGGGAGGTCTCCGAAAGGGAGTTTCCTTGTGAGAGGGAGTTTCGTTTTGATAAGGCGTTTCCCTGTGAGATGGCGTTTCATTCAAGGGAGGCGTGGAAACGGTAATGGTGAATGTGTTTTCAATGGAACTCTCAAGACTCTGAGATATCGTGGATTGCTCCTGCTGAGTGAGCTGCAGAGGAGGGTCTGTGAAGGCGGAGTTGATGGTTTCGGTGATGGACAGAGAATCATCAATCAGAATCATCACAATGAAGGGACGTCTAGACTTCAGAACCAAAACGAAAGCGCACTGGTTCGCTAAGACATGTGAAGAACGCATGCACTTACTGAGTTTGCTGTGTTTGCTAGAATGAACACCATCGCACACATGTACGTGAAAAAGAACTTCCATATTTTGTAAATGGGATTGATGATAGAGAGGGTGGTGAAGAGAGGGTAGGAATTGAGATAGAGGAACACATGCTCATTTTCAGCGGTTGATATGATATGCGAGACTAGTCAATCACACATGAGAAGTAATTGATACAGGGGGAAGACAGATAGAGAACAAAGCGAGAAGAGTGAATCACGAAAAACGATGAAGAAGTGTTAAAGAAAGACTGAATCTCTTCTTGAACATAGCGAGTTGGGGACAGAGACAGGAGAATGGCGCTCGTGTTCATGTCCACTCTAGGAAAGGAGATTCTGCGAATGGATACACTGTCATGCACACGTGTGAAAACACAATGTGCATTTGGTGAACTGCTTGGATGAGCATGGCTCGCCAACCCGCATTTGCTTTTGCAATCGACTCACTATTAAGGCAATACGTTAAACACAACTAGGATATTCGAATGGGGGAGTAACGATGTGCAGACATCGCAGAAACGGTAATTCTGCAACTAGCTGCCTTTTGCTTCGTGTCACTCCTTTGCTCTTTCACCGTGTTCACTCCATTCACAATGCGCTATTTCTGACCCAGTTTCAGCAGAGAGACATGATGGACAACTGTGCCAAATGCTTGCGTTTCCACGTCCACAGGAACGACATAGGAGAGGTCACGAAGGATGTCCAGTCCTTCTTCCGAAAGAGAAGCGATGTCTGACTGAAAGACCAGTTTTTCTTGGTCGCTCTGGACATACACCGAAATTGTTGTCGGAGTGCAGTTCAATATGCAGTAGAGCACTGGGGGTGAACAGCGCATTCTTCTCGTACTTGTGTGAATGAGAGAGGAATGGCTCCCATACTGGTACTCGCTCTGTATGCTGTTTGCTACGAATGCGTCTAGCCTATGCATTTTTGACCAGCGAACGGTACAGGTCTTTTCCCTCCAAGTCGTTTTCTGTGTGTAATTTCGAACTGTTATTGTGCTATGCGCGCAATCTTCATTGCAATTTCCTTAAGAAATCGTACTGGAGTTGATCTTACGCTGTGAACTCTTCTTTGCAACGGAACATGTGCACCCCCTTCCGGAAGGGAACGTGGAACTGAGTTTTCACGAATCTGATTGGACTTCACCGCCATGTCAAGATTGACAAGTCGCTTTGAAAGATTACCATTATCTATTCCATCTTCTATCTACAGCGAGAAGTTTCTCTTGCCCATCGGTCCGTTCGTAGCCGCTTGTGCCCTGCAGTGAGTTGTAGATGGAATTGATGCCTCTTCAGAATGATTGTGCACAAAGTCCCTTCGACTTTCTGTCATCCGAAATCAAGCTTTCTAACCCGAACACGGTGTCCTTCCACACCAATGGTAGCTCGATTGCCATTCCGATGCGCAGTTTCACTTCCTTTGATTCTCTCTCGTCCGAGAACATAACGTCCTGCTCTGAGTGCTGCGGAGACGGAATTCTCTCTTCCGACACTCTTCCTCCCTGTGACGCTTCCACGCCGCTGTGCACCGAGCCAACGATCGACGCGGACCCCTGCATCCCCGCTCAGGATGTGCCCTTCTTCCCCTGCGGTTTTTCTGCCGACGCGTGCGATTCTTTCCTTCTGCACGATTGCATGAACGAATTGACTCTTCCCTCTCCGCAACACGACTTCCAACGCGATGGTGAGTGTTCTTTTGAATCCTCCACGATTCGAACACGGGACAATTCCCTCGACTCCGATTTCCTCGTATCCGATGCGTTGCTTCACGATGCCGATTCTGTTGCCATGCATGATCTCCATCTTTCCTTCTCTGATTGTGTCCTGCCCGTGTCTGCGCCTCTCAAACGGAGGTACACCGTATGTGGTGACCTGGCGAAGTCTCGCCTGAGCTTCCTGACCAGGAATGACAAGCGGGTGGATTCTTCGTCTTTGAAGCCGGTTCGTCACGATACTCGTTTCGGTGACGTTTATCAGTGCTCTAGTGATAAGGACTGCTTTTTCATCTTTTCCAAGAAGCATGTCGAGTATCTACGTAGCTACCGTAGTTTCTAGTTCATTCTGTATGTTTTTGTGCTCCCTCCGGGTTTGTTCCTAATCTCAAGACTGCATTTGTGGTTCTATCATCCCCTCTGAAATGAAAATTGTCACATCTCCAATGTAGCATTCGCAAGTATCCAAATCACATTATCATAATCACACACGCGAGATGGAATCCCATTCTCTCCTAACACAGTTCCACTGCTTGCTACGTTCAAGTCACTTTTGCGTGAACAGGATTCGCACCCCTGCTTCTTTATCTCGCGCGTATTCCGAGAGTTGGGTTACGAATAAATGCCCGCCAAATCGAACAGAGAAGCAGGAAATAACACTTGTGGAGTGGAAACTGGGCCCGCTGGGATGAAAAAGGCCAGCCCTGTTTCTGTTTTGTCAAAGAATTCCGTACTAAGAGCCTCAAATGAGAAACGTCACCGTTGCTGCTACCCAGATGTCCTGCACGTGAGTCGTACCCCATGAATCTGAGAGATAGCCAGGTTTGGGAGGAAAACGTCGCCAAGGGCGAGAAGCTCATTCGTGAAGCTGCCGCGAAGGGCGCCCAGGTCATTCTCCTCCAGGAGCTTTTCGCTGGCTGGTACTTCTGCCAGGTGGGGAAATGGGCGTGGGGTGACGGCTAGGATCAGAAGCAGGAGTCTTTCGCCCTCGCCGAGCCTGCCTCGTCCAGCAGACTGATTGCCCACTTCCAGAAGGTGGCTAAGGAGCTCTCTGTGGTGCTGCCCATCTCCTTCTTCGAGAAGGACAACCAGGCCTACTACAACTCCATTGCCATCATCGATGCCGATGGTGAGGTCCTTGGCGTGTACAGAAAGTCCCACATTCCCGATGGTCCCGGCTACGAGGAGAAGTTCTACTTCAACCCCGGCGACAGTGGCTTCAAGGTGTGGAACACCAAGTACTGCAAGCTGGGAGTGGCCATCTGCTGGGACCAGTGGTTCCCCGAGGCTGCTCGCATCATGACCCTCATGGGTGCTGAGGTGATCAGTGGGCGCTGCGCGTTGCGGCTGACGCGTAGTGTATCCCACTGCCATCGGCACGGAGCCTCAGGACAGCGGCATCAACAGCAGCGGCCACTGGAGACGCACGATGCAGGGCCACTCTGCTGTGGGCGCTGATGGGCGCGGTGATGATTAGGCCAACTACATTCCCGTGGTGGCCAGCAACCGTGTGGGCAAGGAGTTCGGCGACAACAGCTTCATCACCTTCTACGGAACCTCCTTCATCACCGATCCTACCGGCGCCATCGTGACCGATGCCAGTGGGCGCCGCGGAGGGGGCTGAGGGGTAGAGGACGAGGACAACGTTGTGCTCACTGCCACTTTCGATCTCGATAAGGTGTCTGCCTGCAGAGCTAGTTGGGGTCTGTTCAGGTGATGGGCGCTGGGCGACAATAACGCGTAGAGACAGAAGACCTCAGCTCTACAGACCTCTTCTGACTCTCGATGGACACACCGATCTGATTTAAGTACATCATTCTTTAGTGTGACCTTTGTTTCTGTTTGTTGCCATTCGTGCGCACCGTTTTCTCTCTCTCAACTATTCTTTTGCAGCGCCCCTTTCACTCTTTTCACATGATATCCGTGTCTGTAGAAAAGGTTGGCGTCCCCTGCCGTTGCTTTCTGATGCATAGCCGTCATTGGAGTCTTACAAGGCATTGCTGCTACAGAGAAGACAGCTGCGTGCTATGGTCCAGCCAGACGCTCTGGAGGCCTTCCGCAAGGAGTTTTCGTCGGTGAAGGGTTTGGGGCGTTCCTGATCGACTAGAAGAAGAGAAAGCCGGACCTGTCGAAAGCCTCGAAGTATACGAACAAGGTGAAGGCGTTTAGCTCGGATCAGGTGGATTCTCTCATTTCTCAAATGGACGTGCTGAATCTCAACAAATTTGACAATGAGGTCGTGATTCCAGTGCGCAGTGAGCTGTAGATTGCGCAGGCCATCATGACCTACCTCAATGAGGGCAAGAAGATCAAGGAATCGGACATCCCGCAGCTTGCGAAGTTCATCGTCGAGTTCATTCGTCGTTATCCGACCGGAGAGGAGGATTTGAGCGCGCTCTTCCAGGAAGCGTTCAAGGGGATTGGTGTGAAGACGGTTCCAGCGGCAACGGCGATCAAGAAGAGCGTCATCCTCACATACTGCGAACTGTGCCTCTGCGGCATTGTTGCGAAGGAAAATGTGGTGGGAAAGATGATCAAAGTGATCACGGACCTGGCTTCCGTGGATAACGTGGAGTTCCCGGCGTTTGGTCATCTGTAGTCGGATTCCAGCATCTATTGCGACGTCCTGTACTCCTTCGTGAAGCTGTATGGATACGAGTACATCAGCATCTACCCCGCCTTCATCACCTCAGAAGCGACGATTCGTGAGGATCTGAAGGACTTTTCTCCAATTCTGAGTCCCGTCATTCAAAGCCGCTTTCTCACCATCTTCGACGGCTTCTACAGCACGATTCTGGGAAGAGTGGTTGAAACGCCCGTTTCTGATGGCTAGGCCAACAAGGTATGGAGCGCGTACAGCGAGGCGAAGAAAACGCAGGTGCACCAGGAAGCATTGCGCGGAAGTGTGCCGGAGGCCGTGAATCAGCAGGTGAAGGAGGGAAAGGAGCGCATGGAGACGTTGAAGGCGGAGCTGCACCTGCTGAGCTTCTATATGTGTCGTGACGAGCCGGAATTCGTGGAGGAGGAAATCGAGATTAAGAGCGGCTTTGAAGGACTCAGCATCACAACCTTCGACAACACTACCTCGAACTACAACGGACCCTTCGCGGACCGTGAGGAGCACATTTTCTACACAGTGGTCCCGAAATTGGAGGAATTGCTTCCATCGCTTCATTTGAAAAGAGGCAAGAAAACGGACAGTGATAATGACAGTGATGATGTCAGTGACAGCGACAGCGAATTTGAAGACGAAGCGAAGATCGAAGATGAGATGAAGCGATTGGACGCGGAGCTGCCGGCGGGCGCGACGATGGAGGAGGACGACGAGGAGGATGCCCTGGTGTCGCACAGCGCGTCGGAGCACGTGGCGAAGGAGGTGAGCGTAACGTCCCTGACGACGGCGACGCAGCAGGAGAAGGCGGAGATCCTGATGGAGCGGCTGTTGGAGTGCTTTACCAGCGAGGAGGTGGACCGAGTGGGTGTGTGAGGCGAGCGTGACATGCAGTGGTGCCTGGAGTTCTGCGACTTCAACAACGCGGTGTCGCGACCGTTGCTGGTCGACACCATTCGCTACTCCTACATCCGCCACCGCGAGAACCAGCGCTATTTCGCGCGCGCCATCCGCGAGCTGAAGCCGGTGTTCGAGGCGCTCTCCGAGCAGGTGGAGACGTTTGTTCGGGTTTTGATGGCGTGGGCGTTTCATTCTAGAATCGCTTCTTCGCCACCGTCGAGACGCTGACGGCACGTTCGGCGTCCTCTCTGCTCAGCATCGCGTCCTTTATCACCGAGTTAGTTCGCTTCCGCGTCAGCTCGCCCTCGCTCTTCTTCTGGTGCCTTCACAAACTCTGGGTCAAACGCAATATTGACACCATTCAAGCCATCGCTCTGCTGGTCGAGCGTCTGGGGCCCCTCCTCCTCTTCGTGGAGCAGACCGCCTCGCTCATGAACAAGGAACTCGATCATATCGCGAACGTCTGCCGCAACAATGTTGTCGACTCGGACTGCTCCGCCATTCTCATGAACGCGTACTACTGCTGCCGACCCGCCGAGCAGCCCAAAGTCAAGCGAGTGAAACTCCCGCCGGCTCAGCGCTATCTGCGTCACCTGCTGACGGAGTGCGTGGTGGAGAAAACGACGGACGCGGAGCTGACAGCGCTGGCGTCGCACATTTTGCGATTCAATTTGAAGGATGACAATGTGATGATGTTGGTGGTGATGGAAGTGTTACGCGCACCGAACGAGGCCTTCACCGCCATTGAGACGCTCGCGCGGCTGTTGACGATCCTCTGTCACAGCATGCCGAAAATCAGGGTGTTTTTGATCGACGCGATTTTCGAGCAGTTGTGCTTCCTTCTGGAGTTCATGCCAAACGACTCGTTCCAGGACGCCATGAGCCTGATCGAGTTCGTGGGGTGGTTGTACATCTATAAGGTCATTCACAACAATCACATCTTCTTCATTCTCTACCTCCTCATCGAATACGGCCATTACGTCACTCCGGAGGCGCGCGAGCGGTACTCCTTCCTTCCGCAGCGGCCCATGGCGGTCCACCCGCTCGTTCCCTTCGAGAAAGACTCGCCCTTCTCCTCCGTACGCCCCAAGATGGCGATCCAACTGGTGCGCCTTGTGGGCGGGTACCTGCCAAAGACGCGTCTGAAGGCCTATTTCCTGTATCTTCAGCACTACTTCCTGAGTAAGGAGGGATCGGATTTGTCGGCGCTGTATGATTACCAGACGATGCTGGGCGAGTTCGAGTCGTTGGTGGCGGAGTACAAGTCGTACGAGGAGGTGGACACGGTGGTGGCGGAGGTGGAGCGCATCCTGCTGGAGAAGGGCATTGCGCTGAAGCCGCACACGGCGGTGCTGACGCTGCGTGGAGAAGAGGAGGAGGACAAGGTGGAGCAGGAGGAGTCGGAGGGTGTGGAGAAGACAGCGTCGGAGCGCGTGCAGGAGGAGGTGAAGAAGAAGGAGGACGAGATGTTCGAGAAGAAGTACGCAGAGCAGATGAAGGGGAGCGTGGGCGTGTCGGGGAGCAAGCGAGTGAATTTGGACAACATGGCAATTCCGATGAATCTGCAGGGCAGTAGCAGCAAGGAGTTCAAACTGCTGGTGAAGACGAAGGGCGCGGTGTCCGTGGCGGGAAGCGTGAACATCGAGATTTCGGAGAAGCAGAGAGAGCGGAAGATGGCGGTGGAGAAGAAGATGCTGAGGGAGCAGAAGGAGCTGAAGAGCAAGACCATCAGATTGGTGAGCAATCAGGACAACAACGTGGCGGACGCTCCGCTTCAGAGCATTCACAACGATCGTGTTCCCGTGTGTCCTCAGGCCAATGCGAGGCGCTCCGGAAGGAAGGGAGGAATCGTTTTGTTCTGTGTTTGTTTGAGTCAACGCAGTGCTGCCTTCGATTTGGCGAAAAGGTCGTTCACGATAGAATCTAAGGGGCGCAATTCCTTCGCAAAATAACAGGGTGGTGCACGGCGGAATCTGCGATCGCTTTCGGAAATGGTCGCTCTCTCTCTTCACGAATACCTTGTGCCATTCGTAATTTCATTATCGAATATGCCTGTGAGTTGTGTTTCTGTCGATCCGCCTCCGTTCTGTCTCATCCACGCAGGCGTTGCTGATTTCTGTGTAGATTCACTACTACCAAGTCGTTGGCCGCAGACTGCCCACCGAGACGGACCCCGAGCCTGAGATCTACA
>ERZ827156.2100-NODE-2100-length-21329-cov-4.274466_pt1 | contig 21329 bp, 36 predicted proteins | sample MGYA00519919_ERZ827156 | MGnify/ENA primary metagenome ERZ827156 (study PRJEB31778, sample SAMEA3449269) | human gut metagenome | biome: human gut; feature: human-associated habitat; material: faeces | place: United Kingdom | collected 2010/2012 ...
AGGCCCGACGTGCCGCCGATGAAGCCGATCAGCTTGCTGTTGGGGTTCATCTGGTGGATGTAGTCGAAGAGACCCGTGATGATGTTGTGACCACCGGAGGACTGGCGGCCGCAGAACACCACGCCCACGTTGATGGGATGGGTTTTGGGAGTGCCCCTAATGGTCAGCGAATCGGCGTGCTCTCACTTCACAATCTTCATGATGGAGTAGTTTATAGTGTTGGGGAAGTAGTGGTGCAGGATATGCGCGTCTTTGTCGTGCAGAGTGATGCTATCATACTCTGAAACCTACGAATCACCGCGAATCCAGCACACCCACAGACGTGGTGTCCGGAGTCTCCAGACATTTGGGGTAGCGCGGCTTGTAGAGAAGACGATCACGCGCGAGGACACTCAGGTTGTCAAAGGATCTCCCGTGAAGATCGATGTGGATTTGGCCAGTCTGCGCAGATATATACTCAGCCATCGAAGCAAATTTGGTGAAAAGAAGAAGCTTTGACAATGCAATCAGCTGGCAGTAATTCGGGCTCTCCGAGCGCGCCTACATGCAAGCATCATTGAGAGTCATTGCTTTCTGCTGCTTCTTATTCGGGATTGCGCCGTCTGCATTGTTGCCTTCTTCGTTTCTTGCTCAGAGAGAGAGGTTGATTGCGCTGGGAATTAGTCGCATTGATTGTGTCTCCTTTAAAGAAGGAGTTTGCACGTGGTTTACGATTGAGAGGAATGCATAGAGTGTAACAACCCTTGCTTTCAATGCTTTAATATCCATCCACTCCATTCCCCGCTCAAAGAGATCTATTCCCACCTGTTCCAATCCTACCCACCATCCCCATCCCTATTGCACTGCATTTCCACTGCCATTCCATTCACTCCCTATCAGAAGGCGCCACACCGCGCACTCTCTTTCCACACTTGGATAGAATGCGACACGATAGGAATTGTCACCCTCTTCTCTTCACTATTCGCTCTCTATGCTGACGTGATGGCCACCTGCAATGCAAATAGTAGGGTGGACACGGTTCTCGAAATGATCGATGTGGGAACGCTTCCCGTGGAGTGATCGTTGTAGATGTTGTACAACCCAATCGATTCCTCCCAAATCGGGATTGCAGATAAGTGGTTGCAAAACTGGCAGAAGCAGGACGGTGTCTGGGGCGAGTGCATCGATATCTGTAAGAGGGGGGTGAAGCAGCAGTTCAGTGCATTCGCGTTGAACACCATGATCAGGTATGTGCTGTTTTAATACTCCCACTATAGCTTTCTCCATTCCTCCTTTGTCTCCCTTTCCGACCCGGAGAAGAATGCGGTATTTGGCGATTTGCAGAGTCTCGTTTCCATTGTGCAGAATGGTGCAATTCCCCGCCTCCTTCCATGGTAGATGAAATGCTGGCGCGCCTGCTGGCAAATGCCTTTTCGACGATCACACTCCTCTCCGTGGACCAAAGCGATCTGTTCCCGTTCCTCTCCTCCTCGCTACTGACGGCAAATGCGTACTACCTCTTCCTGAGCTATCTCTCGCAACTCTCGCAGGAGTGCAACGATAAGAGAGTAGTTGTGTGCATTCACTTTCATCTAGTTTGCTTCTCTTGCCTACTTTGCGGAATTGAACGCGAACCGTCTCTCTTCTTACGCGTCAGAGGTTCTTTCCGTTCTGAACACGTTCATCGAGACAGAGTCCCTTCATGTCCCCGCATTCCCTCCCTGTGAATCATAGTCCATTTGTGCGGAGGCCTTTCAGAGCTGGGTTTCTCTCGGCGCAGTGCATCTGGAGAGCAGCGATCAGTACCCTTCTCTCTTTCGATCGCTCATCATGGTTTGCTGCTCCCTCTATCTATTCCCTGTAGCTTCTCTGCGATCCAAATTCCTGCTGCAACGTCAGCACCTCGCTCTGCACCCTCATCGAGGCATGCGACGATTCGGCGCTTCTCTCCCGATTTGCATCTACCCTATTATTAATCAAGCCGATGGTGTGCGAACTCAGCTGTCAGCAGCAAACGAAAGTCTCTCTCTACAGTTTTGAGGAACACCCCCAGTCTGCAGTTTTAACCGCGGTGATTTCCGTGTTTTGCTGCCTTCTCGAAAACGGCTTCGAGGAGTACTGCTCCACGCCGGATAGCGTGATGGAACAAATCGGCGACACGCTGCCTATTCTCCTGCAGAATTGCGATCACATCATGCTGTACCGGTTTATGTGCTTTTTCGAGAGTGTTCTATGCGACTGGCATACGCCTTGTCCCAATTCCCCCGTCTACCCCCAGCTGCAAGTAGCATTGCCATGCGTGATTCAGATCTAGAGCTGTCTCAACCTCCTCCTTTCCTACATGGTGCTCCCCTTCCCCCTTCTCCAGGAGCAGCAGTCCGCGGCCGACATGGACTCCATTCACCATCTTCGCCTCCTCCTCGGGGTTGCCTCTTCTCTCTTCTCTCACGCACAGCTCCTCATCAAGAAGCTCAGCAGCGAGATCGACGAGGAGGAAACCCTCTACATCGTGCTGCAACGTGCCTCGGCCAGTCTCCTCATCCAGCCGCCCACGCCCGCGTCGCTGAGCGAGTTGGAGGGCATGGCCACCACGCTGTGCGCCTTCTGCGGAGACATGAAGTACCTCGAGAACGAGGAGATGGTCGCCTTCCTCCACGCGCTGCCCGCCTTCTTCTCCGTCCCCGTCGTCGCGCCGGCGCTGTTCCGTCTGGTGGCCAAGCTGGCGCACGCCGTCGCCACGCTGCCCGCGCTCTTCTTCCGCCTGTTCCGCGCCACGCTCGCTCTTGCCGTTGCCTCCTCCGTCTCTCTTCATCCTAGACGCAGTCTTGTGTTCCCAACACATCCAACGCACTCAACGCACTCAACACACCCAACACACCCAACGCACCCAACGCACTCAACACACCCAACACACCCAACACACCCAACACACCCAACACAAATGACAACGCCTCAAAGGAAGCGGGAACGGCGGGCAGCGCGCTGGCGGCGCTCGCCAAGGAGGGATCGAGTCTCTGCAAGACGGGGGACCCCCAACTTTTCTGTCGACGCGCCGCCCCTCTCTGACCCATAGACGAGGTGCTGCAGCAGTCGTCGTCGTCACTGGCGCTGCTGGAGGCGGGTTGTTTCTTGGCGCGGGAATGCGACCCGGCGGAGCGGGCGAGTTGGGTGTGCGAACAGGTGCAACGGTGCCAGAAGGCCGTGAACGCGGGGTTCGTGCTGGGCGCGCTGCAGCTGCTGCTGGTGACGCACAAGGCCCTGCTGCCGACCGAAAACGGGCTGTTTTCGTCCGTGTGCAGCTCCGTGATTCCGTTGATGCTGGAGTTATTGGAACGGCAACCGCTCACGGGGTAGTCGTTCGCGGCGCTGCTAAAGGGTAGAGACGAAGAAACACAATGGAACACAATTATGACGGCGGTGGTTCTTCCCTCCATCGTGCAGCCCTCCTTCGACGTGAACGGGTTTTGCAACACCGCCGTGTCGCTCGTTCTGAATCGCGGACATGCCAATCTCATTCGCGTGCTGAGCGACGTGGCTCTGGGCCTTTTCTTTCACTTTCCCTCAAACTCGGCTTCCACACTTCCACCCCTCTTTGCGTCCATAGACGAGATCACCACCACATTCGTGGCGAACACCGATAAAGAGAACGACTTTTGTGAATCGGCGCCCGTTTTGACCGTCCTTCTCTTCCCTCCAAGTCATCCGTAGACACTACTCCTGTCCCTTCGAAACCTGCTGCGCTCCATTCCGGGCTTTGTCCAGTCCATTTCAGCCCTCCAGCAGCTTCTCCTTCTCTGCCTGTCCGCGCTGCCTTCCTACCAACACGATCTCGTCTCCGCCACCGCGTCCTTCCTCGAAACACTCATCACACTAAATCAGAAGGAGGAGTCGCAGGTGCTGCTGGACGTGTTCGACAAGATGGTGCTACAGTGTCTCAAGTCCATCTCCGAGCACAACGCATACCACTTGATCTACGAGACCAGCGCCACGCCCCTTTCCCTGTTATTCGCTCTGTTCAACTACAGGAGGGATGCCTTCTTCGTTCCATTTATCCAATTCTTCCACCCGGTGCAAAACTCGGAAGTGGTCCAAATGACGATTGTGGGTGTGGCGGGAGTGTGTGACGCGTAGAAGCGAATTCAGCAGAGCGATGTGTCCATGTATTCCTTTAATGAGGCAGTAGTAAAGCTGTGTAGCTATTTGCGACTCCACTCTTGGCATGTTTACTGATAAGAAACTCGTTCAGATACAAAAATTCGTGCATCGAATAGGAAGCATAGTCCTTTTCGGTCATTGTTTTCTGGTCGCTGAGAGCTGTCGTTGATTTAGCGCCAGACAGCACATTGGTGCATTATTCCCGTATCTCGTCGGCGTTTTTCCGTCCCCTTTTGTATCATTCATTCGGTGTTTGCAGTTCGTGCTCTGCTACGGTTCTAATTTAAACGATGAGCACAAGCGAAGAAACAAATGATTGCTCACGCAACGCTAGTCCTTGGGAGTCCGTCTCTGCGCGTGTGGAAGAGGAGCCACCCGACAAGCAGAGCGGACCGTGCTCAGGTATTTCAAATGAGCTACATCCAGAAGCGGCCGTGCATGTTGCGGCGGATAGGATCGCTGAACACGCTCCTGACTCTCCCAGCGCGCCCCTTGGCGCCTTAGAAGCGAGCGGTGGCAGCATCCTCCGCCAGCCCCTTCCTGTCTCCATGCAGTCCGACACACCCGGCTCTGGAAACGGCTGCGTGCGTTTTTCCTCCGATGCGAATCGAGGTGGCATGACGAGCCCCATGAACTTGCTCTCTTTTTCGATCGTGAACGCCTCCTCTTCGCGTCATGCGTAGATGCTCCCAAACTCTGGTTCCGTATCGATGCTAACTCCCCAGGTGGTCCCAAAGAAGGACGACCTCTTGTTCCGTCTGACGTCACAACTGACATCTAGATCCAATCCACTTCCCCTTTCCGGGACTCCCTTTTCCGTAAGTAGTAGTAATGGCTTGTATTCCCCGATGGCTGCTGCCTCCTCTGTGGACAGATCAAGCCCCGCTCTTGCTTCTTCCGAGAAGGCGAATTGCAGCTTCAACGTTCCCTCCATTTCATGCGTTCTTCCATCGATTCAGCTCTCCTCCTCGCAGCCCGTTCACTTTATCCAATCTGTCATCATCAACCCAGCGCCATCACCATTCACGTGGTGTGCTTCGACTTCCAGTCCCAGCGATTCCTTTACGCCCGCTGCGGCAGCAGTGCATTGCACGTGCACCAAAACCAAGTGTTTGAAGCTGTACTGCAATTGCCTCAAAGCGGGTCGTTTCTGCACGTCGGAATGCGACTGCGTCAACTGCAGAAACAAGTGCGACTCCACCGAGCGTCGCCAAGTTCTGCGAAAGCTCAAGAGTGGAAATGCGTTCCCTAGCCTTCGTTCAAAAGCAAAGAAGGAGGGAAAAGTGTGTGGCTGCACGTGTCAGCGCAGCCAGTGTAACAAGAAGTACTGCTCCTGTTACCAAAGTGGCCGGTACTGTACCGACAAGTGTAAATGTGTCGATTGTAGTAATCGATCCAGTGATGCCTTTCTGTGATTTTCGTGCGACACGACCATTTTCTGTAGTCGTCTACTTTTCTTTTTGTTTATTTTAGTTTCGTTTTGCCAATCATGCTTCTGGAATTCAGATGCCCTCTCCCTTACTGCGTCGAAGACCCCAACATCGGCTACCTCTACATGGTCATGGAGGCCAATCTGGAGGCCACCGGAGGCGGCGAAGGTGTGGAGTGGGAGAAGAACGAGCCGTAGCACCGCCCTCCTGGAGATCTCACCTCTAGGTACGATAACACGGACGGCCACCTCACCCTCGATCTGGACGGGTACTCCATTCCCAAGAACAAGGGCCAGTACACCTACAAGAAGTGAACGTCGATGTGCGGAGTGAGCCGTAGGTATCTGGTGGGATCGAAAGTCCCCTCTTGGATGGCGAAGATCCTTCCTCGCTGTTTTTGAGTGAATCGCGCATAAGCCGTAGCGTCCATGACCCTCGTGGAGGAAGCGTGGACCGCCCCCGACTACCGCTTCGCCGTCATCACCAACCAGTTCCTGGACAGAAAGAAGTTCCACATTGTTCTGGAGTCCAAGATCCTCAACCACGACAGAGTCCTCGTTTTTCATTGTGGATGATGGATAGGGTGAGAGCGACAACGTGTTCCAGCTCACCGACAGTGAAAAGAACGCGCGCTACGTGGATTACTACGATATGTGTGATGTGTACAAGAGTGAGAAGATTCCCGAGTGTGAGGTGCGTACTCGCCTCGCCGATCATCTGTAGGACCTGCGGAAGCTCAAGCTCGAGAGCGTTCCCAATTCGCCCCTGACGCCAGGCTGGTATCATTCCTGGGGTATCCTATTTATTCTAATGTCATGCAAAGACGAGAAGAACGTGTCGTGCCACTATTGGCTTCTGCACATTGATTTCAAGTACTTCGGGTTCCAGACGCTGGGCGAGAACATGGTGTACAACCAGCAGTGCTACATGAACAGGTGAGCGCGGGGTGGATCAGTAATGGACAGACAGGTGGAGAGACAGATGGTGGCTGCCATCGACAAATGGCACGGCCTGACGATGCAGGACATCCGCAAGCTGGAGGACGAGAACATGGCGGCGCTGAAGGAGAAGATCAAGTCGAAGGAGATTGCGATGGCGTTGCTGCTGGGACGGGGTGATCATGCGTAGGTTTACCGCGGGTGTGAATTGAGTGGTTTGTTGCTGTTTGTTAAGATACCCAAATCGGGTTGTTTTCTGGAATCGGCTGGAAGGGCAAAAACAAAACGATGGGTCCGTTCATCAAGCCGGAGGACATGAATACAGTGCAGAAGATGAAGTATCTGTCCATCGTGTCCAAGGTTTGCAAGGAACTAGAGACGCACTTGGGTTTCAGTAACAAGGACGTTGCGGAAGTGGCACTTACTAGTGGAGAGTGATGGATAGTTCCTGATCGATATGGCGATGGAATCGAGCGATGCCTTCGCCTTCTATGAAAAGCTGATGAAGCAGGAGCTGCAGATGGACAAGGCGCTCGTGAGCCAGCTGTTTGAGACGATTCATTACCTGTATCCTAAAACCGCGGAGCAGCAGGCTGCCACCAAGGCCGTGGCGTCCAAGCGTGATGAGGTGAGTATTCCGGGACTGGCGATGCAGAACACGGCTCCCGTTCAAATCGAAGTGAATGACAAGGACGCAAAGGAGTGGGTCTTGCAGTGTGCGTTTTCATCGTATAGAAGAGAAAGAGATGGCTCTTCTCATCGTCATCGTCGCTCTCCCTCGCACCACCACTCCTCTCACAGCCGTTCCCATCGCCACTCTCGCCGGCACTCACGCTCGCACTCTCGCTCGCACTCTCGCTCGCACAACCGATCGCGCAGCCACTCGCACAGACACTCGCACACCGTCGAGCTCGCCGTGAATCAAATCTACGACGGCCGCGTGAAGAGCATCATGGACTATGGCGCCTTCATCGAGCTGCTGGGCGTGTACCCCCCGCGCGAGGGTCTGTGCCACATCAGCAACATCGCGCCGCAGCGCATCCACCACCCCAACGACGTGCTTCAGCGCGACCAGCGCGTGAAGGTCAAAGTCACCCAGATTTCTGGCAATCGCATCAGCCTCAGCCTGAAGGACGTCGACCAGCGCACCGGCGAGGATCTCGGCAGCGTCCCGCGTCGCTATGACAGTTCCACAGGTGTCACAGGCCCCTCGGAGCCGACGCGCGCGCCGCCAAAGCGGAAGCGTCTGTCGTCGTATGAGCGATTCGAGATGGAACAGCTGATCGCGAGCGGCGTGATGACGGCCGCGGAGCAGGTACAGATGATGGCGCAGTACGATCTGGGCGGTCCGGAGGAGGTGGCGCCCGAGGAGGAGGTGAACGTGGAGGTGAGTCAGAACCTGGCACCGTTCCTGAAGGACCAGAAGCTGGAGAAGGTGGATATGACGCCCACGAAGATCGTGAAGAATCCCGAGGGCACCATGGCACGCAACGCGCTGGCGGGCCAGGCGATGATGCAGGAGCGCAAACGCCTGCGCGAGCGACAGCGACAGGAGGAGCGCGAGAAGCTGCCCGAGGTGGGAGTGGTTGGGTCGTGTGATGTATAGAACTTCAACGCCTCGTTCGACGACCCCATGCCCGAAGGTGGCGTGCACCTTCTCTCCAGCGAGGTCCGCGCGCTCAACCCCACCGCCGTTGCCGCCAAGACCCCCATGCCTCCCGCGCGCGCCGCGAAGCAGCCGCCTCGGAGCAGTCTGCCGATCCAGGAACAGCGTCGCAGCTTGCCCGTGTACGCCATGCGCGATGTGCTGATCAAGGCGATCCGCGAGAATTCGATGCTGATCGTGGTGGGCGAGACAGGCTCGGGCAAAACCACGCAGCTGACGCAATACATTGTGGAGGCGGGCATCAACGGGCATAAGATGGTCGGGTGCACGCAGCCGCGACGTGTGGCGGCGACGTCAGTGGCGGCGCGCGTGGCGGAGGAGTTTGGGTGCCGCCTGGGCGAGGAGGTGGGCTTCCTGGTGCGTTTCAACGACAAAACGAGCAGTCGAACGATCATCAAATACATGACGGACGGCATGTTGCTGAGAGAGTACCTGAGCGACCCTCTGTTGAGCCGGTACTCGGTGCTGATTCTGGATGAGGCTCACGAGAGAACGCTGAGTACAGACGTGTTATTCTGTCTCCTCAAACAACTTGTGGCGAAACGTCCTGACCTGAAACTCCTTATCACCTCAGCCACACTAGACGACGTGAAGTTCTCGAAGTACTTCAACGACGCGCCCATCATTCATGTGAGCGGACGCACCTTCCCCGTCCAGATCCGGTACCTGTCCGCACCGGAGAGCAACTATGTGGAGGCAGCGATTCAGACCGTGTGGGACATCAACCGCGAAGAAGGCCCGGGCGACGTGCTGGTGTTCCTGACGGGCCAGGAGGAGATCGAGTTGGCGTGCGAGGTGCGTGTGGTGAAGAGGTGTGATCGATAGATGCTGGAGGAACGGCAAAGACAGTGTGACGACGACTCGATCCCGCCAATGTTGTTGTTCCCCGTGTTCGGCGCTCAGACCTACGAGCAGCAACAGCGCATCTTCCAGCCCACGCCCCCGGGCTGCCGGAAGGTGGTGGTGGCCACCAACATCGCCGAGGCGTCGCTGACGATCGACGGCATCTACTTCGTGGTGGACAGCGGCTTCTGCAAGCAGAACGTCTACAACCCGAAGGCGCAGATGGACTCGCTGGTTGTCACGCCCATCTCACAAGACTCCGCCAACCAGCGCGCCGGCCGCGCGGGCCGCACGGGGCCGGGCGTGTGCTTCCGCCTGTACACGGAGAGCGCCTTCAACAACGAGATGCTGCCGAATTCCGTGCCGGAGATCCAGCGCGCCAACCTGGACAACGTGGTGTTGGAGCTGAAGGCGATGGGCATCAACGATCTTCTCCACTTCGACTTCATGGACCCGCCCTCCGCGCAGTCGCTCGTCAACGCCATGGAGCGCCTGTACACGTTGGACTGCCTGGACGACGACGGGCTGCTCACACAGCTGGGTCGTAAGATGGCGGAGTTCCCCCTCAACCCCCAACTTTCGAAGGCACTGCTGAAGAGCGAGGAGCTGGGCTGCTCGGCGGAGGTTCTGACGGTGGTGTCGATGCTGTCGGCAGAGAGCGTGTACATCCGCCCGAAGGACAAGCAGGCGCAGGCGGACCAGAAGCACGCGATGCTCTTCTCGAGCGAGGGCGATCACATCACGCTGTTGACAATCTTCAACGCGTGGGAGCAGAACGGGCGGAGCAAGCAGTGGTGTGACGACCGCTTCCTGCAAGAGCGCAGTCTGAAGCACGCGGCGGACGTGCGCAAGCAGCTAGAGCGGATCATGGCGAAGTACCACATGCGAGTGTACTCGAGCGGGCACGACTACAAGGCAGTGCAGAAATCCATTTTAAGCGGGTATTTCACCAATGTGGCGAAACGCGACCAGGAGGGCTACAAGACGCTGCTGGAGGGGAATTTGGTGTACCTGCACCCGTCGTCGTCGATGAAGGGCCGAGAGCCGGAGTGGGTATGCTACGATCTGATCAAGATGACATCGCGCGAGTACATGATGAATGTGATGGGTGAGCATTTGATGGAATTGCTTATGCGTAGCCATTAACCCGCAGTGGTTGTTGGAGCTGGCGCCCAAGTTCTACAAGAAGGCAAGCGCGCAGGCCATCTCGAAGGAGAAGAAGCAGGAGAAGCTGAAGCCCGTGTTCCACATCCCCTCGCGCGACGACTCCTGGAGAATGAGTCGGAAGAAGGGTTTTCGTGTTTGTTAGAAATGTTGTTTATCCACTTGGAGAAGTGTGAAATGCTTCTTCGAGGTGATTTGTGGTTTTGTGAGGAAGCAGTGTGCAGTCTTTAGCTCTGGAAAGAAGGGACATGCAATCCATCTGAAAGGCATGGCAACTTGCAACTAGTAAAGCAAAGCAGTTAGCAATCACCACATAATAGCCACAAACAATCCTATAAAGCACAGAAAAGAACAAACACACCACACCCCATTCAGAATAAAAGTACAACAACTAGGCACAGCGGGAAGAGCAGTGGAAGGCAAGGAAACATCCCCAAAATCCAACGCAACATTCTTGGAGACGTGAAGCAGAATCGGACGAATGTCCGGAATGCGCTCCTCCTTCCTTGCGATCAACGCCGCGTACCACTCCTTCAGCACCTGGGCCACGCTCTGCGCGTTCATGTCCAGAAGAAGGAGCCAGAAGCGCGTAATGGCGATTTGCAGATCGTTCCAGTGCGAATCCTTCACTTCACCCCGATCGAGCACGTGGTGGCAGAAATAGAGCATTTCCAAACCCACCATCTCCATCTCCTCAAAACACGACATCATCTGACATCCCACCTTCGCCACACACACTTCGATCATCGTCGTGTACAGAAACGCGCTCTCCACGGTTCGGTCCACACGGTACTGATCTTCCCCCATGCGCAGCAGACGCTCCGCCACATCCAGAACATTTCCCGCGGGAACGACAGCCATCAAGGAACACAATCCCTCCATGTACCTAGAATGAAGAGAAAGGACAAGGGCTACACAGGAGAGTGGTTGTACACGAGAGAAAAAGGGTTCTCCACGAACCATCGAAGGATCGTCGAAATGGCGGAATTGAAGAAGGACGGCGAATCACGCTGCAACACGCGGAAGAGGGTGACCTGGACTGTGTAGATGACGTTTACGATAACCTCGTGTCCCGGCATCAACAGATAGTTGAACAGGGTTCGAGAAAGCGGAATTGCGTAATTGCGATACGAAAGTTGTGGCGCATCGAGAAGCATTCGCTGAATGACCGTGCACACGGTACTGCGCTCGTCAGGAGTCAATTCGATCAGTTTGGACACAAGCCACTTCATGATCGTCACATTGTCCTCGGGGCGTCGAAGGGTGACGAAAGGCAGGGTCTGCAAAAGGTAGTTGAGGACGGATTGGAATGCGAAGGGCTCGGGCAGGTAGGGTTCCAAATAGAAGGGAGAATGCGATGATTGGGAAGAGTCGCGGGAATGAAGCCATTTTATGGCACTCCAGACAGTTTCGTCGTGACGCACGATCTGAGTGCGTGGATCGGGAAGGAACGCGTGGAGCGAAGAATGACCGATGCAATGCAGGAAGAGCGCCGCATTCCACAGTTCGGGATCGGCGGACTGCTGTTTGAAAACTTCGTCAACCGCTCGCCAGGAGAAATCGATGGCCGGCGTGTCAAACGAGCGAAGAAGAAGATTGTGCTCTTCTGTCAATAATGAAACGGCCGCTCGATGAAACGCTTCCGGAGACAGTGGTGTGGAACGTGCGTTGAGACCCCGAAGGAAGGAATCGCGAAGAACCAAGTAGCTCAGAATTGCCGATTTCAATCCCTACGCATGATCCCTTGCAAATACAGAAACCTCATTCAGAAAGGAGGATGGAGAGGAAAACGCAAGGGTGGACTCCTTTGCGAGGACGAAGAAAAGGCGGGAAATGTGTCCTTGGAGGGAAGAAATCGGGAGCGTTTTGGTCAGTGCAGCATCGAAGTCCGTAATGATGTGGTTCCACTTGGTTTGTGAGGAATACACCTTCTGTGCAATGGTGTCTCTCTCTTCGGGGTACAGAAGAAGCATCTAGGAATGACAACAATGCACAGATGAATGACTCCAGTGAGGGCATAGAGGGCATAATGCACCTTGTCCTCGTCAGTATCCCCTTCCAGATGGGAATTGAAGCAGGAGGCCAGCACGTCATCACAATGAGTGGCCACCTCCTCGCTGAATGGAATCTTGGCGACGAATGAGGTGAGCAGGGGATAGGAATGCACTGCGTAGAGTGTGAAGATCCAGTCGTACCAGAAGCAGTAATGAGCAGGGGTTTGCTGAAGGAGCGCACTTATGAGTTGCATGAAACAGCGGTGCACCAGAGAATCGTTGAGAAGAAGGATCGAGCGCAGCGCCATCTCGTCAATCACGCGGAGCATCAACTCGTCGTGCACGCTGTAGTACTGCAAATAGGTTGCCAGTAGCAAACTCAGGGAAGCGTCCTTTTCATGTCGGTAGCAGCGCTTCAGGTGAAGAACGCGGCACGCCATAGAAACCAGCTGGGACAGAAGGACATCTGCTATGAATCATGGAATGGAAACAGAAGCACCTTCAGACTTGAGCTGGAAGAATGACGCCAACTTCAGCAGCATAAACCGAAACTCCTCGTTGGTCATCCTCGACTGCGGATCGGTGGCCTTTTCGCACAGTTCCATCAGCTCCTGTACAGTGGGCGGAGAATAGAGGTACTCCGGAAGCACACTCCGCGGGGAGACGTCTTCCATCGTGAGGCAAACTGAAAGAAGAGGGAGGTTTGGAAAACAAAGAATGAATGGCAGTGAAAAACGAAACGCTACTTCCAGGAGGTTCTACGGTCACGGTGGGGAGACCAGTGGGGACTCCGACTTCCCCGCAGGCTACTGCTACCATAACTGTGGGACGACACACTCGATCGATGGGTGTGATGCCTCTCTCGCGGACGAGACTGCGCCTTCTCTCTCTCTGTGTCCTCTCGCACCGGAGTCGGTGCAGGCTGTTCACCCTCCGCCTCGATTCTCTCCACATCTACAATTCACTTCCACTCCAAATGCAGACCCGATTTCAGCATTGCTAGCCGCAACGCTCTTCTTCCGCAGTGATCCAAACCAAAGAGCCAGTCTCCTGCTTCACTCAAGCAGTACCCAGGCAAGGCGCCGCAGTTGCCCTCGCGATGCACCAGCCAATCGTACACTCCGTCGTTCTCCATTCCCTCTCTCTTCATGAAGCCTGCAAACAGTCCGCGCAGGTAGTCGTAATCGGGCGTTTCGTCGAATCGCAGCCGGCGACAATACTCCAAATAGCGTCGAAAAAGGGACGGCAACTCGGAACACAATTCATCCAACGGAACTTGCTTCTTCTTGTTCAGAATGCGGCGATACTTGTCTCGCTTCGTGTTTGCGTGAATGCCCTGCCACGGCAACGATCCCTTGGCAAAGTACACCAGAATGTAGCCCAGTGATTCCAAATCATCGCGACGGCTCTGCTCAATGCCGAGGTGGTTGGAGATGCTGGCGTAGCGCGGCGTCCCTGTGAGACTCCGATTCTCGCGATAGCTAGCAATGAACGAAAGCAGGAAGGATTACGGAATGTGCGTCTTGGGACACCCTTCCAGAAACTCCTTGCTCAGTCCGAAGTCCAGGAGATACAACACGTTCGCCATCTCATTCAGACCCAACGCGAAGTTCTCGGGTTTCATGTCCCGGTGAACGAAGCCGTTTCTGTGTAAAAACTGTACACGCAGGAGCATTTCCTGCGCCAGCATGCACACCGTTTTCAGAGAAAACCTCCCTCTGCACAGTCGAAACATGTCATCCAGATTGGGTCCCAGCAGCTCCAGAACCAGCACGTTGTAATTGTCCACCGCTCCGAAGTAGTCAAGTCTTGCAATTCCCACCCCATCCTGTAAACAGCGGTATGTGCTCGCCTCCTGCGCCAACTGCTGGCTCCGAGCGTTTTTCGCCTCCAATTTGATTGCCACATGTGTATCTAGTCCTTAGCACACGCACACGAATTAACGGCTCTGTAATTCCTCACCCATATAGATATCGCCAAAGGCCCCCTTCCCGATCATTTTCCCCAATTGATAATGCTCACCCACGATGAGATCCATTTCTCTCTACCGGATGACTTGCGTTGTTATGGGAATGGCTTGGATGTGTGACAGCAATAAGGATAGCGATTTGTTTTGGGTAACAAATGCGTTTATGTGAGGCAGCTCAATACCATATGTTCAAAGGATTTTACGCTGATATTGGCTGTTATGTGGTGTAGACTGAATGTGGAAGCGTACTAGAGGAGAATTGTGAAGTGATCGGAAGTGACAGAAGAAACCTTCTTCCGGAATCGACAAACTCCTAAATAGCCCAGTGCACCCCTCAACAATCCCAATTTCACTCTTCATCCAATCCTATTACCCCACCTCATCCCCTTCCCATCCCTACCTCCTCTTCAATCACCGTAAAGGATCCATTTACACGTTCTCTCCCCCCCTCTTCATCATCACTCCGAAAAGACCCCTTAAACCCTCCTATTCCCTTGAGTACGCTGTACCCGATCAATCCAATACAACTTTCTTCATGCAGCCCTTTCGAAGCTTCGATTAGAAGCATGTTTCTGGGTTATCCAAAATAGCCACTTTTATTTATCACCTTTGCATTTCCTGCTGATGCGGTTTCAAAGCCTGATTTTCCTATTGTGCGCACTCGTGTTCGGTGTCGTCGCCAACGCGAAGAGAATTACGCCGGATGAGTGCAAGGGTAGGTTTCGGAGGTCTCCGTGATCGTGCAGTGTGTATTGACGTCGTGAGCGGCATCGAGAAGAAGCTGACGGAGGAAGACAAGAAGGATATTGTTTCCATTGAGGAGAAGATCGGAGCCTACTGCAAGCAGAAGTCTCTCAACGCGGAACAGAAGAAGATCTGCTACCACATCGATCCCATCAAGAGAGAGGTGTCTCGTCCTCTCTCCTTCGGAATGCCTCCTGAGGACATCTGCATCCGCAAGCTCAACAAGAAGAACACAGAGTTCTGCGCCGTGCGTTACAACGCCGACAAGGCGAAGGCTTCTACGATTGATCCCAGCAAGATGCGTATTGCCCAGCTGAAGGCGTTCCTGGCCGAGCGCGGACTGAAGTGCACCGGCTGCTACGAGAAGGAGGGTATGGCTGGAATGGCGTTCTCACGTGTAGACTATGTGCGTAAGGTGAAGGAGGCGATGAACGAAGAACTGTAATCTCTATTGGGTCTATTCCTGTTTGTTCGTGATGGGCGCTCTTTCCTTCTTGCTTCCCTTTCATAGGTTGCTTTTGGGATTGTTCATCCACCCCAGGCGCTGCACACAGACTTCTCCCATTCCCAAAGAATGAAGACCGAATTCACTGCCTCCGATATCAGGGATTCCCTCAGGCACGCTCTCTCGATTTCGTACGGGAAAGAGAAGAAGAACCGGACGGGAGCCTACACGCTCATGTTCTCCGGCACCATGTTCACCCTGCTTGGTTCCACGTTTCTTGTGAAGTACGTCTCCTCTGTTCGCTGTTCCGTGTAGATCCTCCCTGTTCAATCGAACAGAGTACATTAGCATCCAGGAAGCCATTCAGAAGCTCTCAAACGGAAGCGAGACGGAGGCGATTCCTGTTCAGCTGTATGGAAAGGTCATTCCCGTGATTCCTCTCCATCCGTAGATTCTGCGTGTCGACGATGGCAACAACGAGGCAGCCATCACGAAGAAGACGGTCGAATGCCACTCCACCTTCTTCGATGAGCACACCAACGGCTGGAAGGAAACGGTCACTGTGCGTAGCTGATTCGAGGGTCGTGTGAACGTAGTGCGCGTTTCCTTCGAAGGTCATCGCTTCGACGTAATGACGCCTGGCGGCACGTACGTGCACGTGGTTCCGCCCACGCCCGTATCCAATTCCAGCCTGTCGATTCTCTCTCTCGTGGACGGTCCGAAGGAGGAATTGGCGAACGAGGAGCTGGAGGACTACGCCGTGGACTTGGACCGTCTGCGCCTGTCGGATGACCGCGCCATCGAGAAGCGACTGTACGAGAAGAAGGACGTTCTGCGCGTGAATCATCACGTGTATCTGCGCGGCTTGCTCAGCAAGAAGAAGGGCGAGTACACGCTGACGTACGGGGAGAAGTCCAAGCTCGTCGTGTCGTCCAAGTCCATTGAGGAACAGCAGGTGGGCGTGCATTCCGCCTGTGATGTATAGCGCTCCAGTCGAATGAATGGGCTCGTGTTTAGTGTTTTAGGGGCTGTCTTATTAGCGCTGGGGGCCTACCGCCAGTACCATTCTTGCGTTTGTTGGAAACAGGGTAGTGGGCATTCTGAATAAGGTTCGCAGCTTGGAGCAAACTATCAAAAGAACTGCACTGGCGTGGCTGTGGGTCAACAAGTGGAGACGAACCTACAGTAGGCATACTAGAAACACTCCACGGCTGGGCGAGCGTCTCATTAGGGTGCTGCACAGACATAGGGAAAGGACATACTGCAACAGGCTTGTTCTCTCTGTTCATTAGTCCACTGAAACAACCTGACAATGAAGACAGCGGCATGGGAGGGATAGGGTACAAGGACTTGGCTTCATCAGTATCTAGCCATCAGAGCGTACAACCAAGAGCACTATTCAGCATGAGCATTCGCTGCAAATTGCGGATCTGGATGGAGGCTTCCTCCAAACGCTTAGCGTACATCTCGTTCATTTGCTGCAGCTCCTGAATATACCCAATTGCGTGCTCGATGATCGAGTTCTTGTCCAATTTGACATTCTTCTTGTTCGCAAACTTCCTCGTTTGCCTGATGATCCCATCCAGTGTGCTCATGCTCACGCTCAGTCGTTCTCTCCGCTTCTACGCCCTAAAACACGTCCGCAGCACCTACACGCTCGCTCGCTCTGTGGGACTCTTTGCGTGACGCCGCCGACACAGACTCGGGGGAAATATCGTTGTCCAGGTCGTCTACGGCACTGCGTGGTAATGCTATCTGTACGGCCTCAACAGAAGCTGGACTTCTGAAAGAGCCGTCCTCGTTCTTCTTAGAAATCGACGCCATTTCATTAACCCTGGTCACGTGAAATGGAGTGTGCCCGTTTCTCCTGAACGAAAACGGGCCTATTTTTTGCAACGCTCTGCTTCTTCGTTGCTTCCACGACGAGGATAGGGAGTGAATGCACAACCCAAAACAGGCAAGAAGGAGTGAATAGGGAATGGGAGTGAAATGGCACGACAATGGAAGTCGCCCCGATTCCGTATGTACTCACTCTGCATTACAAACCGTTCACAAACCCGTTCATGGATCAGCTCTCATTCATAGACGACCACGTGTATGTGGGCACAATAGCAGCGGCAACGAATGAAGTGCGTTCGAAAGCGTACATTCATGAATAGGCACTTCTGGAGAGAATCCCCATTTCCCTCATTGTCAACTGCACGGAGGAGAGCTATGAGCTCAACAAGTCGGATATTGAGGTCGTAAAGCACAACGTGAGAAAGAGTGGCGCGATTTCGTTGAGGGAGTATTACGAGGATATCAACAAGAAGATCGACTCCTACACCTCATCGGGTCGAAACGTCCTCATTCACTGCTTCTACGGAATGACGCGCTCCTGCACTTGCGCAATCGCCTATTTCATGTGGAAGAGAAAGTGGGGATATGACCAGGCGTTCCATCTGGTGAGCGAAAAGAGAAAAGAGTGCGATATTCCTTACGACGTGGAGATCATGCTCCGTGAGTACGAAAACCAGCTGTTGAAGGGTGTACAGAACACGGACGTTGATTCGGTGTGCTACAATGCTGTGATTTCCATCACGATGAAGGAAGGCACGAATGAGGAGGAGCTATTAGCGCGAATGATGATGTTCCCCGACTACAACCACGGCGTCTGTCTCGGAAGACATGAGGTGACCGCGGGCTGCTTCGAAAGCCGGGTGATGTCATTCCAGGCCTTCGTTGACGAGTCGGTGGACGATGAATCCCTCGAGGAGGAGCTGTACAACTATCTCGAGGGCTTTGACATCCTGTCCGTGCAGATGCAAATGCTCGACGAATAAACAGGGGAGAAATAGAAATCAAAGAAACGACGAACATCCTGTTTGTTAGCATACGGCAGCCGTGCTCACCTTTAAAAACGACACACTGCACCGCTTCCACTCTCCCTGACACTCCTCCATTGAAAACAGCGGACTCTAGAGGTGAGCAAGCGTTACAACGGAGACCTGAAAGATCAGATACACCAACACGACGAGGAACAAGCAGAAGCAGATGATGCTCTGAAGCGACGGGGAGCCGAGGGTTGCGAACGGGTCTACTGTAAATAGTCAGTGAATTCGCCTACCCATTTCCTCGCACGTCTCCAGCACTTCCGTTTTCTCCGCATCTACACCCTAACCCAGTTTCAATGCCGCAACCATTTTCAGGTAGGGTAGAAGGTTCAGCAATCGTTGTGGAAAGACAAGAATGATACTCGTTCTACGAATCGACGCTCCTTCCCACGGACTACAGGGTCTCCGTCCACACAGCTCGTTTCGCAGCTGGATGCTGCATTCTCAATCACGGCTTCCCATCACGCTCAAACGCCGCACATACAGCTTTCTTCCTCCGTGTACAAGCCGTACACTTTCCGCTCTGTCTCCATTGCGAGTCCACAACAAACGCGAAAAAAGAATGGCACTAAACTCACTGCGAATCAACCTTCTCTCCCTCCTCGTCCGGAACAACGGAAATGTTGCGCAGGAAGTTGATGTACTCGCTGTACTCCTTGTCCAGAGCGAACTGTCTCAGCAGCTTCGAGAAGTTCTCCGTAATGCCGAGATCCTTCAGATGATCCACCACGCTCTTCTTGATCGAGTCGTCCCACTCGTCGTACGGAGGGCCCGGGTAGCGGTCCTCGCCCACGTCAATGTCAGACCCGTCGCTCTCCACGCCCACGGCAGAATCCATGTGAAGCACTTCCAGAGGCTTCTCCGTGGAGGTGTTGCACTACCTATCAGGAGTAATGGACTTCCCCTACTACGAAGATCATCTGGAGATCGATGCCGTAGCTCTCCTCGCCCTCGCCATTCTCATCCTTGTTCACCGTCTCGCTGCTGTGCGTGCCCACGTTCTGGAACACCTTGAACTGCAGCTCGGCGTCGTTCGAGTCCTTCTAGCTGTCACCTCATTCGTCCACAACCCACATCTTCAGGGACGGAAATGTCGCTCTGCATATCCGCCTTGAAGGAGATGAACACGTCCTCGTCGTCGGAAATCTGCTTGGAGAGGGCAACAACCGAGGAGCCGTACTCATTCGCCACTTCCCAGCCCCTAGTGGATCACCGCGGTTCAACATAAGTACATCTTGTTGAACTGCTTCGTCAGCTTCTCCAAACTGGCGGACACATCTACTCTTCAAGCAAAAGACAACGTATACCCTTTTCCTCCGTCTCCGACACGCTCTGGTATTCCTTCTGGAGAGAACGGTACAGGGGCGAGTCGTAGAAACGCGTGGCGAACGAACGGGTCATCGGCGCAAAGCCAGCACGGAGGATCGGCTTGCTGAGCAGAGTCATCGCGGAACAAGAGAAGCCTACCTGCAAAGAAGGACTTTCGAGAACATGGAATGAAAGAATGAGGGGAAAAGAGGCGACAAAAACAGAACGCATTTTTCCTCATTCTCTGTTTCGTCCGGAGAAGAGGGAGAGGGAATAGCATGTTCCACGAGAACAATGAGGAACAGGAAAACGGCATGGTGATTGATCACGCATGTGTCACAAACACGTCACAGCAAACACAAATCGAACTGCCGACTCTCAGGAATAGAGAAGGGGTAGTTAGAATCACATCAGACCGAACCGCTTCATGCGCGCCTCCAGCACTTTCCGCTCTTCCGCAGAGCAGTCTCGCAAGCGATGCATCGAGGGAAGACTTTTCTTCTCCTCCTTCTCCTTCTCCTCCGCAGGAGGCATACCAAATCGCTTTCTTCTCTCTTCCAATGCGTTTGCTCTGTCGTTTGTCTTCTTCTCTGTCGTTATTTTCTTTGTTGTTGCCTTCTCGACAGTTCTCTTCTTTGCCATTGCTTTCTCTGCTGGCTTCGAGTTGGCACTCAGTTTGCTCGCATCGAAGGGGATTCCAAAGCGTTTACAGCGAGCTTCCAATGCAGAAAGACTCGTGTCAACGGCAGGAGCCACGGGAGCCACGGGAGCCACGGGAGCCACGGGTGCGGGGGAAGCCTCGGACGATGACGCCTTCACGGACGAAGAAGCATCTATAACGGCGGGTTCTACAACTACCTTTTGCTCGCTAACATGACTTACTGTTGGTTGTGTGTCTTGTGCCTTCGTTTCCAATTCACTCGCGGGAGGGGATAGGACTGTGGTATTGGTTTCCTCCTTCGTTTCGGGTTGCGCAGGTGCAACTAGGTTGTTATATCCGCTTGATACTCCCTACTGTCCTCCTTTGCGTTTTCCACCTTGGTTTCCTCTTGCTTTTCATTTGTCTCTTGCTGTTTCTTTTTCATTTCCTCGAGATGCTGAGAGAGGCGCGCAATCAAATCTCCCTTCGTTCCCGAGGGAGATAACCCCAATTCCTTCAACTTCATTCGAAGCTCGTAGATACGCATCTGTCCGATAGGAGTCTCGCTCATGATGAAAAGAATGACTGAGTGTTGGAAAGACAGAACGAGATTCGTCTGTGTGCACCGTGGATGGAGTGGTGAAGAGAAGGGCATCATACACGTGACTCGCTCCAACAACTGCCAGCGGGATGTATTGGGCAGAGACAACAACAGGACACTTGAAAATGCCTAAAAGAGCGAACAGAAACAAGGAATAACGAAGAGCACTGCGGAATCCGTATTGGCAACAAGTACCAACTCCAATCACTCACCTCAGTCTATCGTGGAACTCAAGGAACTGCAAAAACTGCGACCAAGTCGTATTTTCTGTCTGCACTACACTAAGAATGGTACGTCCCTTTTGAGAATGGAATCGCAACTCCTCTTGTGCTGTTTTGCTGTTGGAGCTCCTTGTTTGCTCACCCTGCTGTAGTCTTCCGAGAACCGTTTTGCTAGCCTCTTTGAGGAGGAAGAGGAGGAGGTGAAGGCCGCCAAGAAGGAGGTGAGAAACACCAAGTCCACTCGCACCAACGAGAAGCGGTACGCGCTTCCCTTTCCCCACTCATCCCTCTAGTGTCGGCAATGTGCGCCCTGGCAAGCGTGAGTTCGATCGCCACAGCGGCACTGGCCGTGGGTAAGA
>ERZ827156.2102-NODE-2102-length-21318-cov-3.973945_pt1 | contig 21318 bp, 25 predicted proteins | sample MGYA00519919_ERZ827156 | MGnify/ENA primary metagenome ERZ827156 (study PRJEB31778, sample SAMEA3449269) | human gut metagenome | biome: human gut; feature: human-associated habitat; material: faeces | place: United Kingdom | collected 2010/2012 ...
GATGAGGTCCAGTCCACTGAGACCGTCTCCTTCAACAAGATCTCATAATCTTGATACGTTGGTGTTCCCCAATTGCTTTGTTTTACACATGTAAAGTGCTTTACACATCCACATGGATTAACACGCTCAAGGACTCCCTTTCCCATGCCACACATCCCATCACTCCAAACAACCTTCCCATCCCCAATAGCGTTATTCCACACAATTATTACCCCTCAACTCCACGCTATTTCATTTCACACAATTGCAATGCTGAGAGGGCTTGGAAAGATCTCCTGTCGGCGAGGCGTGTTGCCTTCCGTGCGTCCTCAGCTCCCGCCCGCCTTCCTCCGAACGTCTCCTCTGAGGAATGTAGTCTTTCGGGCTGCCGTTGATTCTTCTAGTTCTCTTCGATAGTCGGCAACAGAGGAATGGGTCGTGTCATGAAGCCGAGCTTCGGTTGTGGCAATCGTCAAACACGCATCGAATGGGTGATGCATAGGGTCCCTCCTCGTGCCCATATACCAACAACTCGTTCGCATGGAAGGAACGGTGACGGAAGTGCCTACTGTGGATAGTGCTGCAGGAGCGACGCAAAGCGGCGTGGAGTGCTTGAACACCGTTTGTGTGAGTAATAAATATATAGTTAACACATAGGACTACATCCGCAAGGGTCAATTCCAAGCCGCACTAGACCATTTGAACACGCTCGAGAACCCAAAGGCTTACGGCAAGGATGTCTACTATTTGTGCGGACTGGTTGGGAGAGTGACGCGTAGGACGCTGTATTTGCTGTACATGAACGGAGACTTCAAAACGATGCCTCCGGAGGACATCAAGAAGCAGCTGGACTTCTGCGGCCTGTCGGAGGAGGAGCTGAAGAAGATCACGCACCGCCTCACGAATCCCGCGACGCAGCAGTACGTCCTGGAGAAGAACCTCCTCTCCGGCGCCAAGACGTCGTTGAACGTGCTCCTGGCGCTCATCGCGGCCTACCTGCTCATCCTGATCTTCTCCATGTCGAACCCCTCCGCCATCCTCAAATCCACCTCCACAGTCTATGCGCTTGCCTCCCGTGACGCCTAGTACACCCCCGAGACCAACATCACCACTCGCTTCTCGGACGTGATCGGTCTGGGCGAGAGTCTGGAGGAAGTGCAGTTGCTCGTGAAGTACCTGCAGGACCCCGCCCAGTTCAAGCGCATGGGCGCCAAGACGCCCACCGGCGTGCTGCTGACAGGCCCGCCGGGCACGGGCAAGACGCTGCTGGCGAAGGCGGTGGCGGGCGAGGCGTCCGTTCCGTTCTTCTTCGCGGCGGGCAGCGAGTTCGACGAGATGTACGTGGGTATGGGCGCCAAGCGCGTGCGCGAGCTGTTCCAGAAAGCGCGGGAAAATGTGGCGGCAATGAGGGTGCGTGAGGGATAGGCGCCGTGCATCGTGTTCATCGACGAGTTGGATGCGGTGGGCGGCCGGCGCGAGAGCTTCCGAGGGAGCAACAGTCGGCAGACCATCAACCAGTTGCTGAACGAGATTGGCGGGTTCCGCGGGGATGAGGGTGTGCTGATCATGGCGGCCACCAATCTGAAGAAGGTGCTGGACCCGGCGCTGGTGCGCGCAGGACGATTCGACTTGGAGATCCGAAGTGTGTATGGGGAGGAGAGATGAGTTGTAGCGTCACTGCCGGACTGCGAGGCGCGCGAGGCGATTCTGCGGAAGAAGACGCTGAACGTGCGTTCGAAAAGTGGGGTTGAGGGGTAGACGCGGCTGGCGGACGACGTGGACCTGAAGCAGTTGGCGCGCCGCACGGTGGGCATGAGCGGCGCGGAACTGGAGTCGCTGATCAACGTGGCAGCAATGAAGGCACTGGCGACGGGGTATCTGCGCATTCACAACGCACACATCCTGGAGTCGCTGGACCGCATCCAGATCGGCAGCAAGCGGTCGCGCGGGAACGAGCGCGAGGTGGAGCGGATGACGCTGTGAGAGCTGTGAGTGGGCGTGAGGCGCAGACTGCACGAGTGCGGGCATGCGATGGTGTCGCTGCTGACGGAGGGCGCGTCGCCGGTGGACAAGATCACGATCGTGCCCCGCGGGGATGTGGGGGTTGTGTGGGGATGTGAGCGGTAGGCGCTGGGGTATGTGGCGCCGGTGGTGGAGGAGAAGGACATGTTCTCGCAGACGAAGAAGCAGCTGATGGCGCGGTAGGCGTGGGTGAGGTGGGTGAGGGGTAGCATTGACGTGGCCATGGGCGGTCGCGCCGCTGAGGAGGTGTTCTATGGGTGAGTGGTTGTGCATCCATCCATCAATCATCATTCAATCAATCACTATCCACCATCCAATTACCCACCACTCAATCATCATTCAATCAATCACTACCCACCATCCAATTACCCACCATTCAATCATCATACAATCACCCACCACTCAATCATCATGCAATCATCATACAATCACCCACCATAACCACATTCACTTGCAAGAACACACCAACTCACACACGGCAGACCCAACAACGTCACAACCGGTGCCAGTAGCGATCTCCAACAGGCATCAGCAATTGCACGCGGACTCGTCTACGAATACGGAATGATGGGAGTCAAACCCAACTCAACAAATCACACATAGCAGCCGCGCGTGCGCGGAAGCGTGCCCGATTCGGCGATCGACCAATTGCCGTACTACAGCGAGGAGGAGCGTTACAAGAACGACAAGATGATCGAGGAGATTCTGGACGAGAGCTACGCGCGGGCGAAGCGGCTGATTGAGAACAACAAGAAATCCCTGCTGCGATTGGCGGATGTGGGAACAAGGACAATACATAATGAAATAGGCGGTGGAGGAGCACGAAACGATTTCGGGAGAGGACGCGAAGCGCGTGCTGCGGGGCGAGGAGATGAAGGATTGCTACAACGTGACGACGATCCAGCGAAGCGAAGACGACGACATGGACAAGGAGATCTACGAAGCCCGATACAAGAAGGAGAAGGTGGAGGAGAAGGTGGAGGAGCCGACGAAGCTGAAGAAGGACGACGCGATCACGATGGTGGCAAAGAAGATGCTGGACCTGCGTCTGGACGAGGAGAAGCAAGTATTCGAGCAATTGCTGAAGAACGATTTGGAGCACCCCAAGGCGGAGGAACAGCCCCCGAAGGAGGAGAAGGAGTAATCGATGCGTGTTAGACTTCCCTGTTTGTTTTCGAGCACGAGCCATCTGATTGGCTGCACGAGTCTATTCGGTGCGCGATTGAGTGGCTTGCATCATTCTTTTTTTCCTCGCATTGTTATCACTCCCTGTAAGTGGATTCTCTTATGACTGTGGATTGAATGATGAACTGGCAACGGGCGGACTGAAGATACCGTGTTAGAGAAAGATAGTTGCCATCTGACAAGTGTGTGTTGTACGAAGATGAAAACTCGGTTTCCCATACCATTCGCAGTGACCCCCTGAGAATGCACCCTCGCCAGGAGTTGCATTGCTGCAGGTTTTTCCTTGGATGTCTGAGTACAGCTGTGTGAGTGCGTTGATGAAAACTCGGTTTCCCATACCATTCGCAGTGACCCCCCGAGAATGGACCCACGCCAGGTGTTCCATTACTGCAGGTTTTTCCTTGGATGTCTGAGCACTCGCTTCCTCGCGTTGTTCATTGTTCTTACTTGTTGTAGAGTTGTTTGTGTTTGTTATAGAATCGCTCACAGGAATGGACGACTCTGAGAGTTGCGGCTACTGCTGCTTCAATCAAGTGGTGCACGAGTATGGAGTGTTTCATTTCGATGGGCAGGCATACTCCCCGCCCCATGTCAAGAGCTGGTTCTATCCTCTATACGATACTCCTAGTGATGGTTACCGAGATAGGAATGGCAATTTCGTTGAAACGTTGGTATGTGTTGATTGTGTGATCTGTAGAAACGATGACATTTCTACCAATTCCATATCCTATGAGGCCTTTTCACATAGTAAAGGGGAGGATGTGGTGGAGAAAACGCTGAAGATGACGAATCTCTCTACTCTTCAGGATCCCCGGCTCGTCTGTGGTTTCTATGGCCACCTGCTCCAGTCTCCCTTCTTTCAGAATAAAGGCCTAATCCTCCTATTCACTCCGCCGTGGGGAGACTATGAGAAGGAGGTGGAGGCGCTCCGTCGTCAACTTCAACTGAATCATATGATTGCTGTCCCGTATATATACCAATTCGTTCCATTCCCGCTGTATCCCAGCGAGTGCGACTCTACTCTGATCCCGCTTGTGTTTGAAGTGGTGGGCGATTCCTTCACAATCCATTCCCTCCGTCCCGACGATCCCCTCCATCCCATCTACAAGCACAAGCTGTCGCTTTCGCAGGACGATTTCATCACTCTTCTCTACAACGCTGTCGACAAGCAAGCCGCAGCGTGCAGTCTTCCCCCATTGTCGAATCAATCGGACGCGGATCTGAAGCTACAGCTGTCCCTCCTCTTCGCCGACTGGGACGAGAAGTCTCCGCGCATAATCACGTGGCACACGCCCTCGGGGACACGGAGTGTGCCCTTTTCCTCGGACATCGTGTGGGAGACAAAGCAGCGTCTCTTCTTCGATCAGGTGGACGGTGCCTTCGCCGATCTCCACATCACGTCCTTCTCTCCGTTCCTCGTCGTTGGAACCGGCGATCTGGCGCATTTCATTCGCATGGCCTTTCAACGCTACACGCACGCTCCAAAGTTGCTTGATCGCGACACACACGACATATTGACCTCCAACCTTCCTAACCTCGTCTTCGCGCACATGCATCGCATCGATCCCTCTTCCTTCCAGAAACTCCTCCCTTCCTTCCACTCCTCTCTCTCTTCTGCCGTGCACCACTACCCGTGCTCCCTGGGCTGGGGCGAGTGCGTGGCGGCCGGTGGCGAAACCGTCCTACAGAGCGAAGAGAAGGGGCATTGCGTGGAACTGTGCTTACGCCGTCGCGACGAGGACGGGCCCTGCGTGACGCTGACGGTGAACCGCTGCCGGCAGGAGGCGTTCGCACCACGGGACTCGTGCTATGTGGAGGGGGTGGTGCCCCACTATTTCGCAACCAACGGGGACCTGACGAAGGAGGTGGAGTCGCGCGCCAGTGTGGGCGTGCTGAAGGACGGACAGCTGAGCGGTCCGTGCCTGGTGGAGTACGGCGAGAAGGGGCTGGTGTTCGCGGGCGAGCTGGTGGGCGGATTGCGCTGCGGGTACGGCGAGGTGACGCGTCATGGACAGCGCGTGTTCGCGGGCGAGTTCGAGAAGGACCGGATTGCGGGACGTGGCGTGTGCATGAAGCCGGACGGGACGGAGTTCATCGGGAGTTTCGTGGACGGGGAGTTGCACGGCGTGGGGTGTGAGGTGGTGTGCGGCGAGGAGGTGGACAGCGGCGTGTTCGTGCACGGCGAGTGGGAAGGGACGCACACGGTGGTGTTGCCGCAAGGCGTGAGCACGGGTGTGGTGAGCGAGGAGCGGTGGAACGGGCCCGTGGTGCGCAGCCTGGCGGACGGCGGCGTACTGCTCTCGCACTACGAGGAGGGCGTGCTGGCGAGGGAGGCGCTGTGGTGCGAGGCGACGGGCGCGGTGGTGGACGCGTACCTGACGGGGGAGCAGTGTGTGCAGGTGCGCTACGGGCCCGAGGGCAAGAAGGTGGCGATCGCCGACTGTGTGTCGAAGCCGCACAGCGTCGCCGAGACGGACGATTTGTGGCTGCTGGGCAACGGGGAAGCCGCCGGCGCGGAGGAGGCAGAGGTGGACGCGGGCGCGGCGGCGTTGCTGGCGTTGCTGGAGGCGGTGGGAGGCGGTGAGGCGGAGGAGGACGCGTGGGTGGCGAAGGTGGAGGCGGGTCTGGCGCGGGGAGAGGAGTTTGGAGCGAGAGAGGGCGAGGCGGTGGGTCGAGTGGTGTGCGAGGCGGAGGAGACGGAGGAGGGGTATTCGGTGCGGCGAGGGGTGCGATTTGAGAATGGCGAGATGGGACGGATTGTGTGGGAGAAGGGTGGGGAAAAGGGTTGTGGAGAGGGAAGGCTGGTGACGGAAGGGGGAGAAGTGGTGTACGAGGGAGCATTTGAGGATTACCTGTTCTGTGGGAACGGATCGCAGTTTTACCGGAATGGCCAGGTGGAGTACGAGGGCTCCTTTTCGCAAAACGTGCTGAACGGGAAGGGGAGGTGGTATTTCCCGAACGGGTGTCTGCACTACGACGGGATGTGGAAGGACGGCCTGATGGAGGGCAACGGGATGCTGTATAAACCTGTGAATCTGGAGTACGCCAACTCGGCGCTCCGTCTATTCCTGCGGAAGAAGGGAGGGAGCAGCCCATTCATATCCGTGGCGAAGGACTATGATATCTATAACGTGGAGTAGAGCGATATGAAATGCAGTGTTTGTTTGACAACTGGAAGACAACCAAAATCGCGGCTCTTTTGGGAGTCGTGTTTACCCGTTAGAAAAAGCTCCTTCTTGTAGAGCTGGACTTCTGCTTGGGATCCATCCGTCATTGCCGTAGAGCGATTTGTCTGTTGAGTGATGGAATAGGGAGCAAAGCGTTATGAGCGAGTACATCAACGGAATCTACTGCGAAGGCGCGCTAATTGGTCAGGGTGCATTTGGGCAGATTTACCTGGGTCAGAATATCCAGACAAAGCAGTACGTGGCAATAAAGAAGGAATTGGCGAATTGCAAGAGTCCTCAACTCGCGTACGAGGCGAAGGTGTACAAATGTCTGGAGGGAGGCATGGGAATCCCCAGAGTGTACTACCAGCAGGATTCCTGTACCATCAACATCATGGTGATGGACTTGCTGGGACCGAGCCTGGAGGACATGTTCAACTACTGCTACCGACAATTCTCCGTGAAGACGGTGCTCATGCTGGGAATCGAGCTGCTGACGCGGTTGGAGTTCATCCACCACCGCAACTTCATCCACCGCGACATCAAGCCGGACAACTTTGCGCTGGGACTCGGGAAGCGAGCAAACGTCATTTACGTTCTGGACTTCGGCCTTTCGAAGCGCTACAGAACGCCCGGAACGAAGGAGCACATTCCGTAGGGTAGACGTGCGGCGCTGAGCATTAGGTATCGAGAGAACAAGAGCCTGACGGGAACGCCGCGCTACGCTTCTATCAACAACCACATGGGGAGAGAGCAGAGTCGCCGCGACGATCTCGAGTCCCTGGGCTATGTGCTCATCTACTTCCTACGGGGACGCCTCCCTTGGCAGGGCATGACAGGAGCGGCCAAGAAGCAAAAGTACCAGCGCATCATGCAATGCAAGATGGATGCAGGCGATGTTGGGATCGCGTGACGATTAGACCTCGCTGGACGAGCTGTGCGCCGGACTGCCCGTGCAGTTCAAGGAGTACATGCGGTACTGCCGGAACCTGGGGTTCGACCAGACTCCCGACTATCGGTTCTTGCGTCGCCTGTTCAAGACCGCGCTGGAGGAGCGCGTGGGAATCACGGCAGATTCTGACGTGCAGGGCTTCAAGAACGACGGCGTCTATGACTGGGTGACGCTCACGGGGCGTTTCAACGACGCGAAACTGCCGAAGCACTGCCTGAACGCGAGCGGGATGATGCTGACGGACCTGAAGTTCCCCGCGCCGCCCGAGTACCGCGAGATGTACAAAGAAGGTCCGATTTCTGGAGGGGTGTGAGGAGCAGAAGAGTATCGGCAGAAGTCCCTGCAGGCAGCGCAGGCAGCGCAGGCAGCGCAGGCAGCGCAGGTGGCTCGTATGGGCGCCCCTCTGGTGAGCCCTCTGCCCGCGGGGAAGTGTCGGTACTACCCCCAGACAACGTCGTACGCGTGCGCTGACCGCGTGCGGTACGTGGCGCAGCCGATGCAGCCGACGATGCAGCCGACCATGAGGCAGCCGCGGATGCAGTACCCGCAGATGCAGATGCCGATGCAGATGCCGATGCGATCGGTGTGTGCGGTGGGAGGTGTTGACGCGCAGGTGCAGTCGTACTCGATGCAGCCGAAGACGAGTCCGCCAATGTACAAGGCGGCGAGAGCAGAGCAGGCGACAGAGCCCCATCCTCGCCATTTCGGGAGCAAGCAGCTATAGTTGGATTTATGTAATATTTGCGCTGTTTGTGGAACAAGGAGAGGAAACGAGGTTAGCCGCAGCGGAGCCGACGGCATTCACAAACGCGGATCGGAAGGAGCTAGACATGAGGAGGCCGCGCAGGTCCGACTTCATTGCATTCGTCTTCACATTCTCGGGGATGTAGTTCAGCAACGACACGGACTGATTGCCATCTGGGGCTGAGAGAATGGAGGGAGGCGAACATCGCGAAGCCTGGATATACAGATACGCGTTGAAGCCGGAGAGTGCGAAGGCGATGGCGCAGACAAGGAACCAGAGGAAGTGGAGGCGAATGAGAGAAATGATACAGAAGAAGCACCTGCGGCTAAGAGCGCATGGGAGAGAGTACCACACGGCGGGAAAGGAAAGGGTGAACAGCCAGAACACTGTGCTATCCACGCGCTCACCCATCGTGTTGCCCGGACTCTAAGCGTCAGCCGAGGGCAGGATTTCCACCGGATTGCTCTCGTAGCGCCAGGTCTGCTGTCCATTCCGATCCGTCGACGACCACCACCGGAGGTGAACGAGAAGTCTTCCCGAAATGTTCTTGGCAACATAAAAGTCGCTGGCGACAAGCAGAAGGACAAGCACTCCATTCAGGGTGGAGGATTTCACAAAGATCCATCCGAACAGATACCAGATGAGGGCAATACACTAACCCGTGAGAGAAGCAACAGGAAGAGAATGCCTTGATGACGGTGTGGAGAAGGAGAATGGATGGGTGGTAGGATTGCTGGAGCGTGTTTGCATTCAACGACACGGGATCTCTGTGATTACGGCAGAAGAGGCAATTCGTACTTCTTGTCAACGACTTCAATCTCGGGAAGGAATGGGTTCGAGTTATCCTAACCGTGAAAAGCAGAGAAGGAGAATCCACCGTGATCATTACCCTTCTTTGCAACAAACAACAATAACACTATTCAATTTTGAACGCGCCAATGGAAGACTCCAGAGAGAACATACTCTTCAAAACGGGCCGCACGTCATCAACGCTGCAAAGATAACGCACCATATTCGCCAGATTGTACAGCTACGCGTCAGAGAAAGGCTGTAAGTCCACGTCTATGTCCGACCAGTCATCATACCAGGAGGTGATGGGCACACCATTGTTAATGTAGTAGCCAAAGCAGACTATGGAATTGTCGACGATCACCGTGCGTGCCTACACATGAGAAGAGCGGAGTAGCCGCACGAGGTCGCGCTGCAGTCGATTGAGGTCCTTCACGTAGTTTCCGTTCATGGGCGTGCAGGAATCGCGGTAGAACCGGGCGGAGAAGAACTCGTCGTTCGGGTCGAAGTATTTGATCAGTTCATCCGCGTACTCCCTTCGCGATGCGGTGAAGAGAATGACCTCACACAGCGACGAGCAGTACTTCAGGAAATCGCGCAGATAGGGACGCTCACGCGCCCAGACGGTGAAGGAGTGTCCGTCGAGCTCGATCTAGACATGATCAGCAGGGGGTGAAAGAACGGGGAATTTGTGCTGATAAGGCGATAGGGGTGATAGGGAGCAGTGGACGAGCGTTTCGTCCAAATCTAATACCTACAGGTGAGATGCACGACGAGATGCGACGAGGGTGAGACGCTTCTGATTCGGAAGGGGAGGAAGGAGTGGAGACTTGTAGTCGTCAGAAATGGATGTATAGGGTGGGAGACTCTGGATAAGGAAGACGCTACGGATGATGGAGGGAGAAAGAGAGAACGGAAGGTATTCATCTGTGTTCTTCTTCACGCTCTGGATGATGGGATGTACAATAGACTGGATACTCGCGAAACTATCGGTGCGATACAATCCATTGACTGGCTCTTGGATGAGCGCGAAAGAATCCTGCAGGAATTCTAGGCCCTGCGAGAGCGATAAGGGATCCTCATCCCCCATGTGGACAGAAGCAGTGAGCGTGGGATGATCAACTACAGATCATGGAAGGAAGTCAGGACCTGCCAACAGAGCCCGTTTCTTTGGGACTGAACACGGACTTATCGAGTTCGTCTTGTTTTGCACTACTTGTGCGGAGAATGGAATTGTCCATCGATTTCTTGGAGATGGACCCTTCGAGATGAAGTTGACTAGGACTGAGGGCAATCAGAGCTAGAGTACTTGTCGATGGGTGTGTTTCCGCCATCATCTCTATTCTGAGCATTCTCGCTCTGTTCTGGACTGGTAGGGAGCATTGGTTTGCGTTGACGGTTGAGGGGAAAGAATTATGGAAGAAACTGTTAACCTGAGGAGTATAGCTTCAGTCCAGTTAGCCCATTCGCTCTTCTATTCACACCACGTATTGTATTCTCTTCAGAGAGCACAAGGAGGATAGAGGAAAGCAAAGAAGTGCAAATCAGGTATATGTGAAACAAACAGGAGTAGAAGTTGAAGAGCGTCATCAGAATAAGGCAGCCCAGTGCAGCCAGCGAGATGTACATTTGTGTGTCCGTCGTCTTGGGCTCCTCCTTGGAGATGCTGCTCTCCTCCAGCTTGATTTCAGTTGGTGCCTCGCTCTCTTCATTCTTTTCAGTCTCCTCCTTCTCTTCCTTCACCTCAGCGGGCTCCTCCTTCACCTCAGCGGGCTCCTCCTTCACCTCAGCAACGGGAGACTCCTCAGGAATGGCAGACTCCTCCTTCACCTCAGCAACGGGAGACTCCTCAGGCATCTCAGGAATCGGATCTACACATAAAACACAACACACGCACAAACCAACAAAGGTACCCTCGCGGAAGGCAGCACGACGAGGAAGAACTACGCATGAAACAATACCCCCTCCACTACTCTGCCTGTACTGCTCGTCGGAAAGGGCGGGGAGAGCGCTCTCCATGTTCTTGTTCTTGCCGAGGAAGGCGAGGAGGAGAATGCAGTTAACGATCTCCTTCACCTGACCCTTCTCGAAGTGAGAGGGATTCAGGACATAGTTGTCGCGGATGCCCAGTTCCTTGCACTTCTCGGAGAAGATGTGAATGTTGTCGTGAGCAAACGCAGGAATCGTGCCTACCCCGTAACTCCTCACATATGCCACAACTCGCATTCTTGTTGTATCTCTCCAACTTGCCTCCGGGAATGAACTCGTCCAGAAGTCTGCACAGATACTACCCGTCACAACCCCCTACTGACCCCACGATGCCGTTGCTCAGGGACTTGCAAAGGTCCGGAGAAACCTCCTCATGGAACAGCTTTGACAACCACTTGGCAATATCGACGCTGAGGTTCTAGGCTGTCACGACACCCACGGAAGAGCCCACAAAGTAGATGGTGTCATTGAACTGCTTGATCTGGACGGACATGTGAGCGGGGTCCTTGATGGTCAGTCCCTCCCTGCCAGTGTTGCGGATCTCGAGCAACTCCTTGTTCTCCTCAGTATTCATGGTGACACAACGTATTTGTAACAAACTGAATCACAACAGTTACAGGATTACGGATAGCGCACTTACTTCTTCTCAAACTTCTTCTGCAGGTACTTGTAGAGCTGCTTGTCGGACATGGCCATACGCACTCTGTCCTCGTGTCTCTCGATGATCTGCTTCTTGAGCTCCTGGTGGAGGTTGGAAGCCACATCGGGCAGAGTCTTGTCCAGAGTGGTGAAACGGCTCTCGCCCTTCAGGAAGTCCGCGACGTCCGTCTTCAGCTTCTTGTAATCCAACTGGAACGGGTTCTCGCCCTTGGCAGCGCGACGAGGATCGTAGCGGTACAGAGGCCAGTAGCCAGAGGACACAGCGTGCTCCGCCTCCTGGGCCATGCAGGACATACCCTTGGTGGAAGGCATGCCGTGCTGCTGGCAAGGAGAGTAGTTGATGACCAGGGAAGGACCGTCGTAGGACTCGGCCTCGCTGATGGCCTTGATGGCCTGGCGAGGATCGGCAGCCACGGCAATGGAGGCGACGTACACGTTCTTGTACTGCATCGCCATGCGGCCCAGATCCTTCTTCATCAGAGGCTTGCCACCGGCAGCGAACTTGGCGACGGCGGACATCTGCGTAGCCTTGGACTGCTGACCGCCCGTGTTGGCGTACATCTCGGTATCCAGAACCAGGACGTTGATGTCCTCGCCCTGAGCCAGCACGTGGTCCACACCACCGTAACCAATATCGTAGGCCCAACCGTCTCCGCCGACCACCCACTGGGTGAGCTTGGGCATCACGTCCACGACCTCCTCCAGCAGCTCCAGCTCCTTGTGGTTCTTCTTCTCCGTGGCCAGCAGTCTGATGGCGTTGTCGTAGCAGGCCTCGCACTTGTCAGCGTCGTGAGGGTTCTCCAGCCAGGTCTGCAGCGTGGCGCACAGCTCCTTGCTCTTGGGAATGGAGTCGTCCTTCAGGATGCGCTGCACGCGGGTCGCCAGGTTGCGTCTCTTGATCAGCGTGGAGGTCATCATACCGAAACCGAACTCGGCGTTATCCTCGAACAGAGAGGAGCCCCAGGCGGGACCCTGACCGCGGGCGTTCACCGTGTACGGGTTGGAGGCGAAGGTGCCACCCCAGACACGAGAGCAGCCCATGGCGTTGGCGACCATCAGGCGCTTGCCGAACAACTGGGTCAGAATACGCACGGACTGGGTCTCACCGCAGCCAGCGCAGGCGCCGGGGAACTCGAGCAGAGGCTCCTGGAAGGCGCAGCCCTTGACCGTGTTCTTGTCCACCAGGTTGCCCTTGTTCTTCAGCGTCATGGCGAAGTCCCAGTTCTTGGACTCCACCTCGCTCACCTCGCGGAAGTTCTTCATCGTCAGCGCGTGGGTCGGGCAGTTGACCGAGCACACCTCGCAAGAAGAGCAGTCCATGGGAGAGACCTGGATGCGGAAGTTCAGGCCCTTCAGCTCGTCGCCGGCAGCGGGGATCGTCTTGAAGGAGGCGGGCGCTCTCTTCTGCTCCTCAGCGTCCAGCAGGAACGGGCGGATGCACACGTGCGTGCAGAGCGTGGCGCACAGGTTGCACTGCGTGCACTTCTCGGCGTCCCAGATGGGCACGATGGTGGCGATGCCTCTCTTCTCGTACTTGGAGGTACCAGCGGGCTGCACTCCGCCGACCACGAACTTGGACACGGGCAGGGTGTCTCCCTCGCTGTACAGAGCGGGGTACAGAGTCTTGAGGAACTCGGGAGTGCCGGCAGGCCACACGCGAGGCGCGTCCTCACCGAGGGTAGCCCAGGAGGCGGGCACCTCGATCTTGTGCAGGTTGGACAGCGACTGCTTCACGGCGTTCAGGTTCATGTCCACCAGCTCCTTGCCCTTGGACGAGAACTTCTTGACGATGTCAGTCTCCAGCAGCTTGGGCGCTCTGCCCTCAGGGAGGATGGGGCACAGGTTGAAGAACACGGACTGCATGATCATGTTGATGCGCTGCTTCAGACCCACGGACTGGGCCACGGCGGTAGCGTCGATGTTGTAGAACTGGGCCTTCTTCAGAGCCAGGTCGCGCTTCAGGTGGTTGGGCAGGTTCTTCTCCAGCTCCTCGACGGTGTTCCAGGGGGAGTTCAGCACGAAGATGCCGCCCTCCTTCAGCTGCTTCACCATGTGGAACTTGCGCACGTAGGTGGAGTTGTGGCAGGCGACGTAGTCGGCCTCCTGGACCAGGTACTCGCTCTGGATGGGGTCCTTGCCCACACGCACGTGAGACACGGTCAGACCGCCGGACTTGTGAGCGTCGTAGACGGAGTAGGCCTGGGCGTTGAAGTCCGTGTTGCCCACGATCATCTTGACAGCGTCGTGAGAAGCACCGACGGTACCATCGGAACCGTAGCCCCAGAAGATGCACTGCTTCACGTCGGCAGGGAGAGTGTGCAGCGTCTCGCCGTAGGGAATGGAGGTGTGGCAGAGGTCATCGTTCACACCGACCACGAAGCGGTTCTTGGGCTCAGCGAGGTTCAGGTTGTCGAAGCAGCCCTTCACCATGGCAGGAGTGAAGTCCTTGCCGCCGAGACCAATCTGTCCGCCCACAATGGTAGCCTTGCGCTTCAGCTGATCCATCGTGGCCACCACATCCAGGTACAGGGGCTCGCCAGGAGCACCATCCTCACGGCAACGATCCAGCACGCAGATCTTCTTCACACTCTTGGGGATGGCAGCGTCCAGATGCTTTCTGGAGAAGGGGCGGAACAGATGCACCTTCACCACACCGACCTTCTCGCCGTGCTTGTTCAGGTAGTTCACCGTCTCCTCCACAGTGGTACCGGCACCCATCACCACAATCACGCGGTCCGCATCGGGAGCACCGACGTAGTCGAACAGGTGGTACTGACGACCCGTGATCGAAGCGACCTTGTCCATAGCAGCCTGCACCTTCTCAGGGCAAGCGTCGTAGTAGGGCTGAGCGACCACGCAGTTCTGCATGTAGATATCCTGCGACTGGGCAATACCGCGCTGGTAGGGGTGGTTGGGGTTCAGGGCACGCTTGCGGAAGTCGTTGGCGGCCTCGTAGGGATAGATCTTGGCGACCTCCTCGCAAGGAATCTTGCTGATGGAGTTCACCTCGTGAGACACTCTCCAACCGTCGAAGAAGTGGAGGAAGGGCACGCTGCTGGTGATGGCAGACAGGTGGGCGACGAGGGCCAGATCGTGAGCCTCCTGCACGCAGTGGGAGGACAGAATGGCAAAACCAGTCTGACGGGTGGCCATCACATCGGAGTGCTCGCAGAGCAGAGACAGGGCCTGCTTGGAGACCACACGGGAAGCCACGTGGATGACGGCAGGCAGCAGACCTCCAGCAATACGGTACATGTTGGGGATCATCAGCATCATACCCTGGGAAGCGGTGAAGGTGGTACCCAGAAGGCCACCGACGAGGGCACCGTGCAGAGCACCGGCCGCACCTCCCTCAGACTGCATCTCCGTCACACGCAGGGTGTTTCCGAAGATGTTCTTTCTTCCCTTGACAGCCCATGCATCGGCGTGCTCTCCCATAGCGGAAGAGGGACTGATGGGATACAAGATGGCCGCGTCACTCACGTTGTACGCGGAATCGGCGGCAGCCTCGTTACCATCGATGGCAGCACGGACGGACTTATACTCGCTGAAGAAACGAGTAGAAGTGGTTTTGGCCATTGCCAGGTTCAGAGAACGGGAAGCAATGACAGACGACTTAAGCGACTGCTTAATAGCGTTAGCGAACATCTCGCGCCAAGGGAAATAAAGGTTTTATGGCTGCAGGGACAATTGACGGTTCCACATTTCCACCTTTGGTCAGGGCGTTTCGCCCATCGATCTTTGCCCACTCACCTCTCTCGTTCGCCGCTTTTTCCATTCTATCTATGTCACTGTTTTGTTCCCTCCCTTCTCTACCCAAACCTCTCATTTTTCATCGAATCGCAGAATCATCGCGCTTTGTTGTCGGCAACAACGTGCATTACTTCCCACACTCCTGCAAAGCACGTTATCCCAGTCTTCCCGTTTCGGAAGGGATCAACACATTTTCAAACCCATGAGCCAGAAGTTGGGAAAGGAGGCAACGAAGGTCTTTTCAAAAACCATCAACAGTCCGAAGACCCCGTTTCCCATGTTTGCCAACCCCGCACTTCGGGAAAAGGCCTATCTTAAAAAGTGCACTTCCAGTAGGCACCACCACTGCCGTGCGCTCACTTCCCCGTAGACCTCTACGCCTGGCAACTACGCGAACGGAGCGCTCAGAACGGAAAGCTGTGGGTCACGCACGACGGGCCCCCGTACGCCAATGGCGATTTGCATATGGGCCACTTTGAAAACAAGGTGAGTCGCGCATTCTTCCCCCGTTAGCAGTAGGTGCTCAAGGATATTATCAATCGCCACAAGCTCCTCTCCGGGTACTTTCACAAGGTTGAACAGCGTGACTCCTAGGTATCGCGTGGAATACAAGCCGGGCTGGGACTGCCACGGTCTTCCCATCGAGCTGAAGGCGCTTCAGAGCGTCTCGGGGAGCGATAAGGCCATCAGCGCCGTGGAGCTGCGTCAGCTCTGTCGTCGCTTCGCCTCCGACGCCGTCAAGCGGCAGAAGAAGTCAATTGCGCAGTGGGGAATCATGTGCGACATATCCTTGCTGCAGATCTGTTCATTCCTTCACCGCACTTGGAGGACAAGCAGAAGACGGGCTGCTACTACACGTTCACGAAGGACTACGAGATTCAAGAGCTGGGCAACTGCTTCTTCGCCTTCTCATCCTTAGAGCTGTTCAGGGATCTCCTCGCGAAGCACTGCGTGTACCGCGGGCAGAAGCCCGTCTACTGGTCGCCCCAGTCGCACACGGCCCTCGCCGAGGCGGAGCTGGAGTGCGTACAGTTTTTACTCGTAACCCGCAGGTACAACGGCAACCACCGCAGCGAGAGCATCTACCTCACCTTCGACCTCACCCAGTCGCCCAACCCCGCCATTCAGCAGCTCATTGAGCAGGCTACTCAGGCGTCACAGACAATGTCACAGTCATCGCAGTCATCGCAGTCATCGCAGTCATCGCAGTCATCGCAGACAACACCCCAGCCACTGCAGGCACTAGTGTACACAACAACGCCATGGACAGTGCCGTCCAACAAGTGCCTCAGCGTCAACCCCGACGCGGAGTATTGCGTGGTGGAGACGCCGCAGCACCGTGGCCCCTCCCTCACCCCCTCACGCGCAGAACGCTTCCTCGTGATGCGAGACCGCCTGGACGCCCTCGCCGCCCTCTTCCACACCTCCTTCACGCTCCGCCTGGACCACGTCCCCGGCCTCTCGCTCCAGGGCTCCACCTACGCCCACCCCCTCTTCCACACGTCCGCATCTCTCCGCTTCCTAACGCACAGCCTCCACACCATCGTCACCGGCCGCCACGTCACCAACGACGTCGGCACGGGCATCGTGCACACCGCGCCGGCACACGGCCTCGACGACTTCAACGTCTGCCGCTACCACGGGATCATCCGCACCGAGGAGACGCTGCGCGACAACGGTATCCCCCGCGTGGCCCTGCCGCCCGGCGTGGCCTGCGAGCCGCTGCGCGAGGACGTGGACGATGACGGCCGCTTCTCCGCCGCGTGGGGTGCGCGCCTGACCGGCAAGGACGTGCTGAGCGAAGGCAACCGCGAAGTGGTAGGCGCGGCGACGGGGCGTGAGGCGCAGATGGCCTGGCTGCGCGATACGCAGCACCTCTTCTTCCACCAGCCCATCACGCACCGCTACCCGTGGCGCTCCGCCCGGCGGCTGACGCGTAGGTACGACTGGCGCGCGAAGACGCCGGTGATCTTCCGCGTGACGCCACAGTGGTTCGTCGACATCAAGCGCATCACACAGGACGGCCGGCTCGAGCAGCAGCTCCGCGTAGGCCTCTGCGCCCCCTCTCAGCCTAGCGCGCCGACCTCGTCCCCGCCGCCTCGCGCGCGCGCCTGCTGTCCATGATCCAGACGCGGCCCGACTGGTGCATCTCGCGCCAGCGCGCCTGGGGCGTGCCCATCCCCATCGTGTTCCGCCGTGACGGCGCGGAGGAGACGCCCATCACCGACCCGCGCAACCTGGACTTCGTCATCGCGCTACTGCGGGACAAGGGCACCGACTACTGGTTCGGCGACGCGCCGGACGCCGAGTTCGTGGCTCCCGAGGCAGTTGCATCTGCGCGGCGTGAGGCGTAGTTGCGACGGGAGCTGCCGGCGACGACGCAGTTCCGACGCTGCCGCGACACGATGGACGTGTGGCTGGACTCGGGCGTGTCGTGGTTCGCGAACTACCCGCAACGCGTGGCGGACCTGTGGGTGACAGTGCGCGGACTGAGGCGCAGGTACTTGGAGGGCAGCGACCAGCACCGCGGGTGGTTCCAGAGCAGCATCTACACGAGCTTCGTGATGCGGCAGTGCCTGCCCTTCCAGCACTGCGTCACGCACGGCTTCCTGGTGGACGAGAAGGTGGCGGTGTGCGGCGCGGCTGAGGCGTAGGGGCAGAAGATGTCCAAGTCGCTCGGCAACCTCATCTCGCCTGCCCAGCTCTTCGATCCTGCCAACTCCGTTGTTTGTGGTTGTGTTGCTGTTGCTAATGTGAAGAGGGGTGCTACTGGCAAGGCAGGTGCCACGGGAGTTGCGAAGGCAGGTGCCACGGGAAGCGGGAAGGCTGGCGGGAAGGCAGGAAAGAGCGCGCCGCCGAAGAGCCTGCTGGAGCGGACGTGGCCGGTGGACGTGTGCCGGCTGTGGGTGGCGGCGAGCGACTACACGAGCGACATGTCGCTGGGGCTGACGCAGCTGCTGAAGGTGGCGGCGACGGCGCACCGTGAGCCGTAGATCCAGGAGAGCTACCAGAAGGTGCGCAACACCAGCCGGTACCTCCTCTCCAACCTCTTCGACTTCGACGCCGCGCGCGACGCCGTGGCCTACGCCGCGCTGCCCCTGCCCGACCGCTGGTGCCTGGGCCAGCTGGCCGCCGTGTCCGACGAGGTGCGCGGCGGCTACGAGGGCTTCCGCCTGACGGACGCGTGGGTGTCGCGGGGCGGCGTGAGGGCTAGCTACCGCGCGCTGCTGCGCTTCACGGTGAACGACCTGTCCGCCACCTACTTCGACATCGTCAAGGACCGGCTTTACGTGCGCGCCGCCGCCCGCCCTCACGCCTAGACCGACGCGCCCGGCTCGCCCCGGCGGCGCGCCACGCAGACAGTGCTGGACCAGCTGGCGCGCGCGCTGCCGCGGCTGTACGCCCCCGTCATGCCCTTCCTCGCCGAGGAGGTCTTCGCCAGCTACTCCCAGCGCGCTGTCAAGGCTGCCAAGGGTAGTGAGGAGACGCGCAGCGTGTTCGAGGAGGGGTACGTGGAGGTGCCGCGAGAGTGGCGCGACGCGGACGTGACGCGGACGTGGCGTGGGCGCGGAGGGCGGCGGTGAGCGGTAGAGTGCGTGGAGGCGGTGCGGTCGGACGTGAACCGCGAGCTGGAGAGACTGAAGAAGGGCGGCGTGATCCGCAGCGGGCTGGAGGTGGACGTCGGCCTGGTGTCCGGTGCGCGACGGCGGGGCGGCTGACGGGTAGAGGGCGGCGTGCTGAGGGGCGTGGCCGAGGAGGACCTGGCCGACTGCTTCCTCTGCTCCACGGTGGCGCTGGGCAGAGAAGCCGCGCCGCTGCGGGGCGACCTGCTGTACGAGGGAAAGGGCGTTTTCGCTGCGATGGACAATGCGCCCTACATGCTGCAGGTAGGGATGCGGTGAGCGGGTGAGGAGCAGATCCGAAAGGCGGCCGGAGAGAAGTGTCCCCGGTGCTGGAAGTACAAGGACCTCGTGTCGTTTAGGGACAATCTCCCCTGCGTGTGCGCGCGCTGCAAGGACGTGCTGGAGGAGAAGGGTTTTATTGGTTGCTCTGTTTGTTTCACAGCCGAAAGGTGTGATCATCACGATTGCGCCTCGTTGCAGCAGCGCCCTCGCTATCCCTCATCCTCTAGCATCCTTTTAACGGAAAAGGAGGTCAAAACCAATAAGCGGAAAACGACGAAGTGTGCAAAATAGGGGCGATTTTCAGCTCGGGTTGAAGCTTGTCAGATCGTGCATATTGACAGGCCGGCTAACGACCTACACATTTGTCTGGAGGGGAGTTACTGAATTGCTCGCTAGTATTCGCCCTCGCTTCGTGTTGTGCTCTCTCTCTCTCATTCTTTGTTTTGTGTTATTCTGTAGTCTCTTCTTGGTGTTCCGTGACCGCGTAGTTTATCTACCATAGAGACCAGTACAGAACCACTGTATTCAGTGGATACGTGTTGTGACCCTAACCAGTGTGGCCCCTTGTTTTCAAACGATGGACATAGTAATAGCAGTTACGGAGCTCAGCCTCCGCAGCCGGAAAAGAGTCGCTCTGCCGCTTGCGGCCTCATGCGTAGTTTCCGAGTACAGTAGGGGCGAATCGTGTTCATCGCGGTTGTTGAGCGCGAATGATCCACTCAGCGATAATCCTTCGTTGTCGTTAAACGATCTCTCCGACTCGTACGTGCGGCCTTCCCTCGACTCCTCTTCTGCTTTTCCTGCTTCTGCGAACTTATTTTACATCCAAGGATCCGGGAATGAGTACGCGCTTCCCCCTCTCTGTCCCCTAGTCCTTACTTGGGTCTGATGAACACCGGGAGGGGAATGGCAGCAGCGCCAATCCCTGATGCCTACCCCGCTCCAGGCGACGGCGTGCCCACATTGGAGACTCCCTCCTTCCGGCCGCGCGACCACGACGAGTACCTCATCCGCCGCAGCTTCCCGGGACAAGTCCACTACCCCTCGCTGCTCTCCTACCGCCAGAGCTCCTTCACCGCGGGCTCCACGCAGCTCGACAGCCCCAAGCTTGCTCCCTTCTGCGACCACCACATCGACCCCGACACCCCACCCGCACACGCCTTCTACGAGCCGCGCCCCAGCTCGCCGCTCTCGCCCGACCGCTATTCCTCTCTTGCCGCCTCCGTCCCCAACTTCTTCCCGCCGCGCAAGGACCGCGCCAAACGCTACGGCCACCGCTTCGCCTTCCCCGTGCCCTTCCAGCAGCTCCCCGACCCCGAGGGCCCCATCTTCCGACAGTCCTCCGCGCCCTCGCTCGGAGTCGACTTCCGCGCCGACGACGCACGTCTCGACGACATCGGCGACCCGGCGCTGGTGCCATCCGTGGCTTCGGGCGCCGGCTTTCCCTCGCACAAGCGCTTCTCCACGCCCGCCTACTCTGCCTCCGACCTGTCGGCGCTGGACGCGGCGGGCGGCGAGCCACTGCTGAGTCGCGCCTCCTCGCGGCAGAACGCGTCCGTGGCGTCCGTGGCGTCCGTGGCGTCGGAGGGCGCGGAAAAGCCGCTGCCACCTGGCGAGAACAACCCGCACGCGTACCCCGGCGCGAACCTGTGCTTCGACTACCTGAACAAGGGCTAGTGAGGGCAAGGCGGCGCGGTGAGGCGTAGCTGCGAGCGCGAGCGCAACGGCGAGATCTGCCGGTTCCGCCACCTGGACCGCGACCACCCCGACGCGATCGCGGACCGGTTCAAGAACGGCATGCTGAGCAAGGAGGAGATCAAGCAGTACAAGCTGCGCGAGTGCGAGGAGAACGAGGTGAACCCGTTCGCGCCCAAGGGGGCGAAGATCTGCTTCGACTTTCTCAACAAGAAGGTCTGCTCGAGGACAAACGCAAAGCGGATCTGCCGGTTTAGACACCTGCTTCACAACCACCCGGACGCCATTGCCGACCGCAATCGCAACGGGAAGAAGAAGCAAGAGAATGCTTGAGTCTGTACTATTCTGTGTTGTCGCCGCCCCTGTTTCTTCAACAAACAGCGCCGTTGTGTTACTCGGTTTAGAGACGGCCTCCGTTTCCAGCGAGAGGGGCGACGGGCTCCTCGACCTTGGCGCCCTCCTCCTCCTTCTTCACCA
>ERZ827156.2103-NODE-2103-length-21317-cov-3.929358_pt1 | contig 21317 bp, 19 predicted proteins | sample MGYA00519919_ERZ827156 | MGnify/ENA primary metagenome ERZ827156 (study PRJEB31778, sample SAMEA3449269) | human gut metagenome | biome: human gut; feature: human-associated habitat; material: faeces | place: United Kingdom | collected 2010/2012 ...
TTTATCATGGTGGACCCCAAAATGGTGGAGCTGGCCCCCTACAACGGCATCCCCCACCTGCTGATCCCGGTGGTGACGGACCCCAAGAAGGCCGCCGGCGCCCTGCAGTGGGCGGTCTTTGAGATGATGAAGCGCTACAAGCTCTTCTCCGAGCACAACGTGAAGGATCTCACGGGCTACAATGCCCTGGCCAAGACCACGGACGAGCTGGAGCACCTGCCAAGCGTGGTGGTGGTCATCGACGAGCTGGCGGACCTGATGCTGGTGGCCGCCAAGGAGGTGGAGGAGTCCATCTGCCGGGTGGCCCAGATGGGCCGCGCCGCCGGTGTCCACCTGGTCATCGCCACCCAGCGTCCCTCGGCGGATGTCATCACCGGCCTCATGAAGGCCAATATCCCCAGCCGCATCGCCTTCGCGGTGGCCTCTTCCCTGGAGTCCCGGATCATCCTGGACAACTCCGGCGCGGAGAAGCTCATCGGCAAGGGCGACATGCTCTACGCTCCCCTGGGCATCGGCAAGCCCGTCCGGGTCCAGGGCTGCTTCATCACGCCGGAGGAGATCGAGCGGGTGGTGGAGTATGTGAAGTCCACCGGCGAGGCGGACTACTTCGACGAGGTCATGCGCAAGATCGAGGAGTCCGTCCAGGAGAAGGAAAAGGGAGGCAAGAGCGCCGCCTCCGCCCCCCAGGATGAGGACGCCGGCGAGGCCGACGAGCTCTTCCCCGCCGCGGTGGACGTGGTGCTGGAGCTGGGACAGGCCTCCGTCTCCATGCTGCAGCGGCGGCTGAAGCTGGGCTACTCCCGGGCCGCCCGCCTGGTGGACCAGATGGAGGAAAAGGGCATCGTGGGTCCCTTTGAGGGCTCCAAGCCCCGGGCCCTGCTCATCACCAAGGAGCAGTGGCAGGAGATGAAGATGGGTCCCGCCCCCTCTGCCGGGGAGCCGCCCTTCCCCCTGGAGCGCATCCGGGAGATGACGGCCCTCATGGGCGGCGACGGGAGCCTGGACTGAACGGACCGGCACAGCGGAGCCCTGCCGCGGGGCAGGGCTCCGCGCCCTTTGTGCGGTCCCTGAAAGGAGGAGAGGGAATGGAGACCATTCTCATCATTGACGACGACCCCGCCATCGGGGATCTGGAGCAGGAGGTGCTGCAGCGGGCGGGCTATGCCGTGCGCCGGGCCTACTCCGGCACGGAGGCGAGGCTCCTGCTGCGGGAGCTCCGGCCGGACCTCATCCTGCTGGACCTGATGCTGCCGGGGCTCTCCGGCGAGGCGCTGCTGCCGGAGCTGGCCGGGATCCCCACCATTGTGGTCAGCGCCAAGACCGCGGTACAGGACCGGGTGGGACTGCTGCTGGGCGGCGCGGTGGATTACCTCACCAAGCCCTTTGGCACCGTGGAGCTGCTGGCGCGCATCCGCACGGCGCTGCGCCACACCCGCAAGGCCTGCGGCGGCGAGGAGCTGCGGGAGGGCCAGTACATCGTGGGGGATCTTGTCATTGACTACAATAAGCACCGGGCCTACCTGGGCGGCGAGGACGCCGGCCTGACCCCCAGTGAGTTTAAGATCCTGGCGCTGCTGGGCCGCTATGCCGGGCGGGTGCTTACCTACCAGCAGATGCTGCGGGAGCTGTGGGGCCCCGCGGCCAACCCCCGGGATAACAAGCTGCTGCGGGTCCATATGGCCAACCTCCGCCGCAAGCTGGAGAAAAATCCCGAAGAACCCCGGTACCTCTTTACCGAGGTGGGCGTGGGCTACCGCCTGGCGGAGGGGGAAGGCACCGAACCGCTGGAGTCAGATTCCACCGAGGAAACCGAAGAATAAAAAAATTCCCCTGTCCACCCGCGTGGGTCTGGACAGGGGATTTTACCTTTGCTTGACAAGGACACACACGCTTTTCGGAGTTTTTGCGCGGGAGAAATGGCGTCCGAGGAAGTGCGGAGCGGCAGGCAGGCTGGCGCCTGTCAACGCGACGCACAAAGTCGGACGGTATTTATATCCGCAAAAGCCGTATGTGCTCTTGCCAAGCGAAGGTATATTCATCACAGGGGCGGGAAGAATTCGTTCTCCCGCCGTTTTGCGTAGGTCTGCTCCAGCAATGGCACGGTGGGAGCAAAACGCCGCGTCGGCGAAATATTTGGCCCCGGTGGGGCATCCCTTTACACAGGCCTGGCACTTGATGCAGATGCCGCCGCATTCCTCCGGGGTCTCTCTTGGGATGGACCCCATGGGGCAAAGCGCCGCGCACAGCCCGCACCGGGCGCATTTCAGGGGGTCGGTCAGCGGCTTCGCCTTCAAAAAGCGCGCTGGTTCCCCATTCAGTCCCAGCGGGGTGTAGTAGGGCCCAATCGGCTCCCGGCCGGGCACCGCTGCCGGAATGGGCCGTTCCCGTTCCCGCAGCGTATGCGCCGCATTCCGGGCAAAGGCCTCCGCCGCGGCAATATCCTCGGCATCCGGCCGGCCATGGGCCAGCGCCGGCGCAAAGGCATGCTCGCCCACCATTGCCGCCGCAGCCGCCGGGCAAAAGCCGTTCCCGGAAAGCACCTCGCACAGCTCCTTCAGGGCATCATCATAGCCGCGGTTGCCGTACAGCACCACCGCCACGGCTGCCGCGCCCCCGCCGGTAAAGTGCCCCCGCAAAAAGGGCAGCAGCACATTGGGCAGCCGCCCCGCGTAGGTCGGGCTCCCCCAGAATATCAGATCTCCTTCGCCAAAGGCATAGTTTTGTTCCCGTGCCGGGGGCAGGGTGTAGTCCAGCTCCCGCACCGGCAGGGCCAGTGCTTCCCCGGCCGCTTTGGCCATCGCCCGCAGCACCCGCCGGGTACTGCCGCAGGCACTAAAGTACACCGCCCACACGCTTTCAAAACGCATAAATTTCCCTCACTCGGTAAAAAGCGCCGCGTCCATTTCCCGCAGGTCGGGGGCAATCAGCGGGGTAAATTCCATCTTCTCCAGAATATCCCGCCGCAGGTCCACCCCGGGGGCGATCTCGCACAGCAGCAGGCCCTCCGGCGTCAGGCGGAACACCGCGCGCTCGGTGATATACAGCACCTGCTGGGTCCCCTTTTGGTTGGAGTACTCCCCGGAAAAGGTGATATGCCCCACCGCCTGCCGGAACTTGCGGATATTGCCGTCCTTTATGATGCGCAGCCGGCCGCCTTCCAGCCGGATCTCGCTTTCCCCGGCGGTAAAGCTGCCCATAAAGCACACCTTCTTCGCTCCCTGCGAGATATTGATGAACCCGCCGGGCCCGGGGATCTTCTCCCCAAAGCGGCTCACATTCACATTGCCCTCCCGGTCAAATTCAGCCCCGCCCAGGCACGCCACATCAATGCCGCCGCCATCATACAGGTCAAAGATATCCGGCTGCTTTATCATGGCATCGGCATTGTAGGCGGCGCCGGTCAGCAGGCCGCCCTGCGGCGCCCCGCCTATCGTCCCGGATTCAATGCTGAGCGTCACCCGCTCCAGCCGTTTTTCCTCGGCCAGTACATTGGTGATAAGGGTAGGCACCCCGATCCCGAAATTAACAAAGTCACCGTCCTTTATTTCCGCGGCGGCCCGGCGGGCCATCACCTTTTTGATGTCCGGCGGCACCGGCGGCAGCCCCTCCAGCGGGATGCGCACCCGCCCGGTAAAGGCCTCCACCCAGCGCTCCTCGGTGACAAACTGCTGCCGGGAGTTTTCCTCCCGCCCCACCACGATGTAATCCACCAGGCAGCCCGGCACCACCACATCCTTGGCGTTCATGGTGTGGGCGGGCGCCAATTGATCCACCTGGGCCAGCACCAGTCCGCCGCTGTTGTGGGCGGCGGCGGCCATCTCGTACTGCTCCAGCAGGAAGGCCTCCTTTTCCATGCTGATGTTCCCATCGGCATCGGCAGTGCTGCCCTTGATGATGCAGACATCCAGCGGGAACGCCGGGAAAAAGAGCTGCTCCTGCCCGGCCAGCTCCACCAGCTGCACCACTTCCTCGCCGCTTTCCCAGGCCTTTTGGTTCATGCGGCAGCCATCCCGCCGCGGGTCCACAAAGGTCCTGAGCCCCACTGAGGTCAGTACCCCCGGCTTTTTGCCGGCGATGGCCCGCATCATGTGCGACATGACCCCCTGCGGAGCCATAAACAGCGCAAAATCCCCTGCGCTGATGTGGGGGTAAATGGCATTGGCCAGGCTGAGATTGCTGCACAAAAGCCGGGAGAGCATCCCCCGGTGCGCAAAATGATTGATGCCCCGGCGGCGGCCATCGCCGCCCAAGCCCGCCACATTCACCAGCCGCAGGTCACGGGGGTGGCCCTCCCGCAGGAAGCGCTCCTCCATCTCACACAGGATATCCTCCGCCAGCGAAAAGCCGATAAAGCCATCCACCGCCACCGTCATGCCGTCCCCAATCAGGGCGGCGGCCTCGGCGGCCGAGATCACCTTTGCCATGCTCTCTCCCCTCTCATTCCCCGGTAAATACCCGGGGCCGTTTTTCCAGGAAGGCCGTCATGCCCTCTTTGCGGTCCCGGCTTTCGCCGCATTCGCCAAAGAGGCTCCGTTCCCATTCCAGCACTTCCTCCAGCAGCATTTCCCGTCCGCCGTTCACGCTCCGCTTGGCGCGGGTCACAGCGTAGGGGCTGTTCCGGGCGATCTCCTCCGCCAGGTTCAGTGTTTCCTCCAGCAGGCTGCCGGCAGTAAAGACCCCATTTACCAGACCCCATTCCCGGGCCGTTTCGGCGGTAATTTCCCGCCCGGTAAAGATCATCTCCTTGGCCCGCGTTTCACCGATGAGCCGGGGCAGCCGCTGGGTGCCGCCCGCCCCGCATATGGTGCCAAGGGTCACCTCCGGCACCGCAAAGCTCGCCGCCATGGAGGCCAGCCGCAGGTCACACGCCAGCGCCAGCTCACAGCCGCCGCCCAGCGCCATGCCGTTCACCGCGGCCAGCACCGGCATCAGCAGCTCCTCCAGGTTGGTGTTTAGGCGGCTGCCCAGCAGCGCCCAGTCATACAGCTCCCGGCCATCCATGGCCGCCATCTCCCGTATATCCGCCCCGGCGCAGAAGAACCTCCCCTCCCCGGTGAGTACCAGGGCCCGGGGGGCGCGGCGGCGCACCTCATCCAGCAGGGCTTCCAGCTCCGCCATGGTGCGGCGGTTCAGCACAAAGGGCTTACCCTCCCCCGTCATCGTCAGCAGGGCCAGCTCGGGGCTGGGCATGGTCAGTATCGTTTTCATTGGTTTTCTCCTTCTTCTCTCAGCCCAGCCAAATGCAGATGGGCAGCGCGATGAGGAAGGTACACAGCACCGGGATCACCGCGCAGGTCACAAAGTTATACTTATAGCTGGCCTTGTGGGTGGTGTGGCAGATGCCGAACACCGAAACAATGGAGCCGTTCCAGGGCATGGAATCCAGCCCCCCGGAGCCGAGCGAGCACAGCCGGTGGATAAATTCCAGGCTGTACCCCTGCCCCGCGTAGCTCAGGAAGATCTCCTTCAGCGAGGTATACATCAGCGTCAGCCCGCCGGAGGAGGAGCCGAGGATGCAGGCGAAAATATTGCTGCCCACGGCGGCCACCACATAGGGGTTCGCGGTGGAAGCCTCCAGCAGCTCCACCGCCCAGGCATAGAAAGGGGTGATCTTCGCCACCGCACCAAAGCCCACAATGGTAGCCGTGTTGATGATGACCGTCACGGAGCTGCCCGCCGCCTGGTTCATGGTGGAGAGCATCTCTCCCCACGGAATGCTGCGCCAGAAAAGCCCCAGCGACAGCACAATGCCGATGAGCAGGCAGGCCACAATGCCGATCTCCGTCACATTAAAAAGCACGATAACAGCCGTCAGCGGGATAAAGCTGGCCACGGTGCCGGGAGTGGGCCCCTCATGCTGGCGCACACCGCCCTCCGGTGGGGTAAAGTGCTCACCCCGTCCCTTTGCCTTCTTTGCCTGGCGGTTCATGTACCACACAATCAGCACCGCCATGACGACCGAAGCCGCCAAGCCGGGGATCAGCCCGGCGTAGGAGGGGGTGCCCAGGCTCTGCATCGAAACGATGTTGCAGATCTGCGGTGAAAAGGGCCCGGTCATCGCAAAGGTCCACATGCCGCCGCACACAATACCCGGCAGCAGGTAGGTGGGCAGGTCCGCCTCCTCAAAGAGCTTGAGCGCGATGGGATAGATGGCGAAGATGATGACAAAGCTGTTGATGCCGCCGTAGCTCAGCAGCGCCGCCGAAATCAAGCACGCCACCATGCAGTTTTTGGCGCCGAACCACCGCACCACCGTTTCGCCGATCTTCGCCGCCGCCCCGCTGATCTGGTACAGGCTGCCCAGGATGTTCCCCAGCAGGAAGATCATAAAGTAGGAAACAAAGAAGGAGCCGACGCCCGCTACATATACCCCGGTCACCGAATCCAGCACCGGCAGCCCGCTCATCACTGTTACCAGCAGCGCCGCCAGCGGCCCCACTATAATGGGCGAGACCCGCCGGAAGATGAGTACGGTCATGCCGCACAGTGCCAGCAGGATGCCCAGTCCGCTTAATATCACTTCATTCATGGAGGTGTACTCCTCTCTTTTCGGTCATTTTTTCCGCTTCTCTATGTGCAGAAAAGGAGGACAATGGGGCTGGCATTGTCCTCCTCTCCGCGAAGGGGAACATGAAAATGAAGAGAAAATCAATCAGAACTTCGCGTGGAAGCGCTCCTCGTATACCTTGATGAGCCCCTCCCGGAAATCGGGATGCGCGATCTTGATGAGCTCTCTGGCTCGCTCACGCAGGGTCTTGCCCTTCAGCTGGGCAATGCCGTACTCGGTCACCACATAGTTCACATCGTAGCGGCTGGTGGTCACGGCCGCGCCCTCATCAATGAGCGGAACGATCTTGGAGATGGTGCCCTTGGCGGCGGTGCTGGGCATGGCCATAATGGTGCGCCCGCCCCGGCTCATATTGGCGCCGCGTACAAAGTCCACCTGGCCGCCCACGCCGCTGATCTGCCGCAGACCCACGCAGGTGGAAACCACCTGGCCCATCAGGTCCACCTGCACGCAGGAATTGATGGAAACAAGGTTATCGTTCTGGCAGATGACACGGGGATCATTGACATAGTCCACCGGCATCATGGCCACCTCGGGGTTGTTATCCACATAGTCATACAGGCGGCGGGTGCCCATCAGGAAGGTCGCCACGCTCTTGCCTTTATGAATATTTTTCTTCGCGTTGGTGATGACGCCGGCCTCTACCAGCTCTACCACGCCGTCGCTGAACATCTCGGAATGGATACCCAAGTCCTTCTTGTCCTTCAGGAACAGGAGCACCGCGTCGGGAATGGCGCCGATGCCCAGCTGCAGGCAGTCGCCGTCCTTCACCAGGGAGGCAATATTCTCGCCGATGGCGCGCTCCACATCGCCGATATGGGGCGGGGCCAGCTCGATGAGGTCAGTCTCCTGCTCCACAATGTAATCCAGCTTGCTGACATGGATGAAGCTGTCGCCCATGGTGCGGGGCATCTTGGGGTTGATCTGCGCGATCAGCAGGTCGGCGCACTCGGCGGCGGGCTTGGTATAGTCGCAGGAAACGCCAAAGCTGCAGTAGCCGTGCTCATCGGGGGTGCTCAGGTGCAGCAGCACTACATTGGGGTGCAGCGTGGTGCGGAACAGCTCCGGAATCTCGCTGAAGAACACAGGGGTAAAGTCGCCCCGGCCCTCCTCTATGGCCTTACGGGTGCTGCCGCCCAGGAACAGGCTGTTGTGGCGGAAGTGCTTGGAATTTTCGGGCAGGCAGTATTCGGCCTTGCCCATGGCCACCATGTGCACCACTTCCACATTCTCGTACTGCTCGGCATTGGCTACCATCGCGTCGGTCAGCAGGATGGGTTCGCCGGTGGCGTGGGTCACTACTACCCGGTCGCCGGATTTAATATGCTTTACTGCCTCCTCGGCTGTGGTCAGCTTCTGTTGATACAGAGTTTTCCAGTCCTCCATTGTTACACCTCGTTTTCTTTTATTATCGCTTCGCAGGCAGCCGCAAGCTGCTCCCTGCTGTTAATGACAAATTTGTGTTTGGCGGCCTTCAGGTGGGCATGGCCCGCGCACACGGCGGTACAGCCGCACACCACCAGGATGTACTCCTGCCCGCCCTCTCCGGCGGGCTCTATCTTCCATTCGGGGTGCCGCTGTTGCAGCTCCTTTACCGCGGCCACCCGGTCATAGCGTGGGTTGCAGCCCCCACAGTACTTTATGCCTATTCTCACGCTTCACCGGCGTGACGCCGCCGCAGCAGCTCCATGGCGTCCTGCCACAGCTCATCGCTTACGGTGGTATCCAGCACCACCTGCCGCAGCTCCGGTATCGCCTCCAGAATAGGCGGGGCCACCAGTTCTTCGGCCGTTACCACCGCGGAGGGACAGTTGCTGCATTGCCCCAGCATACGGAAGTACAAAACGCCGTCCTCCACCCGCACCACCTTTATGTCGCCATCGTGGGTGCGCAGGGCGGGGCGTACTTTTTCATCCAGAACCTGTTCGATCCGTTCCAGCATGGTTGCATCTCTCCTTGGGTCTTTGGTTTTCCCCCACAAAGGGGGCGGGGCAGAGCCGGGGCACAGCGCCCTGTGCCCTGCCCCGCGGGGAGATAAAGGGGTTATTCTATGAGGAGGTTATTCTTCAATATGGGCGATGGCCTTGGCCAGCTCCTTCTTGGCGTTCAGGTTGCCCTGGCGGCTTATCATGATGCGCTGAGCCTGGGGAGAACCGGCGCCGTGCATGGATTCGGTGCGGTAGCCAACGGCCGCGGTGCCCAGGGCCAGGTTTTCGATGAGACGCAGGATCTTCATGCGGTTTTCGGTGGTGACGGTAGCCACGCCGCGCAGGTACTTATCGATGTACGGCCCGATCTTCTCATCGCGCAGGTCCTTCTCGGAGGGAGCGGTGACCATCAGACCGCCGGCGATATCCTCGGCCAGGCGGACGATCTCATAGGGGAAGCGGGTCACGTTCTGCTTGCAGACATTGGCCAGCAGCAGGTCAATGATGTAGTTGCCGCTCTCGGTCTTGTGGCCCTCGGCGGAGCAGGCGATACCGCAGCAGTACAGGGTCTCATTCAGGTGGGTCATCTCGATGAGCTTATCCTTGATGTGGCTGGCCTTGGCAGCGCCGTTGTAGTCAGCGGCAACCGCAGCAGCACCGATCAGAACATCGCCTACGCCGACCTTGCAGCCGCCGTAGCTCTGGCGGTGGTAACCGGCAAAGCGCTCCACCAGCATCCCGGCAAACTCATGCTCGCCGCACAGGAAGATACGGTCATTGGGTACAAATACATCGTCAAAGATGGTCAAGGCTTCCACGCCGCCGAACTCGGCGTTACCGACATCCAGGGTGGTGCCCTCCAGCTTACGGGTGTCGCAGCTCTGACGGCCGATGATCATGAACAGACCGGGGGTATCCAGCGGTACGGCAAAGGAAACCGCATAGTCCTTATCATCGGGACCCATGGACTGGGTGGGCATTACGATGACCTCGTGGGAGTTGCAGATACCGGTCTGGTGGGCCTTGGCGCCGCGGACTACGATACCGTCGGGGCGGCGCTCCACAATACGCAGGAACATATCAGGATCGGCCTGGGCGTGAGGTGCCAGGGAACGGTCTCCCTTGGGGTCGGTCATGGCGCCGTCAACGGTCAGGTCGGCCTCGGCAGCATACTTCATGAACTTCACAAAGTTCTCGTGATAGTTGGTGCCGTGAGCCTTGTCACACTCATAGGTGGTGGAGAACAGGGCGTTGAAAGCATCCATACCCACGCAGCGCTGGAAGCAGGCGGCGGTCTTCTGGCCGCACAGGCGCTGCATCTTTACCTTCTTGATGAGGTCCTCGGTGCTCTGGTGGATGTGGGTGAAGCGGTTGACGCGGGTGCCGGTGTAGGGGGAAACCACGGTCATCAGGTCCTCATACTCGGGCATCTGGGCCAGGTCGTAGGTCATACGCACGGAGTTGAGAGAAGGACGCAGAATGGGGCTCTCGGTGGGATTGCTGTACTTCTCACCGAACATATAGATCTCCATTTTGATCTTCTTAATGCTTTCGATATACTGTTCGCCTGTCATCAGTGCCATTTTCGTTACTTCCTTTCTTTCTTTGGATTCATCGTTAGTCGGCTCTGTTTATGTGCAATTAGTACAGCTCGGTATAGATCTTGATCAAACGGTCACGATCCAGTTCCACAAAGTTATTGGCCATCAGGCGGCCCTGGTTCGCTATTACGCTGTCCGCAAATTCCTCGATCTGCTCACGGCTCATGCCGTACTCGTGCAGGGCCTTCTTCTGGATGAGGTTATTCAGCAGCTTCTCCAGCTCCTCATAAACATCCTCTACCTTGCAGCCCAGGATATCGGCGATGAACTGATTGAGCCTCTCGATCTCGCCATCCTGGCGGATCTCCATATAGTTCTTCATTACGCCGGTGAACATGGCGTAGTTGCTCTCGCCGTGCGCCACATGGAAGGTCGCACCCAGGGGATAGCTCATGGCATGAACGGCGGCGCAGCCCGCATTGCCAAAGGCGATGCCCGCGTACAGAGAGGCCATTAGGAAGTCCTCCAGCAGCGGCATCCGGGCCTCGGGGCCGTCCGCAGCGATCTTCTTGTAGCCGTGCAGGATCATATCAATGGCCTTGTAGCCAAACATCCGGGTCATCTCGTTGCCCTTGGGGGAAAGGCTGGATTCCACGGCATGGATCAGGGCATCGATGGAGCTGGTAGCGAAGAAGCGGAAGGGCAGGCCGTTCAGCAGCTCAGGAACCAGCACGGCGCTGTCGGCATACATCTCATCCACCGCCAGGCCCTTCTTGGTGCCGCGGCTGTTCAGCGCCAGGATGGCGATGTTGGTCACCTCGCTGCCGGTGCCGCAGGTGGTGGGCACCAGTACCAGCTCCTTATCCTTCACGATCTCGGTCTTGCCATCGTAGAGATCCAGGATGGGGGAAACAGTTTTCAGTGCAAAAAGCTTGGAAATATCAATGACGGTACCGCCGCCGATGGCGATAACACGCTTATGGTCGCCTTTAATGTCCTTATACATGGCCTCTGCCATGTCGTCGGAGGGCTCGCCAGCGCCGTATTTCTCCTGATACAGCACATCGCAGCCGAGGTTCAGCTTGCCAAAGAAGGGCTGGTAGATATATTCGTTGGTGATCACCAGGTCACCCGCGCCGATTTTGAATTCCGCAGCGAATTCTTCAGCGGTCTTAAACTTATAGATGGTCGGTTTAATAGAAAGCATTTTCATGGCGGTTTACCTCCCTTTTCTTTTCTCTTTGGGGCGGCGCGCTTTCGCGGAAAAGATGGAACTGACCTTGGGATCATCAGTTCCATCTTTCCCTTGCCCGCCGGGAGATGAGTGCGCGCCGCAGTGGGCTATCTCATCTCCCGCGGGTGGGGCATTTTTCCTTGCGGGGTAATTTCTTTAATGATCAGCAGCAGCCTTTTTTGTCCTCAGGCTTAAAGACCAGCTCCTCCGGAGTGGGCTCACCGGGGGTCTTCTTGCGGTTCTTCAGGTTGATCACAGCCTCGGAGCCGTCAACAACAGCCCAGACGATGATACCGACCAGCAGAGCCCAGCCGGGGGTGAAGTAGGTCAGAGCGCCGGCGATAACGCAGGCAACGCCGCGGTCATTGGCGGTGGTGCACATGCGGATACCGATGTTGCCGCAGGCGAAGGCCTGAACGCCCATGGTGATGCCGAAGAAGATGGCAAACGCGGGCTTAATGAGGGTAACCAGCGGCAGGATGAGAACGGAGATTACGGTAGCTGCACGGAAGGTACATACACCATCCCAGTAGGTGTGCATGGTCTTGTAGCCTCTCTTGTAGCGCTCGGTGATGGTCAAAAGACCGGAAGCCCACAGCGGGCCGCACATGGGAACCCAGGGAGCAAAGAGGGACATGATGGCGTTACGCAGGAAGCTTACCAGGTTGGAACGGCTGGCATCGAAGATAACCTTCTCATCAGGACGGTAAGCGGTAGCCTCGGCAACAACTTCCTTCGCCAGTACAAAGTCGGAGAAGGCGATGATGTAGGTCGCCAGCGCGGAGGGGATCGCCGCCAGGAAGAAGCTCCAGGCCGGGAAGCCCAGGCCGAAGATGGTGAAGTGCTCCAGAACATAGCCGAAGCTCAGGGGGGTAAAGCCCCACTGGATCTGAGGCAGCGGGATCTCGTGCAGCAGCACGGGAGCCAGAATGATGGCGAACAGCTGGGCAGGTACTACGCCCTGGTTACGCACTACATTCCAGAAGCGGCTCTTGGTCGCCTTGCGGGCAAAGGTGGGGTTAAACAGGAAGAAGTAGGACATCAGTACAGCGATGGCGACGGTCCAGGGGGCCTTGGGCATACGGGCGGAGAATACATTTACCGCGGCCGTTACGCCGGCGCCCAATACAATACCGGCCTTGATGCCCATGGGTACGGCATCTACCAGCTTACGGCCAATACCCGTAGCACCCATGATGAGGAAGCTGAGAGCAACCAGCATCTGCAGGGCTATCATCGCGTAAATACGGTCTACTTGTCCGGTGGCGTAGTTGGGCAGGTCCCACTGCTGCAGGAATTTCAGGGTCAAAGGCAGCGCGGGGGTGATCCAGCCGGGAACTACGGGGTCGCCCAGCAGAGAGGGCAGGTAGTAGCAGATCGCGTTCAGAACACCAAAGGTCAGGGCCATCAGGAATACGCCGTTCTCATCAAAGCCGAGGGCAGCGATATTCGCGGGGTCATCCAGACCAAAGGTGGTCATGGTGGTGGTAACACCAGCGCCCAGACAGGCAACGCCCAGGAACATGGCGGCGGCCATCTCGGTCCAGGACCACTCGTGGTGGATCAGGGGGAGACGGATCTTGAAGGGGCCTACTTTGATACCGGGCTGCTCTTCACCGTAAGCGCGCTTTTTCAGCGGGAACTTACCGGTCATAAAGCCTTCCGGTACCTCCACTTTTTTGGTTTCGGTCATTTCGGTCATGTGAAGATTCCTCCTCGTCACAGTTTTTTGTGGTAACTCCTCTGCCGGCGGGCTGCTCCCCTGTCCCAATCAGGCGGCTGCCATCCGGCTGTTTCACAGTAAAGCGGGCCTTTCTCCAGGGGCGCGGCACAGCGGCCACCCGCTTTCATTTTCGATTATATCCAGCCAATTTCGGCTTGTAAACCGCCCCGGAGCAAGTTTGGCAGGGGTGTATTTTTGAGGAGAATTCCTTTGTTCACTTTTATTTTTGGCATATTTGCGGTTTTGGGTGTTTTTGCTACATTTTTTGCATTTTTTGCGGAAAAATCGGGAGTTCGTGTTGTGCATCTGCAACAGTCACTCCCGATTTTCAAAAAATTTTGTTCCGTTTTTCTGCTTGATTCCTTGCTTTTCTGACTATTCGTTAAAAATTTTTGAACAAATCAAGGGGTGTTGCATTTTTGCGCATCATTGCGTTTTTGCAACTATTCCCTCCCCTGCTCTATCTTTTTGCGCTTGCGCACAAAGGTGGAAGCATCCATGCCCAGGCTGCGGGCGGCGTCCCTTACATTGCCGTAGCGGCTGTACGCCCGCCGGATGTAGCTGATCTCCAGCTGCTCCACCAGCCTGTGCAGGTTCACCTGCTCAAAGTACTCCTCGCTATCCTTCTGGCTGATGGTGATGTTATCGGTGATGGGCAGCTCCTCCGGCTGGATGACATTGTTCTTGGAAATGATCATCATGCGCTCCACCACATTGTGCAGCTCCCGTATATTGCCGGGCCAGTTGTAGCTCTGCATGCAGATGATGGTCTCCGGGGCGAAGCGCTTTTTCTGGTGATATTTCTTGTTCATTTCGGCGGCATAGGCCGTCACAATGTAGGGAATATCCTCCCGGCGCTCCCGCAGCGGCGGTACATTGATGGGCAGCACGCTCAGGGCATAGTACAGGTCCTCCCGGAACTTCTTTTCCCGCACCAGGGCCAGCAGGTCAGCGCTGGTGGAAGCGATAATTCTCAGGTCACAGGGCTTATCGGCGCCGTAGCCCAGCGGCTTTACCTGCCGCCGCTTGATGGCCGAAAGCAGCCGGGTCTGGCTTTCGTGGTTCAGTTGCTCCACCTCATCCAGAAAGACCACCCCGCGGTTGGCCTGCTCCAGCAGGCCGGTCTTGCCCTGTGGGTATTCCGGTGAGACCCCCGGTCCCAGCCCGAACAGCTCGGCCACCATGGTGTCATCCGGCAGGGAGGCACAGGGTATGGTGATAAAGTGTTCCTTGCGTCGCTTGCTTTTGCTGTAGATGTACTCCGAAAGGGCGCCCTTGCCCACGCCCACCTCGCCCTGCAGCAGCACCGGCACCTCCATCTGGGCGGCGCGGTTCAGCAGGCTAATGACATTCTGCATGCTCTTATCGTGGAAAATAAGGCTGGATGGATTGCGGTCCTGGCGGCTGCGGGCAGCCTCCAGCTCGGCGGAATAGAGCCGGTTGCGCTCCTCGCTCTGCTCCAGCTGCTCCTTCAGGGAGTACAGCTCGGTCACATCCCGGACATTGGTAACCACCATGACGATGTTGCTTTCGGAATCGAAAACCGGGGTGCTGGTGATGATGGCCCGCTTGCCGGTTTTGAACTGCTGCTCCATCGTCACCGATTCCCGGCGTTCCAGCGCCAGCAATGTGCCGGAAGCCGAAATGACCCGGCTGGCCACCAGCTCCGCCATGCTGCGGCCCACCATCTCCTCCTTGCGCAGGCCGCTGATGGTCTCGTAGCTTTTATTCAGGGTCAGGGTGATGGCGTTGCCATCGGTGATGTAAAAGCCATCGTAGGAAGATTCAAAAATAACCTCGAACCAATTGCCCTGCCGCCCAAAAAAGGGATCCCCTGCCCCGTTTTCCGGTACGCGCAGTACTGTTGGCTGCCGTTTGGCCATGCCGTTCCCTCCTATCTGTTTCTCCGTCATCTAGCGGAACCTCCTGTATTCGCTGTTTTTCTGGTATCTGCTGTATTTCCCCCGCCCGGTACCCACGCCTCCGCAGGCTGGGCAGGAAGGCGGGCGCGCCCTCCGCTTTTGTCGTGCTGACCCTGACGGGCAGCCCTCCCCGCTGCGGCGCGCCCGCCTTCCCACTGTCCCCATCTTTCGGGTTATTAAAAAAGCCCGCCAAGCGGCAGGCTTTCTTTTTTCTCAATAAAACTTCAGTAAATTGGTGTAATGCTCCGGCAGCACAATACCCTCGGTGGTGTGCACCCGCATTCCATCACGGAACACCAGCATAGTGGGCAGGTCCTTCACATGGAAGCGCTCCCCCAGCGCGATATCATCGGTCACATTGATGCGGCACACCTTCACATCGTATTGCTCCGCCTCCATCAAAAATTTCTGATAGACCGGCTCCATGGCCGCCGCAAAGGGGCTGAACCCCGCCGTAAAGTACAGGTAGGTCTTGCCCTCCCGGGTGATGCTATCCACATTTTTGCTGTTTATCTCCACCATCTGCATGGTCAGTCACTCCTTTTCGCTGTAAATTCCGTCCCTATTTTACCACGATTCTGCCCAAAAGAAAACCTTTTCCCGGCGAATTTCGCTCATTTGCTTGCATTCCTACCCAAAACAATGTAACATAGAAGTACCAAGAAACTTCTTTTAGGAGGTCTGTCACATGGGCAAGTTTGTTATGAAGGAAACCAAAAACGGCGGCGTTAAGTTCGACCTGAAAGCCGGCAACGGCGAAGTCATTGCCACCTCCGAGGCATATTCCGGCGATGCCGCCTGCAAAAAGGGCATCGAGAGCGTGCGTAAAAATGCCGTAGAAGCCAAGCTGGAAGACCAGACCGTTGAGGGCTTCGAGACCGTCACCAACCCCAAGTTTGAGGTTTACACCGATAAAGCCGGTGAGTTCCGCTTCCGCCTCAAGGCCCGCAATGGCGAGATCATCGCCACCTCTGAGGGTTACAAGGCCAAGGCCAGCTGCCTCAATGGCATTGAGAGCGTCCGCAAGAACGCCCCTGACGCCCCCATTGTAGTAGCCGAATAATTATTTCCCCGCACCAAAAGAGCGACCCGTCACAGGGTCGCTTTTTCTGTCTCCCGGCCGGTTTGCGCGGCCCGCAAACTTACGGCCCGCAGGGCACCCCGGCTTCGCCGGGGTTAGGCGGCCTTCGGCCGCCCACGGCCGCCTGCGGCGGCCGGCCCTGCGGGCCTCCTCCCCCCACCGGGGTTCCTCCCCTCCCGCCAAAAAGCGGCCCCTCCCGGAGCCGCTTTTCTTTTATTCTCTGTTAAATTCCGTCAGCCGCAGGCCCTCGTTGCGCTCCAGCGCCCACTGGATGTTCCACTCACTCGCGAAGAGCAGCAGATTGTTGCCCTTCAGGTCCTGCACCCACTTGGTGTCGCTGGTCAGCGTCATGGTCTTGGGGTCGGCGTCGCGGCTTGCGATCCACCGGATATACCCATAGGGCAGGTCGCTGCGGCGGATCGCCACACCGTACTCGTTCTTCAGCCGGTATTCCAGCACCTCAAACTGCAGCACACCTACCACACCCACGATCACACGCTCCATGCCGCCGCCCGGCTCGGTAAAGATCTGGATGGCGCCCTCCTGCGCAATCTGGGTAATGCCCTTTACAAACTGCTTGCGCTTTAGGGTATCCACCTGCTCTATCGCCGCAAAGTGCTCCGGCGCAAAGGTGGGAATTCCCTCGAACTGCACCTTCATCTTGGGGTCGCACACCGTATCCCCAATGGAGAAAATGCCAGGGTCGAACACCCCGATGATATCGCCGGCATACGCCTCCTCTATGATCTCGCGGTTTTCCGCCATCATCTGCTGCGGCTGCGCCAGCTTGATGCGCTTGCCCTCCTGCACATGCAGGTACTCGGTGTCCTTCTGGAACTTTCCGGAGCAGATCCGCATAAAGGCAATGCGGTCGCGGTGGTTCTTGTTCATATTCGCCTGGATCTTGAACACAAAGGCAGAAAAGCCCTCGTCAAAGGGATCCACCACACCATCGGCGGTCTTGCGGGGCAGTGGGGGCGTCGTCATCTTCAGGAAGTTTTCGAGGAAGGTTTCCACGCCAAAGTTGGTCAGCGCCGAGCCGAAGAACACCGGGCTGAGTTTGCCGTGCCGCACCTTCTCCAGGTCAAATTCATAGCTCGCGCCGTCCAAAAGCTCTATGTCATCTACCAGCGCCTGCCGCTGGTACGGCCCCAGCAGCTCATCCAGCCGTGCGGTATCGGTGATGTCGCACTCGATGGTCGCCAGCTTATTCTGCCCGTTGTGGAACTCATTAAAGGCCAGAATCTCCCGGCGGTCCCGGTCGAATACCCCCTTAAAATCCACGCCGCAGCCAATGGGCCAGTTCACCGGGTAGGTGCCAATACCAAATTCCTTCTCCAGCTCCTCCAGCAGGTCAAAGGGATTGCGCGCCTCACGATCCAGCTTATTGATAAAGGTAAAGATGGGAATATCCCGCATGGCGCACACCTTAAAGAGCTTTCGGGTCTGCGGCTCGATGCCCTTCGCGGCGTCGATCACCATCACGGCGCTGTCCGCCGCCATCAGGGTGCGGTAGGTATCTTCACTAAAGTCCTGGTGTCCCGGGGTATCCAGAATATTGATGCAATACCCCTGGTACTCAAACTGCATTACCGAGCTGGTGACCGAAATACCGCGCTGCTTTTCGATCTCCATCCAGTCGGAAACCGCATGGCGCGCGGTTTTCTTCCCCTTTACCGAACCCGCCAGCTGAATCGCCCCGCCGTACAGCAGGAATTTCTCGGTCAGTGTGGTCTTACCAGCATCCGGGTGGGAGATAATGGCGAAGGTCCTCCGCCGGCTGATTTCCTCTTTCAAACTTGCCACAGTGTTTCGTCCTTCCTTTGGCACTTATTTTCTGCCGCTTTTCCACCGCGGCGCAAATCACAAGCATATATTTTACCACATTTCCTGCCCTATTACAAGGCAGAAGCCCATTTATTCCGTACTTTTTCGGTACATCCAGCTGGGGGTGTCCTCTCCCTCGCCCATGGCATCACACAGGTACTCCCACCCATACCGCTCATAAAAACGGATATGGTCGGTCAGCAGGTACAGCATTTTTGTCCCCCGCTCCTCCATGCTCTCCCGGTACGCCTCCAGCGGGATTCCCCACTTTTGGCGGAACCACGCCGCCGCTTTTTCCAGCCACTCGGCCCGCTCATCTATGTAGATCAGTTCATATCCCATTTTTCTCGGTCTTCTTTCCGCCTGCCGCAGACCCACCGGCTCCGCCGCACACCCGCCTTCGCGGGCGTACCCCGGCGCCCCAACGGGACGCCGGGAGGCCGGGCTTTGCCCGGCAGCGGCTCCGCCGCCTGCCCCTGCACCTACCTTTATTTTACGGTATGCCCAGTTTGCCGACCGCCATTTTTACACAAAGTAAAAATTCACATCCCACGCTGGCAGGCAGGGGTAATGCCGCACATATACCTTATATTCCGGCTGAATAGCCAGCACCTCCAGCGGCAGCCGCCACAGATCCTCGCTGCGGTGGTACCCCGCGATTAGGAGATTCGGCCGGTGCCGCCGCAGCGTCTTGGCCATGCCCGCTATCGCCTCTGCCTCCATCCCCTCCACATCCATGTTGATGAGACTCACCGTCTGCCCGCACAGGATGTTATCCACACTGTCCAGCTCGGTCATGGCGCCGCCCGCCGCCAGGTGGGAGCCACGCCCAGCCCCACCCGCGAAGGGCAGCCGCGCGTATCGGCTGTACGCCCCCAGCCCGTACAGAATGCAATCATGCAGCCCCGCCGTATTCCGTTCCAGCTTCGCAAAGGTCACAGGATCCGGCTCCAACGCCGTGATGCGCCGCCACTCCCCCGAATACCCTATAAATTCCGCTATGGTATCCCCGGTGTAGGCCCCCAGGTCCATGTAGTGCTCCTCTCTTCCCGGCCGCAGGATGTTCTCCCACGCCTCCCTTGGCTCACTTTCGCACCCGCGCAGCAGTTTAATATCACCGGTCAATTTATATTCCACCACATCCCGCAGCACTTTCCGGGAGTGATCATCCGCCAGCAGTCCGTATACCCGCTCCAGCTCCTCCCGGTGTGCTTTCGCGTATTCCCGGGTAAAGATCTCCTCCCCCGCCACCGGCACATCCGGGGCATACAGCTCCTGCTCCCCGGCCAGCTTCTCTATCTGCGCCATGACCTCCGGCCGGTGGGTGCCAAAGCACACCAGCACCACCATCTCGCCGTACCGCTCCCTGGCCGTCCGGTAGTCGGTCACCGGGCAGCCCATAAATTCCTGTCCCCGGGTAAAGCCCTCGCTCGCGAACACCCCCGCTATGGGGATCTCCCGCTTCTTCAGCTCGGCGGCTATCTTCTCCGCCCCGTCCCCCATCCCATACAGCAGGATGGGCTTCCCCGTCGCCTTCAGTTTTTCCCACATTGTCCTTCCCCACTCCCTGCAAAATCCAGATTGGGGGGTCGCGCGCGCGTTACACGCGCGTACGCGCTCGCTGCGCTCGCGCGCCTTCCGCGCCCTGCGGGCGCGGGCGCGGCCCCCTCCCCCACCGGAATTCTCCCCCCATTTTACCACATTCCCCGGCCGGCCGCAAACCGCCGTTCACAAAAAATTTGCAATTTAATTTATATAAATCGCTTGACAGTTTTCACATTTCGGTTTACAATAAGCTTGCAAGCCGAAAAGGAGGTGAACCGGCGGCATGAAAAAGAATGTCTATTCCCTCGTCCTCTCGGAGGATGTGGTGCATGAGATCGATAAGCTGGCCTACCAGCGCGGCACCAACCGCAGCAATATGGTCAACCAGATCTTGGCCGAATACGCCAGTCTTATCACCCCGGAAAAGCGCATGAGTCACCTCCTTGCGGAGGTCCGCCGCCATTTCGAATCCGCCGCGGGCTTCCAGCTGCCGGAGGCCGCCTCCGCCGGGATGATGAATCTCCGGACGGCCCTGCGCTACAAGTACAATCCCACCGTCCGTTACAGCCTGGAGCTTTCCCGGGATAATCAATCCATCGGCACCCTCCGGGTCTCGCTGCGGACGCAGAATACCCAGCTCATCATGGCCATGGTCAATTTTTACGGCCTGTGGGATACCGTGGAAACGGTTTTCCTGGGACGGCAGCAAAGCCTGGTGGATGGCGAACGCTATCTCCGGGTTTTGATGCTGCAAAGCCCCACCCCCCAAAGCCTGCTGCTGGGCAGCGAAGCTCTCGGCGAGCTCATCGCCGATTATATTTCCACCTTCGATGCAGCCCTCAAGCTGTATTTTTCGGAACCGGAGCCGGATTCCCGCGAAACAAAAGCGAAGATCGAACGGCTGTACCGGGAATACTTCGAGCGACGGAATGTCGCCGTGTGAAAAATTTTAGCAAACCAAGGTCAAACCAAGGTAAGGAGGATTAGTGTATGAACCTCAACCAATTCACCCAAAAAAGTGTAGAAGCCGTGCAGGCCGCCCAGCAGATGGCCTCCGCCCGGCAGAATCAGCAGATCGAGCAGGAGCACCTGCTGCTTGCCCTGCTGGAGCAGAAAGAGGGGCTCATCCCCCAGCTGATGCAGAAGGCCGGTGTGGAGCCTGCCGCCCTGCGGCAGAAGCTCACCGCCGCGGTGGAGCGTCTGCCCCAGGTTTCCGGCAGCGGCGCCGGGCAGATGTACCTCTCCCGCGACCTGGAGCAGGCCCTGAACGAGGCCGAAAAGATCGCCCGTGAGATGCACGATGAGTACACCTCCGTGGAGCACCTGATGCTCGGCCTCTTTGAGAAAACCGATGACACCCTGCGCGCCCTGTTCCGGGAAGCGGGGCTCACCAAGGAAAAATTCATGGCGGCGCTGCGGCAGGTGCGGGGCAACCGTACCGTCACCAGCGATACCCCGGAAGAAACCTACGATGTGCTGAAAAAATACGGCCGCGACCTGACCGAGGCTGCACGCGCCCAGAAGCTCGATCCAGTCATCGGGCGGGATGAGGAGATCCGCAATGTCATCCGCATCCTTTCCCGCAAGAGCAAGAACAACCCCTGCCTTATCGGCGAGCCCGGCGTAGGTAAAACCGCCATTGCCGAAGGGCTGGCCCTGCGGATCGTGGCCGGGGATGTGCCGGAAAACCTGAAGGATAAGACCCTGTTCTCGCTGGATATGGGCTCCTTGGTGGCCGGCGCCAAATTCCGCGGCGAATTTGAGGAGCGTCTCAAAGCCGTGCTGAACGAGGTGCAGCAGAGCGAGGGCAAGATCATCCTCTTCATCGATGAGCTGCACACCATCGTCGGCGCAGGCAAGACCGACGGTGCGATGGACGCCGGCAACCTGCTGAAGCCTATGCTGGCCCGCGGTGAGCTGCACTGCATCGGCGCCACCACGCTGGACG
>ERZ827156.2113-NODE-2113-length-21246-cov-4.224152_pt1 | contig 21246 bp, 39 predicted proteins | sample MGYA00519919_ERZ827156 | MGnify/ENA primary metagenome ERZ827156 (study PRJEB31778, sample SAMEA3449269) | human gut metagenome | biome: human gut; feature: human-associated habitat; material: faeces | place: United Kingdom | collected 2010/2012 ...
GTGATCACGTCCCACTTCTCGGGCGTCGTCACGATCACCTGCGTCTCCGCGATCTCCTGCCGCGTCAGCTGCATGTCGCCCGTCAGCTCGCGCACCAGCAGCCCCAGCCGCTCCAGCCGCTTCTTGAACTTCTCCACGATCTCCTGCGCCAGCGCCTTCATGGGCGCCACATAGATGATCTTCAGGTCCTCGCGCCGCAGCACGCCCTGTTCCTCCATGATCTTCTTGATCTCGTGGCAGATCGTCAGCAGCGCCACGTTCGTCTTGCCCGCGCCCGTCGGCGCGCACACCAGCATGTTGTTGTCCGTGTTGTACGCGCAGTCGAACACCCAGCTCTGCAGTCGGTTGAAGCTCTTCACGCCGTCGAACACCAGCTGCGCCCATTCCTCCAGCACGTCCGTCGAGATCAGCGGGATGTCCTGGCTCGCCTGCCGCACCTGCGGCTCCACCACCAGCTCCTCGTACCCCTATCCCTCACGCCCCCTGTTTTCACACACATCATGGTACGTCTTCTTCCCGCCGATGCGCTCGTCCGTCGTCAGCCCGTGGTTCAGCTTCACGCCGCTAAGGTAGCCCGCATACTGCTTCTTCCACCCGCTCGGCTCGTTCGGCAGCGTCAGCCCGTTCTTCTTCAGCTCCTTCAGGTACGACGCGTCGAGGCCCAAATCATCCAACGGCCGCTGCGAGACGACGTGCTCCTCGTCCGCCTCCATCGCGTGCAGGATGGCGTGGTCGTCGTCGCCGTGCAGCAGCGCGTCGCGATGACTTAAAATCTCGAACACGAACTCCACGGCGTCCACGCCCAGCAGATTCAGCAGATCTTCCTGGTTCTGGTCGGCGGATCCCGACTCCAGCATGGAGATGATGCAGTCCGACAGAGACAGCGGAGTGAACAGGTCGCGCGAGGCGGGGTGCGATGTGAGGTAATCGTCGCAGATGGAGATGCTACGCATGAATGATGGTATGCGACAGCAACAGCCAGTCCTTGTCGTAGATGGTGGAGTCCCCGGACGGCTCCGCCTCGCAGCTCTTCGTGGCCTCCACGGGAGTGGGCTCGGACGACGCCATCGTCTGCGTCTCGTCGTCCACCGAGCCCTCCACCTTCTGGAAGAAGTCCACGTTCATAGGCAGGTTCGAGCCGTAGATCTTGTCAAGGGTGGTCACGATGTCCTTTCGGTTGCTCTTGGCCATCCGGTAGTAGGGCTTCAGACTCATGCACAGCTCGTTCAGCTTGTACCACTCGGATCGCAGACCCGTGCCGTACTTCTTCTCGCAGTCAAATCGTTTCGTTTTGTCGATTGTTGCATTGTACACATCCAGTGCCATTTCGTTGATATCGACTGATTCGTAGGGTTTGTGGCTAATCGTGAGAGTTATACTCCTGTTTTACGTCTGAACGATGCCGATGAATGCGTTATATTGCTTGCGCAAGGTGCCCTGCTTGTCCGCGGGGGCGGACGCGAAGTTGCTCCAGGACAGCTTCTCGCGCGATTTGTTCAGTTCATCGATGTACGCGGTTCTCTTCTTCTCGATTTCCGCTCGTTCCAGGCGGAGAGCCCCCAGATCTGGAGCAAACAGACTCTCATCGGCCCGAAGAGCCGTCGTCTATGCATCATCCGCCTCCTGTTCACTCTTACAAGTCGAGGAAGGGTTGCTTGACTCATCCTATTACTTTTCTGGCGATTTCAGAAAGAGTCTCGTCGTTTGGAATACGGGGGGCATCCCCACGGTCCTAACACTGCACCAGTCTTCGGAACAAACACGGCACTTTACCCAGCAACCACAGAGCGCAGCATGAGCAGGATCTCCATCTTGTCCGTCTTCCGCATGGTCAGCTCCTCCCACTGTGCGACACCCAGCTTCTTTCCGTCCTCCTCCCATTTCTCGATGCACTCTCGCAGCTGCTCCTTGTTGCCGTCCTTCACGTCCTTCATGATCTCCACATACACACTCACCGCGTCATACGAAACGCAGCACAGATTGTCGTTCTTGTAAATCTACCAGTCACTCCCTCTACACGCTCCCACCTCCTTTCTCTCCGCCTCGATCTGCGATGGCATGTTCTCCATCACAAACTGCGAAAACAGCATCGTGCACACGGAGCAGAAGCTCTCCTTCCCCTCCTCGCTCTCCACAATGCGCTTCTTCTCCTCCTCCAATGTCGTGTGGAACCCGTTCACCAATCGGCTGCCAGTACTGTTGTCATTGCACTCGTCACAGCGAGAAGGTGGGTTCAGCAGCCGCAGGATGGCCGTCTGGATCGACGGGTTGTTGTCGCGCAGCAGCGACAGGCGTCCGTACGCGGCGATGCCTCGCACCAGCGACACGCCCTCGCACGGCACCTCGCCCTCCATGACGCACAGGTCGCACAGCATCGACCGGTATGACAGTGAGATGTCCACCGTCGCCAGCACCACCAGCACCGCCTCCGCGCACGCCCGCACACTCGCCACCTCCACGCGACGACGCAGCACCAGCGCCCACAGCAGGCGGCAACTCCAGTAGGCGATCTCCATGTTGTCGCGTTGGCGCGCCAGCTTCAGCAGCACGCTCACTCTCTCCACCTCCATACGCCCCACGTGCGCCCGCAGCAGAACCGCGGTCTTCAGGAAGGGCTTCAGCGCATAGCGCGGCAGTGTGTTGGCCTCGAGACGGTCCATCAATAACGTGGCGATAGTGCTGAAGTACTCTGCGTAGAGCGAGCTGCGCTGTTGCGATGACAGGCCGCGGTAGAACGCGCGCACGTGCTTCAGGGCCCGCACGAGGTCGTGCGCACCGGCTCGGGCGAAGATCGTGCGGATGACGTGCAGTCCCTTGGCGTAGCGCTCGGCGGGTCCGTCCTGCAGCGGCGCGCGCAGTCCCAGCGTCATGAGAATGGAGTACATGGTGCGAGAGAACAGCTGATCGCCCACCGTGTGGTCCTTCGCCTCCACCAGGTTGACGATGCACAGTGCCAGCACGTGGTCGTAGAGGAAGGAGAACTCCAGCATCGTCTCCACGATCTACACTTCAGGCAGTGACTGTGCAGCCACCTCCAGGAAGGTCCAGCGAACGAAGGCGACCTTGGCGCGCGTCACGATGTCCTGGATGTGGTTCATGAAGTCCGAGATGATGAGCTGGAGAATGGCGTGATCGTCGCTGCGAGCCTGTGTGCGTGTGATGAAGAGAATCTGCAGGAGCAGTCCGTGGAGCGTGTTCTGCGGAATGGCGTCGAAGGACAGAATGTACTTCAGAATGCACTGAACGTACATCGCGTGGTCCTGTGCCGGCACCAACACCGCCTACGCATGAGGAGGTAAAGTGGTGCGCACCAGAGACTGTGCGGACATGGTGCGGCAGAAGAGGTTGGGCGAGGCGTTGACCTCTGCGATGGCGCTCGTGATGTCCGTCAGCCACGCTATGAGTAAGGAAGAGCGAGGAGGCGTGCCGTCCTTGATGTCCCTGCCGTTGCCGTTCAGCCGCGCCGTCAGCACGATGAAGGAGAACAGAATGGGATGCAGTCCCGCGATTGTTTCCTTGCTCTCCTCCGTCTTTGTTTGCTGTGCACGCTGTGTTTGCATAGCCTGCACAGATGTCATTGACTGCGCAGATAATGTGGGGGCAGCAAGCTTCAGGGAGAACCAGTGCTTCAGGTAGTGGAACTTGACGAAGAACTGGGCGGAGGTGCTCTTGTTCACGCTCTGCACCAGCATCTTCTTCAGCAGCACCGTGTAAATCATCAGTCCGCTGTTCTTCACGGGCCACCTACGCTCGACTCCTCGCGCATCGCCCACACGTGCGACACCAGCGCCTCCACCGCCAGCATCAGCGCCGGCTCGAAGTACATGTCGTCGATCACCACGCGGCTCTCGAGCAGCACCTGCCGAATGATGTTCAGCGCGTGCACGCGCGCCTTCCAGCTCGTCTACGCCTCATTCCCGCGGGACGCCGCCACCTTCGCGTGGGTATGGCAGCTCTGCAGCGACGGGTGCACGCAGTTCGCGGGCAGCGTGGCGAAATAGTCCGCGGATGGCGCAGCCAGAGAGAACAGCAGCGACAGGGTGTCGCCGACCAGCGTCGGAGCAGCGATGAGAATCTACGCGTAACAGGACAGGCGTGGGCAGACGCTGCAGATGGCCTTGGAATAGCCGGTGGAGCGGCGCAGGATGAAGTTGCGGTTGTTGAGGTTGCTCGCGTCCAGCAGGCGGTGGATGAGGAACGGAGGCAGGCTATGTGACACCCGCGGGGCTGCGCTACCTGGCGACGAAGGTGTTCTTCTGGTTCACGCGACCGAGACGGATCAGCAGGCGCGTGATCGCCTCCGCCACGTACACGATGCCGCCGATGTGCTTGATGGTCAGCATCGACGTCAGCAGGTCCAGCAGCAGGAACAGCACGTCGGAATCCACCACGCTCGCACGCGTCGCCAGTACCGTCTCGTTCAGACTCGCTTCCTCCAGGTAGCTGTGCAGGCCGCGCACGTCCGTCTCGCTCACCACCATCGTGCTGGCCGCGAACAGACTGTCCGGCGCGATCTCGAACAGTGTGGCCATGCCCTCCGATGCGTGCTTGCAGATCAGCCAGCAGCTCAGCATCAGCTCCTTCAGGCGCCGAGCCTCCTCACCGCCCGCCGCGCCGATGAGGTGCCCGCGGCAGTCCAACTTGTCCTTGGCGATGTGGTCCTCCGCCGAGATGACGCCGCTGTCCTCCACCTGCACCGGGCCCTTCGACAGCAGTTCCTTCAGCACCGCCTCGCCCTCCTCGTTCATCTCTCCTGCGTCATCAACTGCGTCATCAACTGTGTTACCTGCGTCATCATCATTATCATCCTCCTCGCAGATGGAGGAGTCGGCCACAACAGACAGCGACTCCTTGTACAGGTGATAGAGGAAGAAGAGACAGCTCCACAGCACGCGCGTGGCGCGGCAGAAGAACGCCGCGTGGTGCGTCATCAGCAGCGTGAGAGCCGCAATCACGCCCTGGCAGGTGGGTGGGACGCGCTGACGGAACGGGAGTGCGTTGGAGACGCGCATGGCGGCAATGGCGCTCTTCAGCACGGTCACCAGATGCACCATCACGCGCTCCTCGTAGCTCTCTACTGCTAACCCCGCATGGACACCCTCACGCGCACAGGCCACGCCGAACAGCTGGCGCGCCACCTCTGCGTCCTCCTGCACTACGCCTCACACTCCGCAGCAGCCCGTACGACGCGGCAGCACGGCGGGCTGGAAGGCGGGCGGCAGCTCGAACAGCAGGAGGATGCAAGCAGCCGTGATGTTCACCTCGTAGTCTGTCAGTCTGTCTGTCACTCGCCCCATGCACACCCACAGCTCCGTCGTGCGGAAGGCGTAGTAAAGGATGTCGTTCACGAGGGACTGGCTCGCCTCGCAGCGCGCCGTGGCGAACACAGTGCGGATGACCTCCAGGCCCCGCTCGCGCACCAGCGCGTTCTGGTCGAACACCAGCTGGATGCAGCGCTGCGCATACTGTGTGGTGAACAGCGCGGTCAGCTCCAGTGGCGCCTACGGTTCAGAGCAAGTGCACGAGGCGACGCCAGGTCCGAAGGCGCGCGATGTGGTGGCGAGCAAGTCGCTGATGATGAGGAGCGAGTGCGTGGGCAAGCCCGTGCGGATCGCCGCCACCAGCACCTCGTTGCAGTGCAGCAGCCCGTCGCGGATCTGCTCCACGCACGCCAGCTGGCTCTTCTCCTCCGCGCCGAAAAACGCCTCGTACCCCGCCAGCTGCGCCAGAGTCGCCACCTCCTTCAGCGGTGTGCCCGGCAGGTTCGCCACACGTCGCTTCTGCAGCAGCTTCTTCACGTTGCGGATAGCCACATGTGCCGTGTTGAGCAGGTGATCGCACAGGTGCTGATACGACACCACCAGGTCGTGGCGGAAGCGCGGGCTGTCCACGAAGAAGCAGTTCTGGAAGATGCGACGCACCACGCGCCACTCCACTGCCGACAGCACCTGCGAGGACTACACTCAACGCTCCCTCCCACACCCACGCACGACGTCGCGGAGATCAAATCCATCAGGGCCAGACCGATATCCACACTACCACTGCCCGCGTACCGCAGAGCGTCCGCCTCACTCAGCTTCTTCGCGCCCTCGCCCACGTAGCAGCTGCCGTCGCGGCCCCACAGGCCCAGCTCCTTCTCCAGCGTGATCACCTTCAGCCGCAGCAGCGCAGCGGTCTCCTCGTCCTGCGAGCGGCGCGCCGCCTCCTGCAGGAAGAAGCTGTCCAGTGAGAAGAGCGTCACGCCCTCCGCCTCCTTGCAGCGCGCCTTCTCCTCGCGCAGCGCGGCGCTGAGGAAGTTGGGCTTGATGTCGAGCAGCGCGGGCAGCACATAGTTGAAGGCGTGCTCGCAGCCCTCCCTGCTGCTGAAGATGGTATCGACGATGGGCGCGATGCACATGCGCAGCCACTCCGCCTTGTTCTCGCGGCCCACCTCCGCGTACAGGTTGACCACCAGCCGTGTCAGCACGGTGGTGATCTGCGCGCAGAAGCAGGTGTTGCGGTCGGACAGCTGCGAGAGCAGGAAGGCGGTCAGCGTGGGATGCAGCTCGAAGAGCACGGACACGGGCTTGTGCTTGAGCAGGATCAGAAGCACGCTGAACTTGGCGCGGGAGGTGGCGGGGTTTACGATCACGCGGCGCAGGAAGGGCTGGATCGTGGAGAGGAAGAGGCTTTGCTAGAGGTGATATGAGGCGGTGGAGGCTACGGAGGCGGAGCGGATCACGAGAGAGAGCACGTCCTCGCTCTGCTTGGTGAGCTTGCGTGCGCTGCTGTTGAGGTCCTGCACGAGCAGCTGGAGCGTGGCCTCCGCGCAGGAGGGCGGGATCTCCGCGCATCCCTTAACGTACGTGGCGACGAGCATGCCCATCACCTCCACCTGCGAGACGCTCTCGTCCACCGTGTTCACCGCCATCGTGCTGACCGTCTCCTGCAGGCTGCGCAGGAACCCGCCGTCCTGTTGTGCGGTTATCATTTGGTCACTTGATGTGTGGGTGGTGGTTGTCATCTGGTCACTTGAATTGATTGTTTGCTCATTGGATGAGATGGTGGTGGGTGTGATTTGAAGGATGGAGGAAGAAAGCGGCAGGAGGTCGGCGAGGGAGAAGTGGATGAGGAGCTGGCGGTACAGCATCAGGCGCAGCTGGCTGCCCGCGTGCACACGCTCCACGAGACGGGCCAGCTCGCCGACGAACGCCGCCGTCGAGGGAGACCCGGCCTGCGGGAACAGGGAAAGGAGCACCCAGAGCTGGCTGAGGGAGATGCAGTCGTCGCGCGCGCTGCAGGACAGGCGCATCGCATTCTCACACAGAGCGATCCACGGCCGGACGTCACGCTGGTGCAGCGCAGGAGAGTTCTGGTAGAGAATGGCAATGCCCTTGACAATGCTGGCGCACTTGTTGATGCGATGCTGCCGCACGTCCATCACGGTGGTGGCTGCCGCGCCCTCCATGTAGAAGCACGCCTTCTGGTAAAAGAGAGAGTCCACTGAGGAGATTTGCTCGGCGGAGAGGACGGGGAAAATGGAGGGCAAATCGATCCAATTCATCAGCGTTTCCCTCTCCATTGGCTCTTCTTCGTTGCATCCGGGGAACTGGAACTGGTGTTGGAGGAGGTAATCCGTGATCCAGCGGTACGTTTCGTTGGCCAGCTCTTGCCGCTGCTTCCACAGCTCCATCCCTACGAATGAGCCTGTCTGTGCTTCGCTTACACATGGAGAATGTGCTCTTTCGCAAGCCGATGTAAGCGGGAGCGATGACGACCATGCAGATGAATTTGGCAGTGGATGACGACACCGTGTCCACTACGCGTTAGGAAAAGGAGCGGGATGGTCCCACAGTTGTGCTTCACGATGCCGAAGCAGTTCATTTGATCGTAGATCGTCTTACATGCGCGCAGCTCCTCCAAGAAACGGGGGAGCTGATCATCGCCATCACACAGCGCAGACTCCACGAAGGGTGGCGAGAACACCGCGCATGCCAACTTCTTGTCGCGATTATTCATTTTCGGAAACGAATAAGGGTTTGTCTGTCAGAAAAGCGAACACGGTGTGTGAAACAAGGACATGTGTTGAAGATAGAATGGAAAAGGCTACACGAGATTCACGGAATCGTTGTAGAGAGGATCGAACGGCTGATCGAAAAAGGGGGGTGGGATGCCTTCCTCGTGGAGATTGAAGGGCGGAAGAAGGGATGGATTGCTGTCGGGTGGTTGTGCACCGTTCTGAGGAGAGTACAGCAGAATCTTGCCGCTCTGCGTCAGAACGATGACGTCGTTCCTCTTACCGCAGAGCACGACGCGATTGGGTATGTAGTTGAACTATGTATCAGGGGATGCGAGAAAACGGTCTTCGGGGATGAGGAACGTGACGGAGGGCTCCGAATCGGTGTCGATTGTGAAGAGCTTTACGGTGCTGTGGAAGAGGCCTGGGAGTGAGGGGCGACTGCATGAGAGACAGGCGAGAACCGATGCGTCGTTATTGATACAAAAGGAGGAGGGAGCGGTGGTCATGGAGTACTGTCGGTAGACGTTGATGACGGTTGTGGGCGAATCGTTGAGGGTCTTCACGCAGGGGTAGTAGAGAGTGCAGACATTGTTGACGACGCCAAGGAGCAGCTCGCCCACCCAGAGCGTCCGGTACCCGGTGCCCGTCTAGGCTCCACACGCCATTCCGCCCCTACGTAGATGGTGTGCTCCAGCTCGAAGGTGTCATCCTTCTTTGTGTAGATGCACACAACGCCGTTGCAATCCGTGCAGGCAAAGTGGGTCCCACACAGAGACACGTCCTGGGTGTGATTGCCGCCTCAGGTCCTCACAAGAGAGGTGAGCAGCGAGAATCCGTCAAACAAGGTCATCACGGAAAGTGGTGTGGCCTTTCGGATGTCCCACAGACGAATCGATCCGTCGGTGCTTCCCTAGGGATCGAGGAGGAGAGAAGCGGTCACAGAGAGGAGGAGATAGGAGTTGTTGCGGAAGGAGCGGAGCGCCTTGATGATTCCCGCGTGACCTTCGAGCGTCTGCTGATGAGCAGCGATAGGCAGAAAAACGGAATAGACCTCTCGCTTCAGACAGTTTAGGATCTTGATGATGCACATCTCGCCGCCAACGGCAAGGAAGAAGTTGACAATCGTGCCCTGACCGTCCTTCACGACGATCCACTCGCACGTGTAGAAGTGCTACGTGATGAACGCGATAAAAGAACGGAGTGCTTCGCGCTCATTGTCGTCGATGAACTCCTGCAGCAGCTCGATTCGGCTCTCCTTGTTCCGTTATGCAACACATAATGCAAAACATGGAACAGCGATTCTGCGATACGGTGGCGAAGTATGTGATTCCGTCGCTGACCACGTCATACACGGCGATATCGGTGCTCACGTAGTCCGGGAGTTCCGAAAAGGAATCCATCTCGCGATAGACACTGCGAATCACGCCCGAATCACGCCGAAACGAGTTGTTGCAGAGTGTTTCCTCGCCAGAGAGAGCGCCCTCGGGAAGACACGGCAGAGAATCGGGGTTCATAAAGAAATAAGACGGATGTCTGTCAATCGTGCGAAACCGAGCCGAAAAGTGGAAACAAACAGCATCATTACTTGTGTCCCAGAACACCGCCCAACTTGCTCATGGCCTTCTTCTTTCCGTCGGGAATCAGAATCAGTCTCGCGGGAGCGCTCTCCGTGTCGGCCGCGTCGCAGCGGTAGAAGCCGCGTCTCTCGAGCTGCACGATCTGGTTCTCCTTCAGGTGCTGGCACGCGTTGTTCACAATCACCGTGTACTACGCTTCACCGCTCGCTCATACACCCACCTCGATCTTCGTGGGGTGGTCCTTGCTGGTCAAGAAGTCCTCGAAGTTGTCGTTCTCCTCCAGCGTCTTCTTCGTCAGCAGGTCGTCGTACTCCACCACCGTCACCTCGTGGTTCGCGGGCGACACGGCCACCCAGTTCACCTTCACCGTGTTCTTGAAGTCGCCCTACGGCTCACCGCTCGCCCACACTCCCACGTTGGGCACGAACTCGCCGGTCAGACCGGTCACCTTGCCCGTCTCGTCGCGCTGAATGCTCAGCACCTTGGCGTTGCCCCAGCGCATCATGGTGAACTCCTCGCCCTCCTTCAGCGCTTCGGCGTCCACGCGCTCCAGCATCACGTCCGGACCGATCACGATGGCACTCTCGCCCAGCGACTTGTCCTACGACTGAGCCCACCTAGATAATGGCACCTTGGGATGGTTGGGGACGGAGATGGTGCCCTCCTGCACGTTGTTGAGGTGGATGGTCACGAAGTCGTCCTTCATCACGCCCATGTACCGAAGCGCGCTGCGCTCCAGGATCTTCTTGTTGTCCGACCAGAACTTGTCCCACTCCATCGTCACCACGCGCTTCGAGAAGCCCTAGCCCTCACGCCGTCGCGCCGCGCCCACCTGGCTCAGGATGAAGCTGCGCAGCGCCTCGACCTGCACGCCGCGACGCAGCACGCCCTTGACGGTGGGGAAGCGAGGGTCGTCCCAGCCGTCCACCTCGTGGTGGTCCACCATCCAGGTGAGCTTGCGCTTGGACATCAGCGTGTACTGGAAGTTGAGGCGCGCGAACTCCACGAGGTGCACCGGGCGCAGGCGCAGCGCCTTCTGGATCCACATGTACTGCTCGTCGCGGTCCTTGTACTCGGTGGTGCGCATGGCGTGTGTCACGCCCTCGATGGAGTCCACGATGGGGCAGGCGAGATCGTAGCACGGGTACGCCTTGTACTTGTCGCCCGTGCGCATGTGCGTCAGCGGGAAGTAGCGCACCAGCACAGGGTCGCGCATCGTGCCGTTGTCGCTCTTCATGTCGATCTTGGCGCGCAGGCAGTAGTCCTGCACCTCCGGCTCGCCGCGGCACAGCGCCTCGAACAGACGCATGTTCTCCTCGGGCGAGGTGTTGCGCATCTTGCTCTCCTTGCGCTCCATTCGCTCCTTGCGCATGGTCTCCTGGTCGGTGTTGTCCATGAAGGCCAGGCCCTCGCGGATCATCTGACGGGCGTAGTCCAGAATGGTGTCGAAGAAGTCCGACGTGTGCGAGAACTTGTCCGCCTTGATGCCCAGTCGCGCCAGGTCGTCGATGATCGACGTCTCGAACTCCTCCTTCTCCTTCGACGGGTTCGTGTCGTCGAAGCGCAGCAGCAGCTTGCCGTGGTAGCGCTTCGCGTAGTAGTAGTTCAGCATGGCCGCCTTCACGTGCCCGATGTGCATGTAGCCCGACGCCTCGGGCGGGAAGCGCGTCATCACCTTGCCGTCCTCCGCGAAGGGCAGCTCGGGCATCGACTCGGGCGTGCCGTCCAGGCTGATCTCGCCCTTCTTCGTCTCCACCGTCTTCGTGGGCGTCTGGCGCTGCGCCTGGCGCAGGCCGCCGCTCACGCGGCCGATCGTCTGCTTGACCGAGGGCACGGAGGCGATGTAGCTGTACCAGCGGGCGGCGTAGGGGAACTTCTCGGGGATCGCCACATCCAGGACTAGCGGTGAGTCGCCAGCGCCGAGCAAACCCTTGAGCGCGGCCCAGACGGCGATGTCCGCCAGCGTGAAGGTGTTGCGGACGATGCATGTGCGGGTGGCAATATACGTGTCGAGCTTCTCGAGCTTCTCCTCGATGTTCTCCCTGCGGGTTATTTGGGAAAGCGGCACCCACTTGGTGAGCGTGGTGGCGAACTCTCTCCACTCCTTCACGGTTTCGGCGTCATCGCCGCCCAGAAGCGTCTTGTCGCCGGACTTCGCGATGAAGTAGTCGCAGATGGCGGGCTCGCCCACGATGGACTGCCTAGGACGTGAGTCGGTTGTCAAAAGCGCGCACTCGCCGTCCTTCAGAACAGCAACACCGTCGGCCAGCTTGTCCACCTTGAACTGGAATTTCTGGTTGCAGAAAACACCCACAGCGAAGGAGAGATAGGGAGGGCAGGCTACTCCTCAGACAGCTCCAGTGACGGCCCACAGATGTCCCAAAATAAAGTCGCCATGAATCAATACGAAATAGCGTAAAACGGATGAATTGTGAGCAACCCCTTCTTCACACGGTGAAACGCCTCTCCAAGCCCCGTGGGAAATCCCAAGAATTATCTCACGCCACGGACAAAATCGGTCCGAATTCTGATGTTCATCAACGCTTTGAAAAAGAAAAGCCGTTTCGGAGAGAGGAACAATGGACGCCATCGAGGAGTACCCGGGGAATGGGCGGAGGGATGACGCGTAGAAAGCTGTGCGACATTGAAGACTACCTCACCCACGAGTACTACCCGTTCATCCTCGAGTACTTTGAGGATTTCTACGGCAGGATCGAGGAGATTTGCGTGCGCGCGCGAAAACGGAATTGATGCGTAGTCCCATTCCAACTCCATGTGCGTGCTGCTCGGCGAAATCAATAAAGACAGTCTGCAAATCTCCGAAATGGAAAAGAACTGTAGCGGCGTTGTTTGGCGATTGAGCGGCTAGTGGGAACGACGATCACCGCGGAGGACTTCGAGCTATACATAAATTCGGTGAGTGACAGTGGATCGCATTAATGTGTGATGAGGGCGTAGAGATTACACAATACGAAGACATGGAGAAGGAGCTGGTCCGCATGACGGACTCCCTGTTCCAGGAGGTGAAGAACTGCGTGGAGGACTGCAAGAGCGACGTGAAGAACACGGTGGTTCCGCTGAGCTCCGCGGAGGCCAGGATGATCCTGGGCAAGCAGAACCAGGTGCTGAAGGAGCTGAACGATCAGATCCTGATCTACCAGAAGCGCGCCGATGACCTGCGGAAGAAGATCGAGCAGCTGCAGGAGAAGCGCCGCCTGAACGGCGAGAGCCCCGACCCGGTGATCCTGCAGGAGAGCGAGTCGACGCGGAAGAACCTGCAGTGGCTGTACTGCCTGCGCCGCATCCTGGCGAACACCATCGGCATCGAGGAGATGAAGAACGAAAGCGGCCTCGTGATCGTCGTCTTCAAGAACCAGTGCATGGCGCGGCGGGCTGCTGACACGTAGAGCGGTGCTGAAGATCCAGATCACCGAGCAGGAGATCGTGCGCGACGCGTCGATCTCGCTGCCGGAGGGCTTCTACAAGTACGGCGACATGCAGCTGAGCACGGCGGAGGACGTGATCAAGGCGGCGGTCGGCAGCTCCTGCTTCCAGCTGACGATGGACATGCTGTACTTCCTCTACTCGCAGAACCGCTTCTACGCGGAGGTGGAGCTGCTGAAGGCGCGCTACAATGTGGACACCTCGCACGCGGGCATGCTGAAGGTGGGCTTCCCCTCCTTCGTGGTGATCACCATCGCCGTGCCGAAGAACTACCCTCGAGTGGGCGCGGAGCCGCAGCGTGAGGCGTAGACGATGGAGAAGATCACGGTGGAGGCGGTCGAGACGAGCAACCTGGACCAGCGCCTGGTGTACCGCATGAAGGAGCTGCTGAAGAACAAGCAGTTCTTCCTCATCACGGATCTGGTGAACTTCCTGGAGGACAACATGGACGACAAATGGTCTGTTTCACAAACACACAAGATCAGGGAAATCATCGTCTCGGGGTGCATCGCCTCGGGATTCACCTGCACGAACTCCTGCCCGCTCATCTCGCCGAAGTGCGGCCGCTTTCCGGAGGGCACCTTCACGTATCGCCGCCGCGGCTTCGCCACGCCGATGCGCTGATGCAGCAGGTACTTCTCCAGCACGTCCACGCGCTCCTTCGGGAAGCGCTCCTTCAGCTCCGTCAGTGCGGAGTACACGCAGTGGCCCCGGAACACCTCGCTCATGTTGAGCGGGTCCGCCGACGACTGTACGATGCTCCGATATAAATCCTCGTACGCCTCCTTCACCTCCTCGTCCGGCTCCACCGTGCTCGCCATCGCCTCCGCGCGCTTCTTCGTCACCGTCACCGCCTTGCGCGTCTCGAACAGCCGCCGCAGGTACGGCAGGATCACGCGGTTGCGGTTGCTGCTCCGGATGAAGTCCAGGCCGTCCGTCTACGCGTGAGCGCCACTCACCGCCGCCACGTCGCTGTCCTCCTCGTTCGGAGCGGGCGCCTCTCCAGGCTTCACTCCCACGGCGTAGCCGCCCGGAGGCAGTGTCTGCATGATGTCCTCCGGACTGATGGCGATGGGCTGCAGGGTGGCGGCCTGCGACAGCTGCCCGTCCAACCGGCCGTCGCTCTTCATCTGACGGTGGACGCTCATCAGCTCCGGATCGTCGTCGAAGAGGTAGCCCTTCTCGGCGAGGAGCAGCACCGTGTCGCGGTATATGCTGCGGAAGGTCTCGCTGTTTGTGTCGAAGATGTACTTCCCGGGACAGGCGGAAAGACTGGCAATGTACTCGAGGTAGGCGGGGTTGCGGGAAATGGTCTCGATGCCGACGTTCTTGACGATGGCGCCCACGAAACTGGTGTGCTTGGGCATCTGGAATTTGAAATCGATGTTGCTCTCTTTCGCCATTTCCTCCATCACAAACACGAGCACGTCCTTCATCGTGGAGTACAGCGTGTCCGCCAGCTTGGAAATCTTCAGTTGGCGGCCCACTCCGAAGTACTTGAGCTCCTTTCCCCTGTGAATATACTCTATGACTCAGAGATATACACCAGCCGGACTCTGATCTGGATTATCCGTATGGGTCCGCGCAACGATTATGTCCAGCATCTCGCCAATCACGTCCAGCGTTTCGCCGCTGAGCGTTTCCGTCGCGATTTTATCGGGTTTCCGCGACTTCTGCAGTTCCATTCAAAAAGAGGTATTCCTAGAAAGCGAGAAATAATGGTTGCCTCTTGGGCGGCCGAAATGCCCCCTTTTTGCGGAATCGTTGAAAGGACGCTTCGTTTTGGAATCCAACGCACTCTTGATGAAAACGAGCAGATGGATCGAGAAAGGATGGGAGGTGCTGTTGAGAGAAAAGGGGAGGTGGGAAGCGAATCGCAAGGGATGGTGAGAATTGAGAACAAACGACAGCTACAGAAAAGGAGAAACATCAAAACCGATATTCTTGGCAATGCTCACGACATAGTCCTTTCTACGCATGAAAACGCTCACTCATACTCTACTTCATGTTACAACGATACAGGAGCTGGTTCAACGAGATCGCGCGACCCTTCACACCCACTTGCGTCAACAATCCTAGACGCGTCAGCAATGACAGCTGCGACAGGACCAGACCGTAGTAGTTGGTCACGGACTTGGAGTCGGGGAACAACCTACTCCTCACTCCGCTCACTCGCTCCCACGATAGCTTCATGGTCTGGTAGAGAGCAACCAGTCTGTGGACGGAGAAGAGCGTCGGCTTCCCGGGAGCCGTGGCGGCGGCATTCGTCTTCCTTCTCCTTCTCCCCTTCCCCTTCACTCGCAGCTCGTCGTCCCTCCCGAAGAGACGCGCGTCTTCGGACTCCGGGTACACGGAGCAGAAGTAGCTCGCGATCAGCAGCAGCTTCGCGTTCAGGGAAATGTCGATTCCGCAGAAGTCGCGGACGGGGATCGTTCCGCTCCGATCCTCGATGGAGGCCATGCGATCGGTGAAGATGGGCATGATGTTGACGAACAGGGAGCTCTGCAGCTCCTTCATGCACTGATCGATATCCTCTATTAGATTACTTCATGCCGGAGCGAACCACCCTGCGTGTTGTATCCGTTGGTAATGCAGGAAGAGAGCGCCATGTCGCGCAGGCTGCGCAGCTCGGAAAGCGAGTGCGTCTCTGTGGCGAAGAAGCGCACGACGCCCCGGACGATCATGTCGGTGAGGGACGATTGCGCCTCTCCCAGGTCTTTCGACAGCACCGACTCCGTTTCCTCGTCGGAGAGCACGGGAAGATGAACGATGAACGAGCAGTTGGGCTTGTAGGCGTCAAACGACACCGCAAGCATGATCACTCCCAGCGCGCTGACCTTCGCAGCCAGAAGGGACACCATTTCAAAAACGTCGCTCTCCAGCTTCTCACACTACCCCTTCAGAGAATGCGGCAACCATACCGTATCAAACAGGACGTAGAAGCACTTCTTCCTCTCCATCCGGTCAAAGTACTGCGAGGAGCCCTCCTGCAGATCCAGAAGCAGCTCTCCCGTCGACTTGTTGGTGCACGAAGAGTCTAACCGCTTCTACCCCTCACAGAATCCCATAGTTTCGTACCATTAAGTGGCGGCACAGCTCAAACAGGATGCTACGAAGCGTGGAGTGGGAAGAGCAGGAATGGAGATAGTAGTCGATTCCCTTTGCCTTCAGCACGCCTTCGACAGAGCAGCGCCGCTCGATGGAGGGGATCCCGGTCACGCATATGGGATAGTCGGGAGAGATCTACGGATCACTCCGCCCCGCCGCCACGACGTTGCTCACGAGCGCCGCAACAGTATTCAGCTCCTTCTCCCAATACGGATAGCTGCCGTTCATGAACAATGAAATAGCTCGTTTTTCTGCCGTCTTTTTCACGCGATTCACTCCAGTTCCAGCATGGCGAAATCGAAGGAATCCTTCAAGGACCGTCGGAGCGACGCGCTGGCGTGAGGCGTAGAGTTCTTGCAGCAGCGCATGAATGCCCTGCGTCTTTCGTGGAGCAGTCGCAGCCTGATCATCATCTTCACGGTACTCACCTGTCTGTTTGGGGTGATGACGATTCCGATGATCGTTGCCTCATCCACGGTTCCTTCCCGCGGGCTGACTGAGCTGTAGGCGTTCGAGCAGACCGTGCTGTACGACGGCTACACCCTCCAGGACTCTGCCTGCCACATCAGCGAAAACAACGAGGGGAAGGAGTGTGATGTACGGGTTGGGTACTGAAGTTCACGGGCAGATCTCCTTCACGATCGACCGCGACGTGTCCAAGCCGATTCACGTGTACTACTACCTGGACAACTTCTACCAGGTGCGTGTCTCCCCACTGGTGTCAACGTCAGAACCACCGCGAGTACATTAACTCCGTCAACTACAAGCAGCTCAACGGCGAAGTCCTCAAGGGCAGCGACCTGGAGGCCAAATGCGGCAGCAAAACGTATGCGGACAAGAACAAAACCCGAGTACTGGTCCCGTGCGGGTATGTCGCCAACTCCTTCTTCAATGACGTCATCACCGTGACCACGCCGGGCGTGACGCTGAACGAGCACGACATCTCCTACAAGAACGACCGCAAGCGCTTCAAGAACCCGGAGGGCTACGGCACGGAGAGCAGCGAGTACCAGTACATGTAATCGCGCCGCGCTCTTGTGACCCGCAGCTACGAAACGTACCCGCAGATCCCCAAGGACAAGAGCGACGACGTCACGCGCTCAAACTACTACGGCGGCGGCGTGATGGACGAGCACTTCATCGTGTGGATGCGGCTGGCGGGCGTCCCGCGGTTCCGCAAGCTCTACGGCCGGCTGGAGGGCAAGGAGTTCAAGAAGGGCGACACGGTCCAGTTCCACATCCAGAGCAACTTCGAGGTGAGCTCCTTCAAGGGCAAGAAGGGCATTGTGCTCGCCACGGAGAACTTCATCGGGGGGAAGAACACAGGCATGTGCGTGGCGTTCGGCGTGGCCACGCTGCTCTCCCTGGCGATGGTGATCGCCATCCTCGTGGTGAAGAAGGTCTGCCCCGAGTTGCATCGCGCCTCTCTCCTCACCCATAGAGCCCTTCCTGTGAACGGCGGAAAGTTCGATTAGTCCTCTGTTTGTTGCCACACGCCCCGGCTTCTCCGGGAATTGTCCAGACAATTCCTTTCGGGAGAGAAATGTTCGTGCGCTCTCTTGTTGCGACCGCGGCCAGGCCAATGGCCCAGCGACTGGCGTCTTCCCTCGGCGTTCGCGCTTTCGCGACCACCGTCGGCAGTTTGCCCCATCTCCCCTATCTGCACGGAGACGTGAAGACGCTCGAGGTGAACATCGATCCTGCCGAGCCGAGCATGCATGATTCTACCGTTGTCGCTAGCGATGCATATTTCACGCGTAGATAATTATGCTCCACGGACTCGGAGACACGGGCATGCGGTTGCTCCGCCCTTTCATCCCTAGGCTTCTTCATGGCCCCGTTTGCCGCAGACCTCGCCCTGGCCCTCCGCGGAACGAGCTTTGTGTGTCCCACGGCGCGCCGCATGAAAATCACCTGCAGAGACGGCGCAGAGCATCACGCCTGGGTTCGTTTCGCTGGTGTTCCTCATTCCTAGTTTGATTTCCCCTCTTGGGACGACGCTGGAAACAACAAGTGCACGGGAGTGGAGGAGAGCGTGAAGGAGGTCAATGCGCTCATCGACAAGGAGATCGCGAAGGGCATCCCGCCGGAGCGCATCTTCCTGTGCGGCTTCAGTCAGGGCGCGGGCATCGCCTTCCACACGTGCTACAACCGGGACAAGCCGCTGGGCGGTCTGATTGCGTACTGCGGCTGCCTGCCGAACGACCAGAAGTTCAGCGTCAAGCCGGAGGACGTGGACGTCCCGTGCATGTGGATGTTCGAGCGATGCGTGACGACTAGCTTGTTCCACGGAACGGCCGACAAGCACGTCCCCTACCAATTCATCCAGCGGGTTCCGGATCTGCTGAAGTCGAAGGGAGTGAAGAATGTGACGCTCAACCTCTATCCCGGCGTGAAGCACACCATCACGAGGAGAATGCTGGACCTCACGAAGGACTTTGTGACGACGACGCTGAACAAGAAGTAGCTGTGTTATTTACTGGTTCTGCTGTTTGTTGCAGTCATTCTCTGCTATGTTCGCGCGACTCGCTCGCTCCTCTTTCCCGGTGTGGAAGCAACGATTCGTGCTCGCCAGAACGCTCGCCGTCGCTCCCGTGTTTGCAAATCGGATTGCGCAGTGGAATAAGCTCTGTCCCCTACCTCCATCGCGTAGTGCATATCTCTTACTGCTGATTGAAATAGAGGGAAGTGTGTCAAACGCAACGACTGGTGATCGAAGCGCGCAGAGCCCTTTTTCTGATCGTAAGCTCCATCCTGCATTTTGCTTTACACGTAGAGGCGAATCTCTATCAGCTATGCTACGTAAACAACCAACTCGCAGACATCGACTCGTTGCCGGAAAAATCAGACTCCGTGCGCTACATCAGCAGTCCTACGAAGGAAAACGCGATGTTTTCGAGAAATCACGAGACTCGCGATTTCTTCAAGACGTTCTGGCACTCCTCTTGCCACATCATGGCCTACGCGCTGGAGCAATACTACGGGGACAAAATCAAGCTGATCCACGGTCCGAGCGGCAATGGCGTTCCCTACTGCTTCTTCTACGAAGTCGCCCTAACAGTAGCCCTTAAGGGATGGTGTGATACGCAGGCGAGTGCTCCCACTGACAAGGACCTCAAGGCCATTCAGAAGTGTGTGAACAAGATTCTAAAGCAGTCCGTCGTGTTCCAGCACCGCGCCGTGTCAAAGGAGCAGGCGCTCCAGCTCTTCAGCGACAACCCCTACAAATGCAGTATCATCGAGAAGGCTGTGGGTCCCATCTCCGTGCCATTTCTAATGTGACATCACATACAGGTGTACAAATGCGGAGACTTCATCGACCTGTGCCGCGGCCCGCACATTCACTCCTCTGCCGCAATTGCCTCGCTGAAGGTGACAAGCGCGAACAACGTTGAGGCGAAGGACGATCCCACGTAGCGTCCTGCATCCCCTCTCCCCGTAGGCCCCACTACCGCTTCTACGGCAACTCGTTCGTGTCGCGGCAGGCGGAGGAGACCTACACGAAGCTGATGAAGGAGGCGAAGGAGCGCGACCACCGCTTGATCGGCAAGAAGCTGGACCTGTTCATGTTCGACGAGAACTCGCCGGGCAACGTGTTCTTCCTGAACCGCGGGCTGCTCATCTACAACCGGCTGGTGGAGCACATGCGCACGCAGTACCTGCGGGAGTACGAGGAGATCGCCTCGCCGCTGATGTTCCGCTCGGACCTCTGGCGCGTGAGCGGGCACTACGACCACTACAAGCAGAACATGTTCCACGTGGAGACCAGCGGGCCCGAGGAGCTGTTCCTCAAGCCCATGAACTGCCCCTCGCACTGCCTCGTGTACAAGGCCAAAACACGCTCCTACCGCGACCTCCCGCTGCGCTACGCCGAGTTCACTGCCATCCACCGCCAGGAGAACTCCGGCGCGCTGGGCGGGCTCACGCGGCTGAACATGTTCCACCAGGTGGCGGCGCGGGCGGTGCGTGAGGCGTAGGATGACGGACACATCTTCTGCCGCAAGGACCAGATCACGGCGGAGATCGGCAAGCTGCTCTCCATCATCGAACATGTGTACTCGCGCCTGGGCTTCCGCTACTCCTTCGTCCTCTCCACGCAGCCGAAGGACGTGCCATCTCACTGCTCCGCTGAGTCGTAGTCGGTCGGGCAGTCCGCGGAGTGGTCCGAAACAGAGGCGGCGCTGAAGGCGATTCTGGAGCAGCGGTTCGAGTACTCCGTGGAGGAGGGCGACGGGGCCTTCTACGCGCCGAAGATCGACGTGCTGATCCAGGACTCCATCTGCCGCTATCACCAGTGCGGCACCATCCAGCTCGACGTGCAGCTGCCCAAGAAGTTCGGGCTGAAGTACCGCACGCCCAGCGGCGAGTACGAGACGCCGGTGCTGATCCACCGCGCCATTTACGGATCGGTGGGAGGTGAAAAGAGGCGTGAGGCGTAGCTGGAGCGCTTCATGGGCGTGTTCATCGAGCACTGCAACGGCCGCTTCCCCCTGGCGTTTTCGCCGTATCAGGTGGCGCTGCTTCCGGTGAGCAGCGCGGCGCACTACGAGCGGTGCAAGAGCGTGGCCGCGCAGCTGATGAAGGTGTGCGGCAGCGATCTCCACGTGGATGTGCTCACTCACGAGACGTAGTCTTGGCGAAGTGGGTTGAGCGTAGCTCGATCGGGAAGAGGATCCGCGAATGCTCGATGAAGCACTACAACTACATGGTGGCGATTGGCGACGAGGAGATGGGCAGCAACACGCTGTCGGTTCGCAGCCGCGGAAGCAAGGAGGGGAAGAGCATGGCCATTTCCGAGTTCAGCAAGGAACTGGAGGCGGAGCTGCGATCGCTGAACGAGAAATGAGTGTGGATGTCTCTTTACCCTGTCTTTGTTGCAGACGCTCCGGTTGGCGGGAAATGGGCATTTCCTCTCCCGAAGCAGAATGAGCGTGCACATAAGCAGGATCACACTGACCAACTTCAAGAGCTACTACGGAGAGGTTGTTATTCCGATCCGAGAGTCCTTCGTCTGGTTTGCGAATCTTCCCTCGCTTAGGCGTAGCATCGTTGGGAAGAATGGGTCGGGAAAGAGCGCGTTGATGGACCCCGGTACGGTAGCGGCACCATGCTTCGCGA
>ERZ827156.2115-NODE-2115-length-21242-cov-4.220513_pt1 | contig 21242 bp, 21 predicted proteins | sample MGYA00519919_ERZ827156 | MGnify/ENA primary metagenome ERZ827156 (study PRJEB31778, sample SAMEA3449269) | human gut metagenome | biome: human gut; feature: human-associated habitat; material: faeces | place: United Kingdom | collected 2010/2012 ...
TCACTTCCAAAGAAGGCACATTCTCAATCTCACACACGGAGTAATCAGAGAAGGACCAACACCCGATCTTCAATTCTCTCAGTTTCTCACAATCCTTCAAATAGAAATGACGATATGGATCGATTCCATTCTCTTTAGGATTGTATGGGTATTTAACAAAACAAGACTCTCCAATCTTCACTGTCTCCAACTCTTTCAAACCAATCAACTTCAATTCCTGTGTCTCTGCAAAACACCCATCGCCAATCTCAATACTCTTCAAGCACTTCAATTCACTCACATCAAGCACACTCCATTCACCCTCATTACAACAGTCTGATGGAATCACCAATTCGGTCACTCTCTTATCTATACTCTTCCATTCAGTCAAGTTATGAATCTCCAATCTCAACTTCTCCACTTCCATTACTTCATCCTTCACTTCTGTCAACACTTCATTTCCTTCCATCTTAACCCTCTTTTCTAGTTCTTCTGTTGATAGCTCTAATCGTCATCGCCTCATATGCATCATATACCCTTCTAAGTGAGCTTTTTTCTGTTTCTTTATTGGCTCCTCAGTTATGATGAGAGTGTCCCTATTTCATCCCTTAGTGATTGCAGTTCTGTTGTATTGGTTGTAAGTGCTTTCATATTAACCCCATACAAGTTCGGGTTTTTAGTCAGTTGCTGATGAGACCATTAGGTCTCTTTCTGTGATTTTCATCAAAACCAAATCACAACAATCACAGTTATTAGTATTAATGAGTAGAGGACTATCTGCTCTATACATTGCAATACTAATCCAGGGTAGACATGGTGTATGCATGAAGAAAGAGGCGCGAATAGGATGAAACTCCCGAGAATGCCCGTCCAGCCCAAACTCTCACCAAAGTACTCTCTATCTTCAACAAACATAATCTATCTATCGAGTCAACCACACATTCATCAACCTATGGATAGACACCCCAATCACTCGTGTATCCAACTCAACACCCACACAATCAATACACAACACGCCTCCAACGACCCTCCTCTCGAATCCACTTCACCACGGCATGACGCTTGTCCAGATACAACCCGCTCTCTCCCGCCTCTGTTCCAGGCAACGCGATCATGACCTGACTGCCCTTTCCCTACTCCTAATCCACCTCTCACACCCAAACCCGCCTAATCAACTCCTCCCACTGCAATCTCGGAATGCCCGAGTAGAGAACCACACCGCAGCTTGGATCATCCCTCTGTGTCCGAATGTAATAGTACAGCTCTTCACTGTCCGCATACCACGCCTCCTCTGCCGATACACGGTCCATCGCGATTAACTCTGATAGCAGCAGCTCCTTCTCCTTCCGACTCCCATTTGCAATGACATCCACACGAACGCGCGTCGCACCCTTGGCCAGCGCAATCCCTTCCCTCTCCAGCTCATCCTTCTCATCTGTTCATCACTTCCACTATTCAAGCCAACCCTCTGCAGAGTACCCAAAGAGGCGTGGAACGGGCGTGTTGGGATAGATCGAGTTCCAGTAGTCCCTCACTTGCGGATCGCACGTCGACCGCGCAATCTGTTCCGCGTTCTCTCGTGCAAACAGGGTTTTGTATACTGTGATGTTTGAGAAGCGCTTGGAGAGAAGACGATTGCTCTGACATCTACCACTTACTCAAAGCAAAGGCACAGACAAGCTGGACATGTCGTAGGAATCCAACAGAGAAATAAACCGAGGAGACTCGACGAGGAACGGAGACAACAACTGCAAATCTACCTTACACCCAGCAACAGAGACAACTCCTCTTTCGCATCATCTGAGATTGCATACTCTCTTCAAGCGAATGAATGGATTCATTCTCCTCCACGATACGCGACTGGATTTGAGCAATGGACTCCTACAACTCAACGACATATTTCACACGCACTTCCAACCTCCTTTCTTCCTGTTGCAACGAATTTAATGTCGATACTGCCGCTTCCCTCCTCCGCTGCCATTCTTCGCTCTTCTGCGTTGTTGCTCTCAAATTCGCATTCCTCTCCACCAACTCGCTGTGGATGATCCTATTGTCAACGCCCCTCGCAGCAACTCACTCCTGCAGCTTTGCGCAGTTCTCATTCACGGACTGAGGCAATGAAATCTCTATCGTGTACGTGACTCGTTTCTCTCGAATCCACGAAGCGGTGTTATCCCACACAATGGCATAGGTTCCCGGTTCCTCCAGATTCATTGAGTATGCGTAGGTGCCATTCCCGATATACTTCTCTGATTCCACGAGAACGGAAGTCAAGCGATCCTTCTCAAACTTGCCAAAGCGGTACTCCATGTCGTATGTATCCGTTGAAAATGTCCACTGAATCGATGCTCCCTTCTGATTGATATAGATCGGAAGAGTAAACTCCGTCCCGGGCTTAATCAGCACATCGGCTCCTTTCAATACCATTGCATTTTGCGGTTCTCTATTCCATCACCAAACTCTTCAGATCAATACGAAAAGAGGGGAGAGAGTGCCGTGAACCTCCCATACCAGGGATCCACTCCTCGCCTTGCGTCTCTACTGATGACACAGTATCGCACTTAACTTCCTACTCATCCTCACTCATCTCCGCAATGAACCGTAATGTGAACAAACAGAACTAGGCCAAACTGATGAACTGTACCAGCTCCTTGAACTTTGCCATCTTCGGCACTTCACTGGAGAACTTCAGATTCACATCTACATATCACTCCGAGCCGCCTCCCATACTCTGCTTCCTCACCTCCTTCAAAAGGTAGAACGAATTCAGACCGATTTCAACCCGGATCACCTTCTTCATGTCTAATCGTCAATTCCTCCCTCCACCTTCACTGATCGCCTCCACCCGCTCGCAGCAGAACAGCGCGAAGTCAAACGTCACGAAGTCCGTCAGCTCGGGCACCTGCCGCAGCGCCAGCCGAGGGCACGAGAAGAACGCGTAGTTGCCCAGCGACAGGCTTGTCAGCTTCGGAAGAGCTACGCCTCACGCCACAGCGCCATGCACACCCTCGAAAACAACCGACCGACAGTAGTAGAACGCGTAGTGCCCGAAGAACACGCGCTCCAGCCCCGGCAGCACACGCAGCTCCAGCTTCTCGCAGTTCAGGAAGGCGTAGCTACGGTAGGCGTAGTCGTCGCTCGTCTCCTCCTCACCGAACTGCAGACTCTGCAACAACGGGCACGCCGTGATGGAGCACGTCGTGAAGCTCGCGAAGGAGCCGCTTCCCGCTGTAATCGACACCAGTCGCGGGCAGTTGGCCACAGCGAACGTGCGCACGTGAGTGGCGAGATCGCTGAAGCTGGCGAAGGCGTTGTGCACGTCGTTGCGCTCGCAGGCCGTGAAGCAGTCCTCGCCCACCTCCACCGACTCTAGCTGGGGCATGTCGGACAGCTTGAAGCTCGTGCAGTCGCGGCCAATGCTGTTCCCACAGACGAGGCGGCGCAGCACCTTCAAGTTGCTGTACTCGAACGACCGCAACGCCTTCAGGTCCCTCCCCACCAAATACCCCCGAATGGCGTTGCGCAATCGGGACAGGTCGGCCTCGCGCATCACCACCACGTCCGTCGCCTTGTTCTCCTTCGCGTCCACCACCACCTCCTTTTGCGGCGGCGTCGCCAGTGCCGCGGGCAGGAACTTCCCCGTGGAGCGGTCCAGCAGCACGCTGACGAAGGCAGGCGCGCTCACTGCGGGGATGGAGTCGTTGTCGGAGACGAAGCGGAAGACGGCGCTGTTGGCGAGAGATTCGGGGAGCGTGAGCGGGAGAGGGAAGCCTTGGGAGTGGAGGTAGACGAGGTGAGCGATGAGGGCGAAGTCGCGAAGGAAGATGTTGGGCTGGGAGCCGACGACAAGGCAGAAGATGGCTTTGAGGCTCTGTGGGTGAGGGCGAGAGAGGAGGGCAACGGTCTGGCCAGTGCTGACGTGGGCGAAGAAGGAGGTGACCTCCTTCTGCGACAGGCAGTTCTTCTGGCTGCGTATCTTCTCGAAGAAGCACAGGTACCGGTTCATCGCCTCCACCGTGATCAGCTGCGGCGCGCACCCGAAGAACTTGTCCGACGCCTCCTCCACCGACGCCACTGACGTTACGGACGCCTTGCGTCGCGACAGCGTCTCGCCCACCGATGGCAGTGATGGCAGTGACGGCAGTGATGGCAGTGATGGCTTGCGCTTCGGTCTGGGCGGAACGGCGGGCAGTGGCTTCGGGGGCTTCAGCGGCATGGCGGGCAGTGGCTTGGGTGCGGCGGGCAGCGCGGGCGGCGCGGCCTTGTGTGAGGCGGTGGTGTCGTAGGAGGAGGAGCGGCGGAGCAACGCCGGCGCGGCGGGCTTGGCGGGTAGCGGCTTGCCGGAGGCGGAAGCGAAGGGCGAGTTCTCGGCGGAGTCCTCCGCGCCCAGCAGGTGCTGCTGGCTGGCAAACGGGCCCTCCAGCGAGCGGTCCAGAGCGGGCTTGGGCTGCGAGGGCACGGGTGGCGCGGGCCTCTTGGGCTTGTCGCCGACGTCGAGCGTGTCGAAGAAGTCGAAGGCGTCCTTGGGCTTCTCCTGCTGCTTCGTGGAGGTGCCGTTCTGCGAGGCGGGCTGTGCCGAGAAGAAGTCGTCGAAGGAGACATCGGAGGCGTCGGAGGCGTCGGACGCGGCGAAGAGGTCGTTCCAGTCCGCGCTGGTCATGGACTGGAGGGTCTTCGCCTCTTCCTCTTTCTTCTTCTTCTCCTCCGCCTTGCGCTTCTTGTCTTCCTCTCTCTTCTTCTTCAGCTCTTCCGCCTTTCGTCTTCTCTCTTCCTCTCTCTTCTTCCTCTCTTCCTCCTTTCGCTTCTTCTCCTCTTCCTTTCTCTTCTTGTCCTCCTCCTTCTTCCTCTTCAGTTCCTCCTTTCGCTTCTTCTCCTCTTCCGCTCTTCTTCTCTCCTCCTCCTCTGCTCTTCTCTGCTCCTCTTCCTTTCTTCTCCTTTCTTCTTCTCTCCTTCTCTTCAGTTCCTCCTTCTTCTTTCTCTCCTCTTCTTCCAGTCTCAATCTCTCTTCCTCTTCTTCTCTCCGTCTCTCTTCTTCCTCTTTTCTTCTTCTCTCTTCTTCCTTCTTTCTCCTCAACGCTTCCTTCCTCTTCTTCTCCTCCTCCAGTCTTCTCTTTTCCTCCTCCTCTCTTTGTCTTTCCTCTTCTTCCTCTCTTCTTCTTCTCTCTTCCTCCTCTACTCTTCTCCTCTCTTCCTCCCTCCTCTTCGCCAGCTCCTGCTCCTGCATAAGTGCCTCCTGCGCCTCAGCCGGCTGGTACTGCGGATACACCGTATCGTACAGAGACCCCATGAAGGGCGACCCTTCACTGGCAGCACTCTCACTCGCCGCCGGGTCCACTCCCGTGGGAACGGACGGGTATGCGTTGGGGACCTCCTGCAGGAAGGAGGGCAGCAGCGACGGCGGCAGCACGGGCATCGGCTGGGCCACAGGCTTCGTCTTGGGCGAGGTTACAGCGGGCTTGGCTTTAGGTGACGTGACGGTCGGCTTGGCCTTGGGAGAGGTGACAGACTTGATCTTCGGCAGCGTGAGGGTGATCTTGGTCTTCGGCGGCGTGACGGACGTCTTCGCCTTGGGCGGCGCCACGGCCGGCTGCACGGCGGCGGCCTTCGGGGAGGCCACGGCTGCCGCGTCCGGGTAGGCGGGCTGCACGGCGGGGTACAGGCCATAGACAGGGTACTGACCATAGTTGCCGTCCGTGTAGTTCTGCTGCGGCGCGGTGAAGGTCGTGGCGGTGGGAGAGGCCTGATAAGGGTAGGAGGGCAGCTCCGTGGCAGCGGGGTAGAGAGGAGGGTACTCAGGAGTCGTGGAAATGCTCATGGGAGGGTAGTGAGGAGTCGTTTCGCTCACTGGAGGGTATTCATGAACAGTTTCACTCACTGGAGGGTATTCTGGAGTCACCTCACTCACAGGAGGATACTGGGGCATCTCCACCTTCTTCCCATCCCTCCACTCTCCAGAGAACACGCGTGCACCCGACTCGTCGAAGCTGCTGCCGAAGCCGTTCCTCTTGCCTGCCTTCCAAGCCCCGTCATACACGCAGATGCCGTGATGAAACTCCTTCCCGTACCCGCTGCGCTCGTTGTGCTCGAACCCGCCGGAATACAGCATGACAGAAAGACCCTCGTATTCCGTCCCGTTGCCGTGGCGGTTGTACTCCAGGTCGTCGATCATCTCGTACTCGCCGATGTACACCACCTCGCCGTTGCTGTCGTACTCCGTCATCTCATGCCCCTTGAACGATTTGCTCACCAGAACCAGACTGCCCTCGGCATACGTGCAGATGTCCGAAATGGACCCATCCTCGTGAAATCGGGCGCCCAGTCCGTTCAGCTTTCCCGACACCGGGTCGATGTACCCCATGCTCTCCAGCTTGTCCGTCGCATCATAGATGTAGATGATGTACCGATTGTCGCTAGTTGGCTTCACGACAGCGTTCAGAGGAGTGCCGTTGTCATAGACGCAATAGTTGGAGGAAGTGCCATACATGTCCTTTTCCTGGCCAAGGCCGTTGCGTTTGCCATCCTTGTAGTAGCCCTCGTACGTGACCCACCCGCTTTGCTCCTCATGACCATATCCGTTAATGTCGTTCTTCCCGAACTCTCCTCTGAAAGTGAGCTGTCCTCCGGAGAACACATCGCCATTCCCCTCGATAGAGTCGTTCACATACGTGCACTTCAGAAGGACTGTGCGATTCTTATCAAAAAGAACGGCATTCCCGTTTTTCACCCCATTTTCAAAGCTGCACGTCATGCTATCCTTGGAATGCGGGTATTGGAAGTAGATAGTCCCTTCCCCCTGAAACGCGGATGTCTTTGCTGCGATGTTCACATAATCCACCAGGTATCCTTGCAGATACCCTCCGAGATCGTTTACAGACCCGACAGGCTCGTTTCCTCCTGACCGAACTAATCATTAGTTACACCGAGCAGAGGCCCCGTACAGTCTATCTCGCTATCAGGAACAAAACGCAGCATGATAATCCAGCAAACTCTGCGCCGTCTGAAAGAAACAATGCAACTTAACCGACGGTGTTTCTCATCTGGTTGATTCCTGTGGCTATACATCATGGGGTGCTGAGAATGAGATCGTTGGAGCCTGTTGCAGCGGATCATTATCAGACTCATGAACAGTGCGAACAACCCGTTCCTTCAACTCCTCGGTTCTGTTGCCAACCAGGAGGGGTGTGGTTTGCTCTATCTCCGTAATCTGTAGACTGCTGAAGGAAGTCATGCTAAGTGTGCAGGAAGGAAGCTCATTCGAGGTCATGCACGATACGGTATTCTTCTTGGTCGATTCGACCGTTCTGTCTCCATTTGATTGGATCAACTCCTCGCGTGCTCCTTTGTTTATGGTTGCAAAGGTATGTGGAGTTGGATGTGATTGATGGAGAGATGCCTGTGATCAACGACATTCGGCAGTCCGATGAGGAAAAGAAGATGATGAATGAGGTAGTTCCACTCCTATAAGTGTGTCATACACAGGACATGAACAAATTGATGAAACGACTGCTGTTCCCCAAAATCAGCCACATCAACACAACGAACCAACCCTTCCCTGTAGCTAGCTAAGAACTTCTATAAAAAGGTAGGAAATCTACTCCGACGAAAAGAAATCGGTGCTGAACACTGCATTTCTTGCACCTCTGAGCTACGAGTCTGCCTCCTTCTCCCTCTTAACGCGCAGGGAATCCTTCGAAATCCAAATGATGCGCTGCTACATGCGCCTCCTCCCGGACAGTCCATTCCTTCTTTTCTACAGGGACCAGGGCGTGAACTACTGGCTGCTGCAGTCCTTCAGCTCCGCCGGCTCCGTCACCACCACCGTCGTGGCGAAGGAGCCCGTCCCCGCCTCGCAGGTGAAGCCGTCCATCACACAGTGTATCCCTCACGCTTCGGGTCATCTTCGCCTGCGAAGCACCTTCCTCCTCTCCCCCTCCGTGCACTGCCTCCACACGCTGCTGCAGCACAGCCACCAGGAGTCCTTCATCGCCGCCCTCTTCCACCAGACCGCCTGCGAGGCGTCGGCCGACCTGGACCTGACGCCCGCGTCCTCCACCGCCTGCGACCTGTTACTGCGTTACGCGCCGCAGCCCTCCTCCGCCCTCCTGCTGGAGGCGGACCGGTGGAGCGAGGAGCTGGCAGCGCTGCGCCGCAACGTCGAGCACCCGGGCGAGTGGCGCGTGGTGAAGACGGACGAGGCGGGCGTAACGGTCGGGGGTGGTTGTGAGGCTCAGGCGACGGACTACGCCTCCTTCCTCTACGCCAAGGGCTGCGCGTGCGCCTCGGAGGCGGAGCTGGCGGCGGTGATGAAACAGTACCTGCTGGCAATCCCGGCGCAGACACCTACGCCCTCTCTTCCCTCCTCGAACACCACGCGGCTGGCGGAGGCGGTGCGCAGGGGTCTGGAGTGCGTGAAGCAGTGCCTGCTGTGCGAGACGGAGGCGCAGAAGGAGCCGCTGCTGCAGGCGTGGCAGGAGGAGGTGGACGCCCTGGCGGAGCTGGCAGAGCTGCCCGCGCTGTGGCAGGAGGCAGGCGTGCACTTTCTTCAGCGGCGTGTTGCGACGGCCTTCGCCGAGAAGAAGCTGCTGGTGAGTGGCGAGACGGCCGACGCAAAGAGCGGCCTCCTGCAGCTGCAGCAGTCGCTTCGCCTCCTCGGGTACGTGAACCTGCTGGAGTGTTTCGTACCCTCGCATGAGCCATCTCATGGGTAGACGGCATTCCGCAGTGCCGACATCCAGTTCTGCGTGGGCATCTTGGAGCGAGCGATCGCCTCGTCCTCCGCGTCCACGATGCTGCTGTCCATTCCCGCGGAACTGGTCGTGAAGCTGATTCCATCGTGCACTGTTCCGGAGGTGCTTGTGGCGAGTTGTGTGTTTGGGGAAGGGAACGAGGTGCAACTGGAGTACAAGGAGAAGGAAATCGAGAAGGGAGTGCTGATGCTGAAAAAGCAGATGCTGAAGGAGCGGCCCATGTCGGGAGAGGAATTGTGCGCGCTGAGAAGTGTGCTGGTGGAGTGCTGCGGAGAGCCGGTTGCCAAGAAGTGTTTGCTGCTGCTGGAGGAAAGAACGCGGCAGGAGAGCGTGGAGGATGGCTATTTCCAGTTCGAGGTGTCGAAGCGGATTGGAACGATTGGCGTTTGCAGTGTTTGTTCTTCATCGACTTTTACTCTTCAACTCAAAGCCAATTGGGTTATCTTCACCTACTCGAAGTCAATTGAGTTGTTTTCTTCAACTCCAAATCCATTAAAACCCATTCGCCGTTTTCGTTTCCCACTCTTTTCGATATGACTTAGGGCATGCGCATTCTGAACATTGCCGAAAAGCCCTCTGTTGCAAAAGAGATATCCAACATTCTGTCGCACAATCGGTGTCAATATGCAACGATTCTCGCCCAACCTCACCCCTAGAAGCAGGGCCTGTCAAAGTACAATCCCATTTTCGAGTTTCGCTGCGCCGTGCTCTCTCAAGATGACCAGATGGTGTTTTCGTCCATGGCAGGGCATATGATGAATCTGGACTTCTCGCAAGAATACTCGTTTCCGTCTCAGTGGGTTGTCATTCCTAGGAACTGGAACAGCGTGGATCCCTTCCTTCTCTTCACCGCGCCCGTGTTTAAGACGGTGAAAGAGGACATGAAGCAGATATACAGTGGGATGGAGCGCATTTCACTGAAGTGTAGAGCAGATTCAGAAGGAAGCCCGCGGTTGCCAGGCGCTGTGTTTGTGGCTGGATTGCGATCGCGAAGGAGAGAACATTGCGTTCGAGGTGATCGATTGTGTGCGGAGCGTAAACAAGTCCATTCGCATTGTCCATATCCTGCTTCTTTCCTCCGTATTTTCTTAACGCATACGTGCCCACTTCTCGGCGCTCATCCCCAATGACATCTTTCAAGCGATTCGCACGCTCACTCCTCCCGACGAGAACCAGGCGAAGGCCGCCGACGCCAGACAGGAAATCGATCTGCGCATCGGTTGCGCGTTTACCCGCTTCCAGACCCTCCTCATCCGCAATCGCGTGCTGGGCGTCGACTCCGTTGTTTCCTATGGGCCCTGCCAGTTTCCCACACTGGGCTTCGTGGTGGAGCGCTATCTGCAACGCATCGTGAGGACGGCGAATTGAACTGATGAGAAGAACTTTGTCCCAGAGCCCTTCTGGCTCATTCAAGCCACCGTGAAGACGTTGTCGTCCCCGTCCCCATCAGAAGGTTTGATCAAACTGCACTGGTCTCGAAATCGTCTTTTCGATGAGCTGGTGACCGTAACCCTGTATTCCCTGATTGCCAACGAGACGGAGGGCACCGTCATCAAGTGAGCTTCTCTTCCCAGTGTCAAAACCAGAATGACAGAAAAGGTGAAGAACAAGTTCAAGCCACTTCCGCTCAACACCGTCGAGCTGCAAAAGCGGTGCGCACGGTTTCTGAAGATCGGCTCGGAAGAAGCCATGCGCATCTGCGAGATCCTCTACCAGAAGGGCTACATCAGTTACCCCCGTACCGAAACCGCCATCTTCCCCGCTGGAACTGACTTCCCCGCCCTAATCCAAGTGCAGTGCGCCAATCCATGGAGTGCCTACGCCACCCACCTCCTGAATGACAACGCGTTCGCAGCGCCGCGCGCGGGCAAGGGCGACGACCACGCGCACCCGCCCATTCACCCGACGAAGGCGCTGGACCGCGAGGGCGCGAGCAAGCTGGGCAAGGACGTCAACCCGAACAAGGCGCTGGCGATCTACGAGTACGTGAGTCGACACTTCCTGGCGTGCTGCAGTCGCGACGCGGTGCTAGCGGAGAGCGGTGGGCGTGGGTGGAGGAAGTGATGGGCAGAGCTGGAGGTGGCGGTGGGCGGCGAGGTGTTCCGCGCCAAGGGCACCGTGGTGAAGGAGCGGAACTACCTGGACATCTTCAAGTATGAGCGGCTGGCGGAGAACACCCTGCCGCCGCTGCGCGTGGGCGAGAAGGTGAAGGTGGCAGCGCTGTCGGTGGAGCAGGGCACGACGACGGTGGGCGCGCTGCGCTGGGGTGAGGCATAGGCGCCGGAGCTGTTGTCGGAGCCGGAGCTGATCGCGCTGATGGACAAGGAGGGTATTGGCACGGACGCGACGATTGCCGAGCACATCGCCACCATCCAGAAGCGAAACTACGCCGAGAAGAACGACGCGGGGCGGTTCGCTCCCACCAAGATCGGCGTGGCGCTGGTGGAAACGTGGAACCGAGAGTGGAGTGTAACGCCCAGGTACATGCAGTTGAAGTACCCGCTGTTCAAGCCGTACCTGCGGGCGCACATGGAGCGCGAGTGCAGCGACATCTGCTCGGGCAAGGCGCATTTCCAGGAGGTGGTGGACAGCTGCATCGGCGAGATCTCCGCCGTCTTCCAGGACGTGCCGCCGCCCGCCGCGCCTCACGCGTAGATCGTCAGTAAGAAGGAGCAGTTCCGCGAGACCTTCACGCAGTTCCTTCACTCCTCCGCCGCGCTGTCATTGCCCGTGGCTGCCGCTGCCACCACGCTCAACGAGCACTTCTGCCTATGCGGGCAGTGCGGCGGCGACCTGACCCTGCAGGCGCAGAAGCAGAGCACGGCCGTGGCGCGGTACCTGGTGTGCGCGGCGTGCTCCCTGTCGTTGTCGCTGCCGGTGAAGGGTGCGCTGACCTCGCTGGCGGAGTCGTGCCCCGTGTGCCACTTCCAGCTGGTGCAGGTGGGCGCGGAGGGCGAGGGCTTCGTGGTGTGTCCTTTCTGCTACAACAACCCGTCTGGCAAGAACGGCGTGGAGATCGAGGACTTGTGTCTGGGCGAGACGCTGCCCTGCTTCAAGTGCCGTGCGGCCTGTGCACACGCCAGTGGGGCGAGGGTGGAGAGATGATGTGCAGAACCCGAGGAGATCCAGCTCTTCCGTTGCTACGCGTGCCGCGTGGGCGCGCTAGTGCTGCGGGCGCAGAAGGCGGGTTACCGCGTGCGCTGCACCAACGACAAGTGCGCTTGCGGCGTGGTCTTCAAGAACAACGTGCGGGAGATCAAGCTCAGCGGGCAGACCTGTTCGCGCTGCTCGGGTACGCCTCACATGCCCTCTCCACTGTAGACCTCCTCGGCGTGCCCGTGCCCACGCTGCGCGTCACCACCGACGCTGCCTCCTTCGAGCTGTGCGTGTGCGGGCACGACTTCACCGCCGCGCAGCACGGCGTGCAGTTCCGCCAGCCCATGGACATGGCGGTGCGCGCCTTCTCCGCCGGCGAGCTGGCGCGACCGCTGGTGGGCGTGCGAGAGAAGCGACATGCGGCGGAGAGCGAGGTGAAGAGGGACCTGACGGACCGTGGGGGTGTAGTATGGGGATGAGGCGTAGAGCTCGCCTGGCTGGCGCCCATTGTCTCCCAAGCCAAGAAGAAGAAGCCCGCGCAGGCGCCGCCGAAGCCGTCCGTGCCGAGGGCATTCCCGCCAAACCCTCCAAACCCTCAATCCTTCCCTCCTGCTCCTCGAACATTCCCGCCAACTCCTCGAACAATCCCGCCAACTAACCAATCATTCCCGCCAACTCCCCAGCAGCAAGCTCCGCCCCGCTGCCTCCACGGGGATCCGTGCATTATCCGCCAAGTGAACCAAATCGGCCCGAATAACGGCAAACGCTTCTACTGCTGCCCACGGCCCATCGACCACTGTTCCTTCCTCCAGTGGATCGAGGAGCCTCCCAACTCCACTCTATTCAACAACCCATCACCCAACTCCACTCTCTTCAACTCATCTCCCAATTCCACTCTCTTCAACAACCCAACGCCTAATTCAACCCTCTTCGCTTCTCACACGGACCAGCCCCCTGCGCCCACGTGCGACTGCGGCGAGCTCTGTGCGCTGCGCACCACCAACAAGCCAGGGCCCAACTGCGGGCGGCAGTTCTACGTATGCGCGAAGCCGCGAGAGCAGCAGTGCCAGTTCTTCCAGTGGGTGGATGAGATGGGAACGGAGCGGCGAGGCAGCGACCGCGAGGTGGTGTGCTTCAAGTGCGGGAATAAGGGACATATGGCGGCGCAGTGTCCCCAAAACAGATTCGACTCGAGGAAGGAAAGACAGTCGTATAAACAGAAGCCGCCCATGTCTGCGAGGGCGCCGAAGCCTGCGAGGCAGACGAGAACGGCGAGGAAGTGTGGACTGTGCCATAAGGAGGGTCATACGAGGAAGACGTGTCCGCTGGCGAAGCAGCAGTCGGTGGAGAATGCCAACGATTATCAGTGCGATTATGGAGGTGATGCTGGCGATTTCGGTCTGGAGGACATGGACGGAGCCATGGTCTGGGAAGCATGACGTTGTTTCAGTTTGTTACCCTTGTTTCTTGAAAGAGCACCTCTGTTGCACAGCGAGATAACGGAGTTTCTTCAGTTTAAGGGAGTAATGAAGATCATTATTCAGTATATTTTTATTTGGAATGAAATTGACTGAAAGATACGAGATTTGTGAGAAAACTGGACGGGGGTTAGTGAATCCAAGCAAGAGTGAAGTATAGATGCTTCGATGAAGTGTTTAAGGCTTTGGATAAGACTACAAACACGTATGTGGCCCTTAAGGTTTTGAGAAGGGCTCATGATAATGATTCCATTGAGCAGGGCATAACTGCACATAAGCAATGCACCTCTCCTTTTATTGTGAGATATCTTTCTTCTTATTGTAGTGACAAGGACTCCTTTGTACGGTTTAGAAGTGGGTGCTTACGAATAGATTGTGATGGAGTATTGTAGCTGTGGTACTCTTGGTAATTTCATCAGAAATGGAAATCACCTCAGTGGAAAGGAAATGCGTGAGATTGCGAGTTGTTGCTTGCTTGCTCTGTATAATATGCACAGTCTTCGTATTGTTCATAGGGTAATTCATTAGGGTAGGAAGTAATAGAATAGGACATCAAGCCAGACCATCTGTTCCTTTCAGAGAACGGAGCCATTAAGGTGGGTGGCTTTGAATTAGCAAAACAATTGGAACATGCTGAATCTAAAGCGGAAGTTGTTTGCGGTACATCATGGTACATGGCCCCTGAAGTGTTGGATGAGCAAACAGAGTTGAAGAGTGATGTGTGGTCGTTGGGCATTTCATTGATTGAACTGGCCGAAGGGAAGAATCCTTTTGGTTGTTATTCCAACATGATGGTGATGCAGAGTGTTTGCTTTAATGACCCTCCTTCTCTTGATGCTGAGAAGTGGTCCGCTGAGTTTGTCGATTTCGTGAACAAGTGTTTGGTGAAGGATGTGAAGGAGAGATGGAGTGTGAGTGAATTGATGGATGTGAGTTCTTTCACTGGAGAATGATGGATAGCATCCCTTCGTGAAGGAGAGTGTGAAGAGAATCGGGGATCTGGGTTACTCCCCAGTTCTCTCCGAAATGGTAAAGCGCGTGTAACTCGATTAATTGTCACCCGAGAATCGTGATGCTAATTGAGCTTTCTAGCTTATCAACGTATGCTCCTCATACCCATTTTGTTCAAATACACTCATTCAACTGTCATGGCAGTGATCATGAACAGACAGCACAAATCACCGTCCAATTCTCTGAATTCCAACACCCCTCCACACTGCAAGCAGAATAGTCCACAGGAAAAAGACACTCACATCACATTTGATTAACCCAGGATGGAAGGCGATACCATCGATTTAACAAAGCTCAATGTAATCGTTTTGGATGAAATCGTGACGGTTCTAGAAAGAGCAGCTGGATTCGGAGTGCAGGAAGAGAAACCTACCCACGGGAGGCACAACGAATGAAGTTGTAGGAATTACATTTCCTGGTGTGAGTAGAATAGATTAAGAGACTGACGGTGGCAATCGAGATCGCGAAGAACCAAAAGCAGGTTCGGAATTAATTGTCGGTGAGAGTAATGGAGTAGGAAGAAAAGAAGGAGATGGAAGCTCCCAAAGAAACGCCTGCTGAAGAAGACGACAGTGACGACGATATTGGGCCGATGCCGATGAAGCCGAGTGAGCCGAAAGAGGAGAAGAAGGAAGAGCCTGCTCCGAAGGAGTCTTACGAGCTATCCGATTTGCCCTGTGCTGCGATGTACGAAAAGTCGTACACACACCCATCGCATGTGCTGTTCACCTGTGTCACGCCGAAAACCGACTTTGTATATACTGCAAGCATTAACGGGAGTGTGAAGATTTGGAAGAAGTTCCCCACCGTGGCTGCTCATTGTAGCATCTAATAAATAGGGAACTGAGTTTGTAAAGCACTTCTATGCCCATAAAGCCCCCATTACATCGCTGGTGTCTTCTTTCAACGGACTGTTTGTCGCCTCCGTCTCTGAGGACCAGACGATCAAGATTTTCGATGTGGAGGCCTTCGACCTCGTCCGCATCATCTCTCTGGACTACATCCCCGGGCCGGCAACGTGGGTATACAACAAGGATATGCAGACGTACTAGAGTGCAAAGAAGCCTAATGGAGTAGCCCCCTGCTCGCCGTATCGAATTCCGTCACATACGACATCAACGTGTACGATATCGATGAATCCTCCATCAAATACGCGTTCAAGTACCATAAATCGCCTATCGTGGGCGTCGTCTACAACGAGGCCAAAGATTACGTAATCTCGCTCGACAAGTCCGGCGAGTTCAACTACTGGCAGCCCCTCGACGGCACTGTTCCCAAACAGCATCTCAAGTACCGCTTCCAGGTGACGACCGATCTGATCGTGCTGAAGAAGAACGCCGTGGCGCCACTGTCGCTTTCGATCAGCCGAAGCGGCGAGCTGATGGGCGTGTTCGCTGCGGACTGGAAGGTACGACGCACAGTGTGAGTGGCACATAGTTCTACATCTTCGGCGTGTCGACAGGCAAGTTGCTGTGCATGGCGGACGAGTCGCTGGATCAGTACAAGGAGGCGCTGGAGAGAAACGAGCTGGCTGTGGACACGTTCCATTTCAACAAGAAAATGAAGACGGAATTGCTGATTCAGGAGAAGGCGAAGAACGAGGGTCTAGACTCGCCGATCAATTGCGTGTTCGACCGCACGGACAAGTTCGTGGTGTTTGGATCGTTCATGGGAATCAAGATCGTGGAGGTGGGTGCGACTGCGAGAGCTGAGGAGCAGGTGGCGACGGGCAAGGCGGAGGTGGTGATGGGCGAGGTGGAGAACACGGAGCGATTCATGAATGTGAGTCTGTTCCAAGGCATCGCGCGCGTGTCTTCTCAGGTGGCGACGGCAAAGAGTGGTAAGGCATAGCTGCGCAACAGTTTGAAGAAGGCGAAGAAGGAGACGGTGAAGTCGGTGGAGGCGGCGCAGGAGGAGATGAAGAAGAAGCGATTCGACGGCAGCAAGGACGACGAGAGCGATCCTTCGATCTTCGCAACCTCCTTCGAGAAACGTCGCTTCTACATCTTCACACGCCGCGAGCCGGACGCGGACGCCGCGGAGCCGCGTGACGTGATCAACGAGAAGGAGGTGGCGGAGGACGACATCCTAAAGGAGGAGGGCGAGGCGCCGAAGCACTTCATGGCGAAGCGTGTGGTGCTACACACGACACAGGGCGACATCGAGCTGGAACTGTGGGAGAAAATCGCACCGTTGGCGTGGGCGCGGCGTGCGGGCGTGAGGCATAGAGTGGAGAACTTCTCGAACCTGTGTCGCGACGGTTACTACGAGAACGTCATCTTCCACCGCGTGATCAAGGGCTTCATGATCCAGGGCGGCGACCCGACCGGCACGGGCTACGGCGGTGAGAGCATGTGGAAGCGGCCCTTCGAGGACGAGATCGTGCGCGGCGTGACCTTCGACAAGCCGTTCCTGCTGGCGATGGCGAACGCGGGCCGGTGCACGAACAACTCGCAGTTCTTCATCACGACCGTGCCGACGCCGTGGCTGGACGGGAAGCACACGATCTTCGGGAAGGTGCTGAAGGGGCAGAGCGTGGTGAAGGACATCGAGCGGACGCGCGTGCAGGGAGAAAACGGCCGGCCCTTCGACGACATCAAGATCATCAGTGCCGATGTGTTCACTTCCTTGCGTGTTTGTTTGAGATGAATGTAAAAGGAAGGAGTTTGTGTTTAAGGATGAAAAGTGGTTATTAAAGCAAGGAGTTGTGTATTAAGGGAAAGCGTCGTATGCTAAAGGGAAGAATGCATTAAAGGGAAGACTGACTAAAAACAAAGCAAACCACTCACACAAAGAGACCCATCGCCGTGTTGATTCGAGTAATGGAGGACTCCGCCAGCCCTCCCTTCGACAGCGTGCCGGGCAGCACCGCCTTCGTGATCTCCTTCAGCCGGTCGCGGATGGTCGGGATGTCTACGCCTCACCCGCTCCTTCGTCCCCCACTCTGGTTCCACAACGACGTGCACGTCTCCAGCGTGCTGTTCACGACTTCCTCACACACGACCGACGACAACACCGCCTCGACGAACTGGAACACCTCGCCCATCACGGGCAACATCGCCGGCGGCAGGTCGCCCAGACCTAGCTCTCACGCGCACGGCCCTCGCTCACGGTTGGCGACGACGTGAAACAGGCGCGAGAAGCCCAGCGCGAGGTTAAGCACCTCGTCGAGTGGCTCGTCGAGGTAGGGGTCGATCTCGCTCTTGGCGTGCAGCTCGGAGGCGTTCTGCGAGAGGGTGCGGTAGGTGAAGCGAAGCACTTCGGAGAAGCGACGATCGCCCACCAGCTTCTGCAGGTTGCCTTCTGGGAGTGAGAGAGGGAGCAAGACAGCACTCTGCGCGTAGAGAGAGAGAATGGCGAAGAGAAGGAGCGTGAGGCTGTGACGGTTCTTGGCGCGGAACAGGAGGTCGGACACGGCGGTGATGAAATTGGCTTCGTTCTCGATAAGGCAAAAGTTGTCGTCTAGGCGTAACGGCGAGGACAAGTCGAGACATTGCGCGCCGACGGAGAGAAGGATGGAGGCGGCGATCACGACGATCTTGCCGCCCTCCTCGCTGCGGTCCGTGAGGAAGAGCGACATGGTACTCAGAAGCCCGGTGATGAGAGACGCGTCGTCCAGCACCAGGCAGTAGCCGTCTGTGGGTGAGGCGGTGGAGGAGGACGCACCGGTGAAGAAGCAACGGAGGAGATCGAGCGAGAAGAGGTAGAGCGTGCGCGTGACAGAGCGGACGGTGACGCGCGGGGAGTCGGCGGTAGGGGCGTCGAGAGAAGGGTCGATGGAGAGCCGCGAGCTGTCGTCGGTGGAGTCGGAGTGGGTGATGATGGAGATGAGGATGGAGGGAAAGGCGAGGTGGTTGAGCGAGACGCGGAGGGCTGCGCGCTGCTCGGGCGAGACGTCGGCGTGGAGGATGTGCGAGAAGACGGTGAGAAGACTCTCGGTAGGGAAGGTGTGGAGATTGGTGATGAGGGCTCTGAGGTTCTCCTCCGTGGTGATGCACTCGAAGAGGGACGCTAGGAGTGAGATGGAGAAGGAGGAGACACGATCGGAGGCGAGAGCGAAGGAGAGGAACTGGTGCAGGAAGAGCACGACGTTCACGTTGGGAATGGAGTTGATGCGAGTGCAGATCTGGTGAATGGTGGCGGGCTGAATGATCTCGGGACGTTCCGCTATCTTTGATTATCATGCACGGAGCGTACAGTTGTAGCACAGCAGAGAGAAGAGCGACATGACATAGTTCATCAGGACCGTCTCGTCCAGGTGCACCTGTAGCGCGACGGAGGCGGGCTCGCCGCTCAGCGTGGAGGTGAAGAGGCTGGAGGTGGCGGAGGAGGAGGCGATGGCGGACGAGCGGATGTAGCAGGACTGGAAGATAGCCTCGTAGAGGAAGTGGAGGAGGCTGGTCACGGCCTCGCGGTGGTCGGCGATGCGCTTGGCCGTGTCCTGGAAGAAGATGCGGAGGAGGTACACGAAACACAGTTCCACAATGTGATAGGAATCGGGATCGGTGCTGGCGTCCTGGACGAAGGACTGGATGCAATTTATGATGGTGGTGAAGCTGATGGAGTTGATGAGCTCGTTGTGGTACTTCTCTAGGGATGAGCGATTTCCGCGAATCGCACCGTTGGCCGCGATCTGGTTGATGATCACGACGAAGAAGCGGCACATCATCACGGAGCACTCTCTGTTGTTGAAAATGAAGGAGAGCTTGAGAATGAGTCCCTTGTCGATGAACCATTGCATGAGATCCGCTATGCGTGAGAGGCTGTGAAAAGGCGCACAGATTTGGAGAAGATCGGGGATGAACGACATGGTCAGAGAGAGCACGTCCGTGTTGTACTGATCGGGCTGGGAGAGAATGTAGGAGCAGACCTCGCACAGGGTTTTCAGTACGGGCTCGGGGAGATGAAGAACTACACATGAGCCATGAACAATGCATTCACTGTCGCTGTGCATGTCTTCGATGGTGATGAGCAGCGTGGTGCAAATGGCGCCGTCATCTCGCTGGTTGTTCAGCAGGTTGACGAGGAACACCGTCATTTTATTCCGCGTTTCATCCTTCTCCAGCACCTTACTCAGCACGTTGGCTTTCAGCAAAGAATAGAAGGATTGCGCCACAACGAGAGAACACTCGGCTAGGAGGCGCTTGTCGCACGACGAATCGTCTGATGTTTGAATGATATATTGGATGGTGTCCGAAAAGACGGAAAGCGAATCGTCTGTTACGGTAAGCGACGGTTCTCTCATATAATAGCTCTGCAGCAGCTTAAACGCCGGTATCAGAAACTGGACATTGGAAATATCTGCCGACTCCAAGCAGTAACGGATTTGATCGATGACCTCGGCTAAGTCGTTCTCCATCCCGGTATTCTGTTCTTACGAGAAAGCACTTGGGAATACGGGAATAGTTGGAAGAAACGGGAATAACAATGGTGTTCGCTCTGGAGCGATTGTCTCCTACTGCACTCCCCTTGACGCATCTCGTCGGATTCTCTCCGGTTTGAAGCATCCCAGCCATGTTGTGCCCTGTTCACTCCGTGCGCCATCAACTTCTGTAAAGCTGTTTGCTCTTGTTTTGGGCAGCGACGCTGCGTGGATCGCGAGCTATTCGGCAAAGGAGTTGGGTGAAACGACTCTGAAACGCCCGTTCTCTCTCCATTCCACTCAATAACGTTGTGAATACACGCTTCACAAGTACTCTCAAAATGGCGTTCAGTATGTAACGTGATCCGATCTGGGATTTCCTCTCCTGGCTGGTCCATTCTGATTTTTGTTTTAGATGACAATGGTCGTGGAAGAGGCGGCTTCTCCGGAGGTCGTGGTGGAAGAGGCGGCGGTCGCGGCGGTGATCGCGGCGGTAGAGGCGGTGCTCGTGGAGGTCGTGGAGGCGCTCGCGGTGGTGCTCGTGGAGGCCGCGGAGGTCGTGGTGGTGCTCGTGGAGGCCGTGGTGGCGCTCGCGGCGGCTCGAAGGTCACTGTGGAGCCCCATAAGTAATCCCGTGAGGTGAGGGATTACGGATAGGTTCAAAGGCGTATATATTGCCCGCTCGGCGAAGGAGGACGTGCTGTGCACGCGCAACTTTGCTCCTGGCTGTACTGTCTACGGAGAGAAGAAGATTTCCGTGGATGCTCCTGTAGTCGCTCCTTCCGTGCTCTTATGGCTAGGGCGCCACTGGAGAGAAGATTGAGTACAGACAGTGGAATCCCTTCCGTTCAAAGCTCGGCGCTGCCATCCTCGTACGTTTTATTCATGAGACTCACCCGTAGGGCGGTATTCGCAACATCTTCATGGAGCCCGGCAGCAAGGTGCTGTACCTGGGCGCTGCTTCCGGAACGACCGTGTCTCACGTGTCCGATATTGTTGGTGCTGTGGGCTCGGTTCCTCGGTGTGATGGATAGGATGGTGCTGTGTACGCCGTGGAATTCTCGCACCGTCCCGGCCGCGATCTGTTGAACGTGGCCAAGACCCGCACAAACATCGTCCCCATCATCGAGGATGCTCGCCACCCGCTGAAATACAGAATCATCGTGCCCATGGTGGACACGATCTTCGCGGATGTGGCGCAGCCCGACCAGGCGCGTATCGTGGGCATCAACGCCAAGTACTTTTTGAAGAACGGCGGCCACTGCGTGATTTCGATCAAGGCGAGCTGCATCGACTCTACCGCCACTCCGGAGGCTGTGTTCGCCGCGGAGGTGCAGAAGCTGAGAGAGGAGAAGTTCAAGCCGCTGGAGCAGCTGACGCTGGAGCCCTACGAGCGTGACCACGCCGTCGTGACGGGAGAGTACAGACCCAATGCCTAATCCTTCGTTTATATGTGTTTTATAGCGCCTGTTTGTGGGAAACAGCGGAGTATCGATTACACCCAACTCCCGTAGTTTAAGCAGTGAGGATGCAGGCGCCGCCAGCAGCCTTGATCTTCTTCTCAGCAAT
>ERZ827156.2117-NODE-2117-length-21230-cov-4.622904_pt1 | contig 21230 bp, 23 predicted proteins | sample MGYA00519919_ERZ827156 | MGnify/ENA primary metagenome ERZ827156 (study PRJEB31778, sample SAMEA3449269) | human gut metagenome | biome: human gut; feature: human-associated habitat; material: faeces | place: United Kingdom | collected 2010/2012 ...
GCCCGCGGCCCGTCCCGCGCCTGCCCCCGTGGCTGCTGCTCCTCAGCCTATGCCTGTTGCTTCCATGGCTGCCCCTCAGCCTATGCCTGTTGCTTCCATGGCTGCCCCTCAACCCATGCCGCAGCCCGCACCTCAGCCGATGGCTCAGCCCATGCCCCACGCCCTCCCCACGCCTCTGTCTCGACCCAAACAGCCTGTGCAACCCACGCCTGCTCCTCAGCCCACTCAACCTGTGCAGCCCGCGCAACCCATGCCTCAATCGGTGCAGCCCGCTCCGCAGCCGACATCCCCCGTCTTCTCCTCGCCATCTGAGACACCGGCGTTCGTGACAAAGCCGAAGCCCGCGAAGCCGTAGCCGCTTGGAGGGAAGTGAAGTGTAGCGTGCGCCGGACGCGCGTAAAACCCGACGGCTTCATCACTACCGTGGGCAACCCCGTAGGAGCGGAGCGCCGGATTCACCGTAGGAACTCGCACAGAAATATGGAAACCTCTCCAAGACATCTCCGAATGGGATGGCTCCTCCTCCCTCCACAATGTAGAATTGAGATAGTGGTTGGGCTGCTTGTTCCATACGCAACTTGCTAAAAGGGGAAACGGGGATTGTGTTTTTTTACACCAATGAAACACTAATTATCACTTCATGCTTCAAGGTTAAGTGCATATGCCAAGAATTGATAATGATGCACTCGCTTCTGCTCCTACCAAAGGGAAAGCTTGTACGTGCGTTTCTAGAGAGGCATCACCGTACTAGATTCCATCGTTATGAAACTGACATCGGGCGGCCTTTCCGGTGCCATATCAAGAACTGTTTGTGCTCCATTCTCCCGTCTTTCCGTTCTCCAAGAGACACGCGTAACGGTGAAGTCTTCTGCGAATTCGATCGTTTCTGAAGAAAACAATCTGCTACAGACGCTGCGGAGCGTGTACTCGCGAGATGGTGAGGATGTATCCCCATTGTGACTTTTAGGTCTCTCCGGATTGTTTCGTGGAAACCTGGTAGATATCTTGCGTTCGATGCCTTACTCGGCCATTAACTATGGCATGTATGAAGTTGTCTCTTTACGTTTGCAAAGCATGCACGGGTCTCATCCGACGATTCAGCACCTGATTTCCGGTGGAATTGCGGGTATGACAGCTGTGATTTGTACGTATCCTATCGACATTCTGAAGACGCGAGTGTACATTAGTCAGAAGGGTACCACGACCAATGTGCTGAAGGGAATGCACCTCGGCATCGGAGAATCGGGTCTCCGATCCCTGTATAAGGGAATGGGCATTAATCTTCTATCCGTCATTCCAAACATGGCCCTTAGCTTTACCTCCTACGAGTACGTGCGGAAGTGGCTTCGAACCCACACCTCCCTTTCCCTGATCTGGGTGAGCATGCTCTCCGGAGCGCTGAGCGGCTGCTTTGCCAATACTATTACCTTCCCTCTCCATCTCGTTCAGCGGAATCTCCAGGTCGCAGGCATGGGAAGTGGGGTGAAGAAGTACAAGGGAGCTGTGGAATGCGTACGCTTTATCTATCGCCAGAGTGGGCTGAAGGGGTTTTATTCCGGACTACTTCCCCAGTATCTGAAAACCATTCCCAAGTGTGCCTTGTCCTTCTGTATCTATGAGCTCTCCAAGCAGCTCTGCGGGGTTTGATTTGGTTTTTTAGTCGGCTGTTTGTTCAACCAACACGCCTTCCTAGGACCTCACTCGCGTCTTCACATTCTCCATCCAAATGCGGGCGTAGTATATGGAGTACAGCTCCTTCACGAAACTGCGGAAATCGATCCTGTAGTTGCTGTAGTAGAAGATGGTCAGCTTCTTCCGGTCGTACTGGAATTCCGCATCCACGATCACGATGTCCAGACCAAGTTGTTTCGCCTTTTGGGAGCAGAGACGCACGATGCACTTCTCCTCCCTTCTCTGTGAATCAGTAGTGCTTTGTGCCGATACCTGATCTCGTAGTAAGCTGACGTCTACCTGACTCGCCTTATTCAGCACGATTGGCATGGGCTGCTGTGATACGACTATGCGTGAGTGTGCTAAAGGGATCGTATGATTGATGCATGGCTTTCGATTGACCACCTTCCCCATATCGACTCCGCGGTCTCCGGTTACACATACGTAGTCCCCAATGTCCACTACGGAGTCGTCTTCAGACCCCATGCAGAGTCGAGAGGACCGTTTGAATTGAATCTCGAACACATAGTAGCACTTCTGCTGTTTAGCTGGGAGAGAATCGTCACCTTGTAGTGATAGAGTTGGTTATCTCGTTGCATTCTCATCTACGCTCAACGCCCTTTCCAGAGGCTACGTGCGGCATCCCATCTCTTCTCTCGGATATCATCGCATCCAACTCGCCTCTGCCGTATTCCGGTGGATAGTGAATCATGGGCTTGTCCTCTCTGTAGGGGTGGTCATTCCTCACATACCGTGGGTTGCTTTCTCTCCGCAAGCGATAGGGAGATAGCGGAGCGTTGAAGCCTGCTGGCAGATGGCTATTCTCACAGGCGTTCTGGAAGCGAGGGAGGGGAAAATAGAGAGAATCGTCAGCGGAGAACGACTGGCTGTGGGATAGACTCGCACTGCTCTGTGGTTTGCACCACATGCCTGTTTGTCATGGCGTTGAATAGAACTCACGATTATCCAGAATTCTCTTTTGTTTGTAGTACTCATTCTTATCTGTGGAGTCAGTCCAAGAATCCAGTCAAACCAGCCGGAATGGGATGAGCATCAAAGGGCGGTTCAACAAGGCGTTCCATTTCTAGAAGCAGTATGCACGCACTATGTAGCTGTGCGTGTGCACTCTATTTTTGAAAGCACTTGCCTTCTTCTGAGCGAAGATGATGATAGCGAAGTCACGAAGACATATCCGCTCCACGAGAAACACGTGCTTTCATGCGAAATGGGGCTATTACGACGGAATAACACTCCTATCCCTTGTTCTCCCGCCCTTCTGTTTATCGCCCTTCTGTTCAATTCAATCGTCGTATCGAGTGATGAAAATGTGTTTGCTATCATTGTATGGTATAGTGAATCCGTATTGACACAAAGGTATCCTCTTCTGATTTCTTTCGAAACTATCGGCATACGGTGAATGTGCTAACGATTCGGCGAGAGTTGGTGAAGAGAGGGGTTCCAAAGGAACATGTAGGATGGATATGCATTTGTGACAACCAGATCATTCTCATGATTGCCGATGAGATGAGCTGTACTGCTCGGAACAAATACTACGGGAGAATCGACTCCGTTGAACACGATTGTGATTTGTACCGTTGGGATTACTGTGATGATTGTAGATTAGAAGATAGCAATATTGGTTTTTATGGAAATGATGTAACGGTGGATTCCTTTCTAGGCGTCTTGACAAGTGCTGTTTTGTATCACATGTGATCGTAGACAAGCTACCGAAGCGTTTTCAACGCAAATTGCGTCTCAATACCAATCCAACCAGTCGTCTTCTTATCTTCTTAAATGGGCACGGAGGAGACGGCTTTTTCAAGTTTCGAGTTCCATCGCATGACTCTGATTCCGCATAGGAAAAGGAAGAACTGAATGAGCGAATGCTCCAATCGGTCCTCGAAGACGCATATGCCTTGGGTCGTTTCGGAGAATGCCTTGTACTAATCGACACGTGTCAAGCCGCTACTCTCATTCCTTCCGTACGCGCTGTTATTCCTATTGAACTGTAGAAAACCCCTCCCCATTGTTCGTTTCTTGCGAGTAGCAGCTTTGGAGAGGAGAGCTATTCCTACGGCTTTGACAGTGCTGTAAAACCAGGGAGATTTGCTTATGAATAGCAAGGTCTTCCGTTGGAAGATCGATTCGTCCATCAATTGAGAATCCTGTTATGGAAATGTGACAGGCGTAAGTCCATTCCTCCAGAGGAGGTGCTATCCTTCTTCTCCTATTCCCTGATGCACTCCACGGTGGGTTATCGCCTATCACACGCATCATTCTCACTCTGTGACTTCTTTTCTGCGTTCTGTGTTGCGTTCAACAAACAGCGGTGTACTCCATAGAACATTTCACAGAAGATGGGTTCGTCCGATTCCACTACATCGCTCTCTCCTCGATCGTCTTCGGAGAGTACTTATGCGCGTTCATATAGTCCATGAACTGTCGCGGCAGCTCGTCCAGCAGCGTCGCGATGATGTCCTCGCAGGACTTGTTGCGCAGCTCGTTAAACTCCACGAACTGCACCATCTACACCTCAGCGCCCACGCCCACGCCCACATCCCGCGCCACCTCACGCCCCTTGAACGACAGCTTCTTCCGGTCGCCGTCCAACACCTCCATGAAGTGGAAGTCGCTGTCGCCCATGCCCACGATGATTATCGACAGCGGCAGCTCGCTCGCCTGCCGTCAAGGACCCGCCTCGCTTCGTTCAGGATATATCAATGATGAGTTGCGTCGTCTCCACCTGGTCCACGATGGAGCAATCACTTACCACGAACAGCACCACGTACTCGCCGCCCTGCGTCTTCTCCGCCTCGCGCGCACGTCTACGCCTCACGCCTTCCCATGGGACTCACGCGATCGCGAGGCGGAGAATATCCTGGAAGTAGGTCGGGTATGAAGGCATAAGCGAACGCAGCATCTTCTTGTAGGCGCTGATCACGTTGTTCGCGCCCTGGATGTACGGGTTCTCCGCGTTGCCGTTCAGCGGGAAGGCGCCCGTGCGGTTGATTTCCGAGTCCAGGTTCTGCACGGCGCTGGGGTGCACGGTGGACTGGTCGAGACGCAGCTGGTCGAGGCGCTCCTGGAAGGAGCTCACGAACAGGTTCTTCTCCTTTTCTAGGGATGACGCGAGGCAGGTGCTGCTGCCCTCCTCTGTGTCGCTCAGCGGCATGCGCGGCGTGTATTCCTCCTCCTTCTCTTCTTCCTTCTCTTCTTCCTCTTCATTCTCTTCCTCAGGTTTCTCTTCGGGCTTCTCCTCCTCCTTCTTCTCTTCCTTCACTTCCTCAGTAGGCTTCTCTTCTTCCTTCTCCTCAGGCTTCTCTTCTTCTTGCTTCTCCTCCTTCTCTTCAGGCTTCTCCTCCTCAGCAGGCTTTTCCTCTTCTTTCACCTCCTCCTCAGGCTTTTCCTCCTCCTCCTTCTCTTCTTCCTCCTTCTCTTCTTCCTTCACTTCTTCAGCAGGCTTCTCTTCCTTTTCTTCCTCCTTCTCCCCTTCCTTCACATCCTTCTTCACCTCCTCAGGCTTCTCTTCTTCCTTCTCTTCAGGCTTCTCCTCCTCAGCAGGCAATTCCTTTCTCTTCTCCTTCTCCTCCTCCTCCATGATCATCGACAGCCGGTCCATCGGTGGCTTCCCCACCGACGTTGACGACACACTCCGCATGCCGCGCATCGACGGGATCTCCACCAGGTTCAGCTCGCCCACCACCTCCGACGACGCGTCGCACTCCTCCGGCGACCCCGCCATGGGACTGTGCACCGACGCACTATGACGGTGCTTCAAGCCGTGGGGGATGCCCCCAAATCCGTAGACGGCGTAGGAGTCATCCTCGTCGTAACGGTGCAACACAGTACCAATGTCCAGCAAGGCCTCCTCAAAGCTACGATCACAGCACACCCTCACACTCACTCCACGTTGCGCGTGTTCGATTGCGAGGCATTCTTCACGCTGCTACTCATGTCAATGCCGATCTACCCTTCAGATGCCGCACCGCGCTCACGATGAAGTCCATGTCGGTGCAGTCCTTATAGTCGAAGAAGGTGTTCTTGTACACGCTCTGCACGTCGCTCACACGCACCGTCGCCGTGCGCGTCCTGCACCTCACACGCCACCCCAGCACTCACTTCATCCCCATCGCGTACTTGTTGCCCAGATCGAAGAAATCACTGCACAGTAAGAAGTTGGTGTCCTTCTCCTCCTTCAGCGCCTTCACGTCCTCCACGCATCGCACCGTCAGCGAGCTCCCGCTCACCGAGTTGATCTTCGTCTCCATCATCTCCGCGAACGCGCGCATCGCGCCAAAGTTGCCCGCCACCACCTTCACCCCGTTGTTCTTCAGCGCGCGCATCTCGTCGCTGTCATACACCAGGTCGAACTTCTCGCTTTCCTTCATCTGTGCGAACTTGCGGCACTCCACCACCGTGTGGCCCACGTACTCGTCGCGCCGCGTCGCGTTCGCATTCCACACCTCCACCACCATGCGACTGTCCATACTGTTGTTCAGCAGAAGCTGGTTGCTGAAGTGAAGGTCGCGGTAGGCGAAGCCCTTGCCGCTGGCTTCCTCGCCCTCCACGGGGGTTGCCTCGTCGGGCGACGTGTTGTTGTGCTTCTTCTTGGACAGGACCTTGCTGCGGAAGATAGGGATCAGCACGCCGTCCTGGCGAAGACGCGACACGATGAGATAGAGATGCGACGGGGTGTGGTAGAAACGGTCCAGGTTCAGCGACAGCGTGGTCTCGCTGTTGTCGTCGGTGATGCGCTCCGCCAGGATCTGCGAGTGAGGCGGCCGATGCAGCAATACTTGGATGGAACCGAACATCTCGTCGTTCGTGGGGTCCAGCACAGTGGTGTAATAACCGTCGCACTGGATCAAGTCCTGGATGCTCGTTTCAAACACACCGACCATGACCTGGTTGTCCATCTGAAATGAAGGAAGCAGTGAGAAGTAGCTTCAAAATAGAGGATATGTCCTGGTCGGCGCCGCCCTCCGTCTTGTACACTTCAAACTTCACGCTCTGCTTCTTGTCATACAAACTAATACACTTAATGAAGCTAGGACTAGGCGGTAAGCGCACCCACTCAACAGGAAGTACTTCGGCTCGTGGGTAATCGTCTCTGTCGTATCGACAAGAACATAGCCCTTCTTTCTCGTGCCACCGAGTTTACGCTGCTCGTAGACGGCAACGTAGCAGCTTCCGTCGATAACGTTGTCCTTATCGACAAACACCATGTTCTCCAGGCGGATGCTCAGCTATCCGGTGAAACCAGACTCCTAGTCGTACGCAATAACGCTCCGAGGACTCTCCCTTCGAGAAATTCACATTGGCAATGGCGTCCGCATCTCTAGTGTTGGAATAGGACATATTCTCGTCGTCCATCGACAGAGTATCGCGAGATGCTTTGGAGCAGGAACAACCCATTTTCAGGAATCTAGTATGGTGTACAGAACGCTAAAGTCGTCCACAATTCTATGGATGCAAAGGACCCATTGCTATCAGTGCAGTATTGCATGAAAAGGAGAGACTCGATGAGTAGTGTGTGAATTGGGAGCAGAGGCTGGTTTCGTCGTGGAATTGGATTGTGATGTGACGGTCTGTGAATTGGGTGATCGCTTTGTGACAATTCTGTCAAGAAAGAGTGGAAACTACTGACTGTGTTCCTCAGAAAACAAGGTAGCACTCGTGGAACATGTCGGCGACTACTGCGAACGTGACGTGCTTGCAACGGTGGTCAAGTGTAGGTGATTATGAACTTGGTTAAAACCTGTATTGGAACGGGTATGCTTGCCCTCCCCAATACAGTGTATTTGGTACGTGAATGTTGTACAAAGTTCATTTCATAGGGAGGATACATTCCGGCCATCCTCATCTTCATTATCGTCCCCACGTGGATTACCTATTGCACGAAGCTAATCACGGACTGCTTCTGCGCGTTCGATGTGAAGCCGAAGGCCGAAGAGGATCCCTACGTGCTCCTGGCCGAAAAGGTGGGTTCGCTCCCTCCTCCTGACGTCTAGGCCTTCGGAAAGGTCGGTGTCTACCTTCTCCAGCTCTGTTTTGTTATCACGGTGTACGGTATCGCGGTTGCTTACGAAGTGGGTGTGCATTCTCGCTGTGACGGCTAGATCACGTGGAACAGCCTCATTGCGGGACTGTTCAAGGACAGCAAGTTCGGCATTCTCGGCCAGCAGTGGCCCTGGGCCGTTCTCTACTGCGCCCTCGCCATCCCTCTGGCACTCCTCAAGGACCTGAAGTACCTTATTTCCTTCCTCTTCACGGTAGGGCGCTCTCCAAGCCGTCCATGTTCGGCAACATTTTCATCATCTCCGTTTCTCTCATCGTCATCATGTCGTTCTCTCCCTCTCCCCTCACTCGCAGCTACGGTATCTGCCGCTACGGTCTGCACATCAATCATGATCATCTCCTCTGGAACACCCCTCTGGACCTGGCCAAGCTCTTCGGTGTGATCTGCTACTCGCTGGGCGTGGCCGTGATCGGCCCCACCTCCTACAACACCATGAAGGAGCCCCGCAAGTACACCTTCGCTCTGATTGTCTCTGTAATCATCGCCGTGCTGGTCTACATGTCGCTCGGCGTGCTCGGCGCTATGAGCTACTCCATGGACCCCAGTGAGCGCTGGCCGTGACACTCACCTGCAGAAGGCATCGAGTCGCTCGTCATCTCCAACATCGATCCCAAGTCCGTCGTGTACATCGTCTGCTGCGTCTGCGTCTGCTTCGTCGCCTACTTCTCCTACCCCGTCGCCGTGTTCCCCGGCATCCTCGCCCTCGAGAGCGGCATCAAGCAGTGTGAGTGACGCTAGGCTGGCTAAATCGCAGCGGAGCCGGAGGACGCCGTGTTCGTGAAGAACCCCTACCGCGTGGCGCTTCGCATCTTCATGACGGTGTTGGTGACGGTGATCTCCGTGATCTGCCCCTTCTTCAAGGTGGTGGTGAGTCTCATCGGCTGCCTGACCATCTCCTTCGTCACCTTTATCTTCCCGCCGCTCATCCACTACATCCTCGTGCCCCAGTCCAAGGCGCGCCAGGTTGTCGACATTGTGCTCGCCATGCTCGGCGTCTGCATCATGGTCATCGCCACGGAAGCCGATCTGCTCTTCTCTCTTTCTTACAAACACCCCAATAAGCAATATAGTAGTTTATAGTATGACTCAAGTACGACGTGTCCGTCAACCCGCCGTACACCACGCCGTCGCCCAGCCCCTCGTGCAGCGCCTCCAGCTCCACCGGCTCCTTCCGACTGATGTCCGTCACGCGCACGATCACCTGCGACCCCACGCGGCTCTTCACCCACAGGTCGAACGCCAGCGGCTCGCCCCCGTTGGCCAGCACCACGCCCTCCACCACGAACCCCTTCAGACGCACCGTACGCCCGTTGTACCGCACCGCCACCTCCAGCGCGTTCGCGTAGATCTTGCTGTCCGCGTGCTCCACCTTGCTGCTGTACACGCGCACGCGCACGAACGGGAAGCCGAAATAGCTCGTGTTTTCGCGCGTCGGAACCACCACGCGGAACTGCTGCCAGTACTGCGTGTAGTTAATTGGGACATTATGGAGCTCCCGGACCGGGTACAGCTGACTTGTGTTGAAGGTGTCATAGTCAAGCAGGAACCGCACGGGCACGCCGTTGTACGACAAATCCGCCCGCAAACACCGACTCTGCGCGTGGTTTGTCAAGTAGCAGAAATCGTCCCGAATTCTGTCAATCGCATAGCCCTGGTCCAACTCCACCTCCTCGAGTCTCTCCCTCAAATCCGCCAGCAATCGCTCCTTCGTCGTCACCTCCACTTTTCCCTCCACGGTCCCGTTCGCGTTCCCGCCAAAGTCGAACACCTCTCGCACATATGCCACGCCCGCGTTGACCCGCACGGGGTGGTCGGAGTTCCACGGCGACAAGAACCCGCAGGTGACGACGATCACCACCACCAGCGACCACACCACATACACGGTGTAGCGAATGAACTGCCGGTGGACCACCTTGTCCATCGCCGCGGGCTGCTTCTCCAGCAGAGCCACCTTGCCCGTCTGCTCCTCCGCCTTGGTGAGTGTGATGATGGACGGCGCCGTGGCGTTGCGTGAGTCGTCGTTCATGTAAATGACCACGAAGCAGGAGGTGGCGAACAGGATTGGAAACAGCGCGCACCAGAAGGATAGCACTGTGAATATGTTGACTGTCAGGTCCTCCACCGTCATCGTACCGAACACCACATGCAACGTAGCACACGCGCCCCCAATATTTCCAACGAACGAGAGCACGCCGGCAAGCAGAAGCGAGGCGGCGTAGGAGAGCTTCTTCCAGTGGATTTCGTCATGGAAGTGTGTCTTGCGAAGGAAGAGGAACAGGTTGGTGGCGCCGAACAAGAAGCAAGGAATGGCGAAGTGAACGGAGGAGTGGATGCGACAGAGGATCAGAAGGACGGAAATAGCGCCGAAAACGATGGAGACGAGGGACATCATGCTGCCAGCGCAGTCGCGGACGAAGTAGGAAGTGTAGAAGCAGAGTTGGAGGGAGAAGAAGATGCAGGAAGACAACACCAACACCAACACCGTAGACAGAAGGTACGGATTCAGCTTGTGAATCACTAACGGGTCGAGCGAGAACCAGAGAAGGACCGCGCACGTCACTACACACACCACCACTAATTGGATCGCCAGGATGACGGCGGCTTTGTGCAGGCCGCTGGAGACGGCGCGTGTGTTGCCCATGTGCCCGTGCCGTAGAAAAAGGAGGGATAGCACAACGCCGGTGAGAACGAGGAGGAATTGGACCTCGACGGACACGCGGGTGGTTTTGCCGAGGACGCTGATGTAGGAGGAGTAGTCGAAGAAGGCGCGGGAGGCGTGAAGCGATCGTGGATCGATGCGGCCCAATCTGTCGCCGAGGTCCACCAAATAGTCGTAGCGAGCTTTTGCTGCGGCCGACTTCGCGATGAAGCCGTCGTCGTCGGGGGAATGGTGGAGGAACTGATTATCGGAATAGACGAGTTTTGATATGGAGGTCTTCGCGTTGTTGTCCTTCATGAAGGTAATCTCGTTCGATGACAGCAGCGACAGGGCGCTCGCAGTGTCCAGAATCCAGTTGGACACACGGACGTACCGGTTGGACACAGGAAAGGATTTGCGCGCAGCACGACTCAGGTCGCTGACGTGAATCATGTTCGGCACGGTCTGCGCAACGCCCAGGGAATCCAGCAACACGACTTTGCGACACTTCTGCAACTCCGGGAAGGAATACATGTTCACGAGTACATTGGATCCACTCTCCTTTGCCTCGGTGATAATCAGAGTGATGGGATTTCGCAGACCGGGTCGCTTCGACAGCTCTTCCACAGCCAGAATACTCTGCGTCACTGCGAGGGCGTTCGCGGAAAAGCCAGGACTCCCGTACACACTGTCCATGTTGCTCACAAAGCAAACACTGCTGAACTCGTCGGTATCGTTCACCGATCTGGGATACAGAGTGGCGATGTAGCCACCTAAATGATTGTTGATGTGAAAGGACCTTTTCACAGAACTCACACGATTCACAGTTTTAAACGCCCACGAGAAAGAATACTCTGGTAAAGTGACATTGGAAACCGAATCCAATAGCGCCTCAATCTGCGTATGCGCATTCTCCCACCCCGGCATCATTCCGGGCACTCGCTCGAAGCTCAAACGGTTGTTGATGTCGATAATCCGCGAGCCCGTTCGATTTGAGATCGACGTCTTCCAGTCCACATAGCTCCAACTCAAATCGAATTCCAGCAGCGGGAAACAGTACACAAACAAAATCACGACAAATGTACTGATATACGGAAGGAATCGAAACCGCATAAACCAAAATTGAACAAACACTGCAAACAAATCACCCTCACATGTTTCCCTCCACCACGGAGCGGTTCCGCATAAAAGACTTCTTCTGATCCTCCGTCAGATCCCTTCTCTCAATGTCATCAATCACACGCACCACCAGTTCCCTATCCAATCACCACAACTCCTTTCTCTCACTTCCTCGTTGGCGCAACTTGCGTGATACACCAGAAGAACACTAACGCATCCTGCCCATCACATCCCGCCTCCTTGCTTACGTGATTCGACAGCGTGGAGACGGCGATCGACAGCTGATCCAGAATGGAAGGAATCGCAGAATTGTCCTTCTTCAGAATCGAGAAGCAGCAAAGCACCTTCACCAATTGCTACTCACTCATCGCACAGGCCCATCCTTACCTCATCACTGAAAGTGTTAATGCGTGATGCGAAGTGATGATCGAAGAATTCCAACAGCGGCGTCGGCGTTACTCCCACGCGCGCGAATCCAATAAGCAACTCGCTCATCAACTACTCGCTCATCCCCCAAACCCATTCCAACGAACGGAGTCACAGCCGTTTCATTGTGAATACACCACGATGAAACGCCCAGGGAAAGCGCCAGCGGCGCCACAACCGACTTGTCGCGCTTGTAATAGGGAGAGAGCGAGCGGATCTACTCGTCAGGAAGATGGTTAAAGCACGGACGACATACACAAGATCCATGGGGGAAACGCGGTTTTTGGAGGAGCATTCTGCCGAGAACCGCTTCACGAGAGAAACGACGAAGGAAGAAGGGAAGATCGCTGGAGGTGAATCGCGCATGCCGATCGCACTCGTCACGGAGGAGGTCCATAGCAGCTGACAGATGGAGCGCGCGTCGTAGCATCGGGGATGCGCCGTGAAGTCCTTCTGGAAGAACGCAATGAGCGCTGAATCGTCCATCAGATTCTTCGTGTGAGGGGCCCCCCAAATTCCAAACCATGCTCATCACACGCATCAGCATGCATCGCACACCCGTCATCTGCACGGAGCTCTCCTTGCACTGCAGAACGCAGTCGTACAGAGTGCGCATGAATTCCGCGCCCTCCGCCGATTTGACGACTTCTCTGGGAGTGAGCGAGAAACAACAGTCCCACGGGCAGTGCGCGAGACAGCGCAGCGTGTAGAACCACTGCACGGGCTGCAACGAGGAGCAGTCACCACGCAGCTACGCGTCACGTCCCCCACCGACCCCAACGGTTTGAACGATCGAGGCGATGGAGGAGGTGGGGTGCACGTCGAAGGCGTCATAGCAGCACATCACGTACACCAAGTCATTGCGGTTGTATCTACCCTCCAGCACGCCCTTCACTCCCACCCCTCCATGCTCCGATTCACGACCTCGAATAGTTGGGATACCACACTGCCTTCCGCCGGCATCTTGCTTCTCGCCACGGCCCTGCTATACTCGTACAACAGCGCCAGCGCCGTGGAGCCGTTGAACTCTTCACTGCTTCCCATCAAACACTCCCACTACACTCACTTCATCGCCACATACCGCTTCATAGCGCGGTCGATGCGCGCGTCCAGCACGCCGCTCTCCACGTACGTGCGGTACAGCATGTTCACCTCCAGCGGCGTCACCGACCGCAACGTCTGGCTCACCGACGGTGCCATGGCCGTGAGTCTACTTCACACGCTCCTTTTGAAAGTACAGTTGTTGCGTGGCGGGATGCTTGGTGTAGGAGAACGCGTAAAGCAGGTTCACCAGATGGCCGCTACACCTAATCTCCCGCCGATGGCGTCACCCGCGCAGCAGCGTGCCCGAGTCGGGGTTCATTAGCACAATGGCTACAATCAAAAGAAACACGAACACCCACTGGACGCTTGGTCGAAGAGAAGTTGAATCATCTGCTCTGTCGTGTCCGTCGTCTTCGGGTCCCACGACTTGCGCGTCACCAGCTTCGTGCGCGTGAGGCCCCAGATCACCGTTATCAGCTCGTTCAGCGTGAAGTCGTTGCGATTCGAATACAGCGCATTCACCAGAGTCGGGACTGTCGGGGCGTCCACTCGGTACATCATCTTTCCCAGAGCGCGGAGAAACACCGTCAGCTGCTCGTGCGACAGGTTTGGCAGCATTCCCTAGATCATGATAGAAGAAGGCAGAAACAACGTATGTGGTGTGGATAAGAGTCGACAGCAACTGGGAAGAAGTAGAGCGGCTCGATGAATAACCCAGGCGCGCGAGGCCCCAAATGGCGAAGATCATATCATCGGGGTCCAGCTTCTATGGCTCACAATGAGACTTGCTTAGATTACACTATTAAGCCCTTCACCATTTGCCTTGGAGTCCACAAATCGAACAAAGGAGTCAATGCGGTTATAGAGCGGGTGCTGCTTGGATAGAATGCTGCCGTAGGAGAATTGGCCCAGCATTTTCAGCACTTTGAGGTTCTCCTCAAATGAACGCTTCTCGCAGCCCTATCCGTTATACCATGCAGTCAAAGCTCACATCAATGAGTGAAATCGCATCTTCAAACGAAGAAACAGTTGATAGGTTACCCCTTTGAAGAGAATGACTCTGAGCCGCTTCTGTTTCAAAAGAACGAATGAATTGGCTTCTCGGAACAATGCTGGATGGGTAGAGGGGAAGGGAACGGGAAAAGAGGATGGAGGTTGGGAGAGGGCTTCTGCTCATTCCACGCACAGCAATGTATGTAGTCCTCGCAATGCTCTTCGCAGCACGGAATCGACCGAACATCGATGTGTATATCTGTCCTATCCAAACACAAACGTGTTCGTCTTTCTGTCATACAACCCATTCAAAACGGGAAGGAAAGGATCCATTCACTCTGGACTCCAATAAACTCAAACGAGTCAGTTATCTCGTTTCTGGAAACTGCAAGCGTGACGCCGACATGCTTCAATCGTTATGAAAGAATCATCCATGATGAACGAGAAACAGGCTCCAATTTGGTGCCTACGCTTCCTGCCACGTGTAGAAAGCGATCCGCGCGATAACTGGCGTTGTTCCATTTGGAACTGGTGTTCTAGAAGATTCTAGAACGCTGTGTATCCCTTCAACGGCATTATATTTTTCATTTCATGGGCAAGGATTATTATTCTATTCTTGGTGTGAGTCGTAACGCGACGGATGAAGAGTTGAAGAAGGCTTACAGAAAGCTGGCATTGAAGTGGCATCCTGACCGCAACAAGGATAATAAGAAGGTTGCCGAGGAGAAGTTCAAGGATATTAGCCAGGCGTATGAAGTGCTGAGCGACAAGGAAAAGAGAAAGATGTACGATATGTATGGCGAAGAGGGCGTGAATGGAACCATGCCCCAGGGCGGTCCTGGTGGCATGCCCGGTGGTATGGGAGGTGGCATGCCTGGCGGTTTCAGTTTTGGCGGTATGGATCCTCGCGATCTGTTCGCTCAGCTGTTCGGTACTTCTGACTTCAACACGGCGTACAGCCAGTACGGCGACGAGGATTCGGGAGGCAAGCCCAATGTTCAGTTCTCGTTCAACGGCATGCCGTTCTCTGGCGGTATGGGTGGCATGCCCGGTGGCATGGGCGGCATGTTCGGTGGAGCGAGAAAGAGCGCTGGCAGCAGCCGTCGTCCTCGTCCTGAGCCCGAGCTGCAGAAGGACCCTGCCATCCAGAGAGACCTTCCGATTTCGATCCGGGACTTCTACAACGGATGCACGAAGAAGCTGAAGATCACGAGACAGGTCTACGACGGCAGCGGCAGCTCCAGAGCGGAGGAGAAGGTGGTGAACATTCCGGTGAAGCCTGGCTGGAAGGCAGGCACAAAGATCACCTACCCGAAGCTGGGCGACGAGTACCCTGGCCACATTCCCGCGGATATCGTGTTCGTGCTGCAGGACAAGCCCGACCCCGAGTACTCGCGCGAGGGCAACGACCTCATCTACCACAAGGAGATTTCGCTGAAGGATGCGCTGTGCGGAGTGAAGTTCACCTACACTCATCTGGATGGCCGCAAGTTCAACGTGTTTGCGCCTGCCGTGATCAGCCCCGCTACGCAGATCAAGTACCCTGGTCTGGGTATGCCGATTGCGAAGGCGCCCGGCGAGTTCGGTGACCTGAAGATCATGTTCAACATCCGGTTCCCTAAGGAGATGTCTGCTTCGGACAAGGAGACCATCCGTAATATGACCTGTTTAGATGCTTAGCTGCGTGAAAGTAATTTACGTTTTTTCCCTTCCCTTCTTTGTTCAACACACATTCCACTCTCTGTGGCGGAGGTGTCGCCACCAGTACATTGCCATGAAGATGCCCGCCGACTTCTCCTTCTCTCCATCCAGCAGGAACGCATCTATATCGTCCTCGTGAATACGCACCGTCTCAATCTGCTCACCCTCAGACTCCAATCCCCCTCCGGGGAAGCGCTACTGCATGATTCCACCACTTCACCACAACCTTCTGCTCAGGTGTGACCTCAGCGTAGAACATATATCCTCTTGCGCCAGACAAACCCACATTTCCCACAGCTACACTAACACCGTCTTCAAAGCAACTACTTCTGGATATGAACTCGAGACTCGATGCAGGAACCACATAACCAAGCTCCTCCTTGATCTCATCCACAATCGCCTGCTCCTTGCTCCTCTCCTTCACATCCATCAAACCTGCACACAGCTCATAGCTACACATGAAAAGAACAATCGAAGAAAACCAGAATCCCATCGACTCCTTTGGAATGGTTGCTTTTGACAAGTCGCTCGCTCCGAAATAGAGAGGCGGGCGGAACTGCTTGATGCAAACGAACTCCCGATTCACTCTACACTTCAAGCACTATGCAATTCGGACTTATCAAACACAAGGGCAGATACTGCGTCCATGCTCTACACTGAAAACGATATAGAAACACGCACGGACACATAATCCCAACTCCTCTTCTTTCCGTTCTGCATGAACTCCACGTTTCTCATCTTGATGAAACGAGATGTGGTGATTGCTTTATTCGTCAATACGCTGATTTGTGACATTTTGTTTGTTTCAATGAAAACAACAAATGAATGCACGTACAAACTATTTCTACTCTTCCTCAAGAACGGGTACCCTCTTCTGCTCTGTATTCTCCACCTCTTCAGGATTTGCCGTCTCCGCCTCAGGAATCCTAGTCGGTACACTCACCGAATCCAATTCCTCAAGCATATCCTTGGAAAGACCCTCATCCACCTCCTTCATGATGTCGTCCACATTCGGCTCCTCCAAACTCTCATCCTGGATGTCGTTCACTTCGTGAATGTAGTCTTCCAACTCCTTCAGCTTGTCCACCTTCCTTCTCACCTCTTCAGTAGTGCCCATGCTCTATAGTTGACCATGCCATTTCGTAGCACACCTTTTGCAGATCCTCCATGCACGTAGCAGACGTGGTCAGCACATCCATAAGATCCTTAGTGTCATCACCTGCTTTGATTGCATCAATCTACTTGAGAATGTTGTGCATATTGAATACTTGCTCATCCAGGGTGATTAGAGTATTCTGTAAGGTGCAGATCTTATCCTCCCTGTCTCTAGGCATGATTCTATTGTATTACCAGCACTGATGCATTTTGAAGTAACGGATAGCGAGATTCTACACGCGTCATCACAAACAGCAGATCCAACCGTGTTTCCCTTACCTCGCTCTTCTTTCGACTTCTCTAGATACATCGCAGACTCATTTTTGCTCTACATCTCATGCTTGGCGTTTTATGTTACTTGTCGTATTCTGTCGTTCACATTTCTCTTTTCGGACTTTATCTTTGCAATGGCACGATCCACATCACTGATCTCTGGAGCACTACTCGCATCGCCTTCACTCTCCTTCTTTCGATGCTTTCGCTTCTCTTTTATGCTGTTGATCTTGCTGTCAACCGCATTCTTTATCTTAAGAAACAAACTCATTACAAAGAATGAACTCCCAACACATTAGTTTACAACCCTCTTCAGTATGGACAGAGGACCAACTTCCTTCAAGTAGGAAAGAAGCTCTACGACTAACAGCTCCCTCCCTCAACAACCTTCATTCTTAGCGAGAAAAGAGCCCGAAAAGCCGAGACTGTTCACATTCACACCATTGCATGATTCCTAACACTAAGTCGCAACACAACAACGTTACGCAAGAACGAGGAACAACAAACATCCATTCCCTCAGAAGGAGGAAATTGTACGATTCCAGCTTTCGCCCCTCCTTCTCCCTCTTCTGTTTCATATCCTCCATAATCAGGTTATACTTTGAGAGAAGCACCTCTACACATTACCCCAAGAATCACATCACCACCAGGTTTCACCAAATCCTCACAAGAAACATGAATCATGGAATGGGTGAAGTCGTACAACTCACACTGACACACCTTATCCCTGTCGTGATTCTCCTTCAGCATCACCTCATCAAAGGGAGTCATTTCCTTTTCAAACTGAGAAAAAGGAATCAGCTATGAATGATGCAGAAAACGAACAACAACTTGCATATGCTTGTGACGCTGACTTGCTCCAGAATCAACACCACAATTGTAGAACACAAGAGAAGGAACCTCCCTCAAAACGGATGACAGGGCCGTAAAGTCACTGAGATTCAAGGGGTTTAATTGACTTTGGAAGTCATTCGTCACCAGCACACACTACGATGATCACCCAACAAAAGGGCATACATGGTTCTTCAAAACAGGGAATTTGTTCAACATGAGAGTATGCGTTGCAATCTCCTTCACCACCAACATGGGATTGCGATTCTCTGTGCAAAATGGATCGACAATCACCTTTGTCTTTGCATTTATATTGGATTCCTTCTTCTTCAACCCGTCTCCCTTCAGCATGCGAACAATGAACTACGGACTGAGCCAATGGACTATATACTGCTACATTGCATCCCTTTTCCGCGATATACACAGTTGACGTATTCAGAACAACCAGATTCTTTGTAGCAATACCATTCTCCCAAACGGTATTCATACGAGATACTAAGTCTGTCATTGCACTATGTAGCGAAACAGCTGAAGAACGACGCACAAATGTTCTCGCCCCTGAGAGCATCCACGAGAAGTGTGAAACAAACAGACAACTATTCTTGCAGGGATAAAGTTACAGTCTGTCTAACGCGCTTTCTGAACGCCTTCTTGTCAGATTTCCACTGTCTCTACGATTCACAGCCGCAACAATACCCTACAGCGGCGTCAATGTTGGCTGGGGAATTCTCGTTCGGATCCGAGAGCATATTCTGAATCGACAGCAGAATTGCTTCCACGCTGATAATCGGTCTCCACTTCTCATCCTCTCTCTCCTATCTGTAATGATCCGGTTTCTGCACACACTTGAACATTCGTTGCATCAAAGCCAGCGGGGTGAAGAATTGAGATACACACACAACCGTTCATAAATACTAGGCTTTCAGCGTGAAATCAATATACGTACTATTTGGGTGCCACATTGGACTAATGAAACGCATCGTTGGAGGCTTGTTGGGAAAGTCGCAGGGGAACACTAGCTCCGCCTTGAAAATGCCGCCCTCACTGTGGATAAACAGAATGCAACACGAATACTAGGGAGTATCCGCCGGACCCTCCATTATGACTGTCCACTCAAACAAATTCATATCGTCCTTCAGACCAACAGATATACCCTCGGGTGGGTTGATCGTCAGTTCTATTCACCGTTACACCTGCATTCCGCACATACCGTGAAATTGCCTCTGTAGCAAGGCGATTGTGAACTCTACGCATTAGACCATTCCAATGCACTTTGATTTACCAGACATGATCTTCGATCTAGAACAATCTGACAAAGTGTCTTTCTCTTCACCATTCGATCCAACACGTCTCCCACAAACACCCAAGCAAAACAACCCCTGCAACTGCTTCATCATCTCCATCATCTTCCTCCTCTTCTCCTCGTGCCGCTCTCTCACCCATTCCCCCACCTCTGGCAACTGCTATGCCTCACTCTCCCCTCTTCTCCTCACCTCCACCTCTTCCCTCCCTTCCCACCAACCACTCTCCTTCAACTCCTTTGCCGACATCCTTCGCCACGGCACCAGCTGGAAGCAACCGCGCAGCATCGTCTCCACCTCCTCGCGTGAATCCGTCTATCCATCCCACATCCCACACACCCCCACTTCTGGAATCCGCTCTCGCACCAGCGCGGCGATCGAGTCCTCCATGTCGGGGAAGTGAATGTGGTTTTGGGAACACAACCCATCAAACCACTCCCTCTCCTCCTTCTGCTCCTCATCACCCCCCATACCCCCCACATTCAATCCCATCGTCCCTGCCTGACGCACCATCTGGTTCACCGCCGCCAGTTCGCTCTCCCCCTCGTGCAGGAAGCGTCCGCTCAGCAGCTCCACCACCATCACCCTGTCCTCACGCCCCACACCCACCCCTACCCCCAACTCCACACATCCACGCCCGTGCTCCATACCGTCTTGGACATTGTCTCAGACACTGTCTCGCGCCACAGCACCATCTCCGGACTGCAGTAGCCCAGCGTGGGGACCGTGCCCTTCTGCCCCACGCGCGTCGCCGACCCTTCTCTTCATTCGCTCACGCACGCCTACCCCAGTCACACACGGCGATGCCTCCACCGCGGTAGAGAACGTTGCCCGGCTTCAGGTCGCTGTGCAGCAGGCCCTGCGCGTGGACGCTCTCCAGCACGTCCAGCAGCTCGTACAGGATGCACTTCGTTGCTTCCTACCCTCCACACGCCCACTCACACCCACCAGCGACAGAGGGTACTTCAGCGACAACAACTCCTCCAACGTCGTCTCGTACAGCTCCGTGACCATGTACACACTGCCGCGACGACGCCCTCGGTACACGCCGTAGATGGGGAGGATGGAGCGGTGGTGGAGCGACTGCAAGGCTACCCCTCAACACACACTCGCTTCCCCACTGGATATCTCCGTCACGGCATGATCGCTGATGTCCCGGTACTCCACCGGACTCACTTCCGCACTCACACACTGAGGAAAGAACTACGCCTCACTCTCTCACTCCACTCTCACATTCTTCGCACACTGTATCTCTCCCGTATGCAGATTCCGTACTTTGTATACGCGACTGTAGCTTCCCTGCCCAATACACTCCACAACAGCGTAATCCTCTCGCAGTGGCTTCGAATCCTATTCTGTCACACTCTACATCCACACGCACGCGCAACAGAGGATGCGTACTCTTCCAGTCCCTCTCGCCTATCCATCAGCCCCGCTAGTCATCGGCACAGGGGTGGAACTGCTCCTCCTCGTCGCTGTCGTAGTCCCTCACAACATCCATTCCTCAGAGAATCTGTGCTCCAACAAACACTCCATTATGTCACGGTCATCACGGGGTGCTCCGTCGTCATCTTCACGAACTCGGGAGAGGTGCCCACACGACCCACGGGCATCGTCTCCGGATCGATGTTGTAGTAGTCCAGACAGGTCTTGCAGATGGCGATGTCCACGCCCTTGTCCGCCAGAGTGCGAAGCGGAGTGAGGAGGCTTTCGTCCTCCGTGTAGCACAGGTAGGTGCCCTCGTTCATGAAGAACATCAACTTGGGGAGAACCTCCTGCTTGGCCAGATTCGTCAGGAAGCCGCGGATGAGCTTTCTACCCAGCTCGTTGTCGTCGCCGATCTGCTTGCGCGTGAACAAATACACGGTGTTCCCAATAGGCATCGTCTCAAAAGATTTGTGAGCCTCTTACGCGCGGGCGTTTCATCCAACAAACCCATCCTAGAGGAAAGAACAACTACTGGCCCAGACGCGCCTTTCTCGCTTCGATGTCGTACAGA